>Ga0105238_10001552_pt1 | contig 23047 bp, 20 predicted proteins | sample KBSC34metaG_FD_81526 | JGI IMG/M metagenome (GOLD analysis project Ga0105238, IMG submission 81526) | Corn rhizosphere microbial communities from Kellogg Biological Station, Michigan, USA - KBS C3-4 metaG | ecosystem: Host-associated > Plants > Roots > Rhizosphere > Soil | place: Michigan, USA...
AAATGCTTCGTGGGATGTATGAGCGGCACGTCACTGCAGCGTATCTCTTGACTCATCAAGACGAGCTGGATAGGTTTATCGCTTACGACAAAGTCCATAGAAATAAAGCACTGGTTCATTTTGCTCGACCTTATACCGCTGAGGAACTCGACAAAATGATACCCAGAGAAGCTCAAGACAAAATCAAAGAGGAATATGAATCTGTAAGGAAAGACTTTAGAGAGCCTCTTTGCAAGAAATGCGGAAGCACTCAAGCCATGCGTTCATGGACCACTCTTTCAACTTTAGACTTAGCAATAAAGGGAGAGCGGGGTTTGGACGGCCATTACTACCATCACTATTACGAGCCCACGCTCTTTACGCACAGCACGGCAGCCGCTTTGAATTATAGAATCCAGCCCGACAAAAACGGACATCCCGTTTTCGACGCCGAAGGTCAAAGAAAGAAAGTAGGTTCTGCGCTCCAATCCGCACATCTTCTACTTTTATTCGTTCTCGATTTACAGAATGAGTATTTCAAGCTCAGTTTAGATGCCGAGCTTAAACAGCTCTCGAAAGATTACCGAGACTGCTGGGCTCCTAAGGAACCCGACCCACCCGGAGAGAATGCTGAACCTGCATCAGCTGAGCATTGAGAACCAATTGTTAAGTCAGTTTCCAGCTCTGCATTTGATGGTTTAATTCAAGAGTCGTTTGGCGCCCGGTATCGCTGAAGAGCGTACAGGTTTTCTTCCGTTCCCAATAAAACCCGACTGCAAAATACCTCCAACCACTGAAATGTGCAGACCGTTTTAGATTCAAGGAACGTTTAAAAAAGGCCCCCCCCGATATGTGCATGGTGCACATTTCTACTTGACTCGCAAAAGTAAAAGGAACATCATGAGGGCCTAGTCGGAACCCATATTCGTATTTTGGCAGGAAGGGAAACTCGCCCAACTCGGAGGCAGCCGTGATTACTCTTTTTCAAATACTTGGTGATCCCGTGACGCTGGTCCACTTGGTAGGTTTGTACCTTGTCGTTGCGGCCATAATCTCATTCATGTTGTACGAGTTTTTCTCATTCCTGCGTGTTCTTATACGGCTGTGGCGCGATAAGAGTGGACGAAACCATCGACCTGTCTCTGGGCAGGACTAGCAGAATGCGGGCCCCAATTGAGTTGATATACGGGCCGTCCGATCTAGAATATTACGGATCCACGAAGCTCCAGCAGGCGATGGAACGAAACACAATATATCATCTAATTTCGATAGCCTTCTTTAGATAAGGAGCACTAACGCTGCAGCCGAACTCCTTGGTTACAACAGGTGATCTACGTAAGAGAAAGCTGTTTAAAGACGTCCCAGCAGCGATTCTACGACAGCTCCTGCAGCGAGGAGAGGTTAGGCGGGTGTTCCTGAATCCACGCGGGCAGTTAAGACTACAAGTTGGGAAAGTGGGATTTGTTTACCTAATTGTCTCTGGGTATCTCGAAGTTAGGCTAGAGTCCCAATTAATCAAAAAGGGTAGCAGCTTTTTGGTCGCCTTTCTTGGGCCGGAACAAATAGTGGGCGACATCAAGGCGATATCAATTGAGGCGAGCAACGCATTTATTACGGCAGCCGGCAGTTGTGAACTTATAGCAATTCGCAGCAAGGACCTAACTCGTGTAGCAGAAAGGGACTGGCGGATTTATAGGAATATCGCTGCTCTTTTGGTCGAGAAATCGCTTCAGGAGCGAAAGCGGCTGGAAGTAACGGAAATGCATGAAGGCGAACCTCAGGTGGCCCAGACTCTGCTTAACTTTGTCGCAGAGCGGGGAACCCAAAGTCTAGGAGGAAAGCAGATAAGAATCAATGGTAGTTTGCACCAACGTGACATCGCTGACTACATTGGTTGTGATCGGACAACCGTGGCGAGGCGACTCAGCAGCTTAAAGGCTCAACATATCATCGATTATCCTGCTCCCGGCCGTCGTCAACTCCAAGGCATAGACATTCTGGATCCGTTGAGGCTTGAAGCGATTGCCCGTGGCAAATAGATGACCCCACCGGTCAAAACTTTGGCAACGTCACAGACCCAGCAAACCGTTTTGAAACCATTGTACTTTTTCGTTCGTTATCGAACGGTCAGCAGTCGAAGAAAGAGCTATGAACTGTTCCTAACCTTACTCATGCTTGGAAATGTTTTGGTTTGAAGACTGAGGTTGTGGAAAGAGTGGTGCGTAGGTTCGGTTGAATCTTCGTTTAAGATTTACTAGCGTTATCTCAAAGGGTTCATCGAAGAATTGCGAATACTGCCGCTCGTCCCCCTCGCTTTTATAATCAAGCAGAATGTGAAAGTTGAATTTCATGGGTACGTTTGTAGGGCAATCCTTCGACAATGATGCGTGGTAGGTAAGAGTGCGGCTCATTCCAGGAGGAAATCCACTATTGACTACTTGGTCTTCGGCTATGCCGGTGTCATTGTCATACAATGTTTCGCACGTCTCGAACTGATATTGCCTTGCACTCGTTTTGGTCGCTAGAATTCGTCCAAGATTCTTCCCAATGTTTTTTACTCTAATTCTAAATTCAACGATTTGGGGATTCTCGGTGGCGTAAGCTTCGAATCCATCGAGCACCAAAATTGGTCTGTTTAGTTCTTCGTTCCTCACGGTATTCTTATGGCTTTCCCGCCAACTAAAGTAGCTTATGGTGACTGCTACCACGCTGAGAACTATTGGAACAATTTTGGAGTAATCGAAGCGGGCCGCGAGTTTCGGAGAAGGTCTTACTCTTGCGATAAGACGGTTCGCTGAAGCAAAACTCCTAATACGTTTGGTGCGCTTTTCCAAAGGACTGAGGACCATCCTACCAAAGTCTATTCAAACCAAGGTGTAAGCGTCGCGCGATTACACTGAGCTCCCCCCAAATTCGCTACCGGCCTAAAAGAGGAAAAATTGGACCATGAGCTTCTCTTTCACGGCGGCGACACGGGTTCGACTCAGTACGGGACGCCAAACTTATTCAACAAGAGACAGCCGTCATTGCTTACTAACTGTTTTGCTTCCTTTTCGAGGACAAGGGAAGTAACCAGCGGTGCGTCTCCTGGAGGAACGCGAACACTTGCGCTCGGAACAACGCCCGCTCATTTGTCCCACTCGCGTTGCGACCTGATTTCCAGCCGCCCTTGCTCAGCAGGATTTCATCAACGTAGGTTTCGAAGCCGCTGTGGCTTGGTTCAAGGCTGCCTAAACCCATCCTCCCACTCGGGATTTTAATGACCAGTCGGCCTCAAAACAGTCCCTAGCGGTTCCTACAAAAGCCTCAACGAGACGCCGTCGAATATCCGCGTCGTCGTGGAAGGCGGACATCCAAATGCCAAAAAAGCCAGATTCCTTGGCCAGATCGATGAGTACCTCTCGAAAGGCAGCATTGTCATTTCGCTGCAGTGCATTGCGTTTGAGCTGAGCGAGCTTCCACTTTTCTTCCCGCTCTACGTAGCGCTTGTCGCGATCGGTGGGTTGTTTGGCGCGAGGCTGACCAGGGTGACGGTCCAGACCTACCAGTTCAATTAGAGCTGCCGCCTTGGCCCTAATCTGAGGATCAAGCTTCGATGAGGCTTCTACTAATCCCCCTGCTTTGTACTCGATCGCCTTGAGTGTGTTGTCCTTGTCGGGCCATAGGAAGTCCTGACCGTTCGTCGGCGTTGCTCCCTTCGATGAATTGCAGTTTACGCAACCAAGCAGGAAGTTGGTCCAATCGGTCTCATGTGCGGGGTCCAAGCTCTTAGGAGATACATGCTCTACCGCTAAACAGGCTGGGAAACGACGCTCACAGTAGCTGCAATAACAACCGAAGCACTCCTCCAGGTCGCCAATCGCATCTTGATACTTCTTGTATGCCCTAGCAGCAGCAGCGCGGGCGACAGGTCTCATTGACCATCGCCCTCCATCAATTGAACTTTGAGCAATGCATGCACTGCGGGATCTGAGGTGAACGGCTCGCTTGCCTCTCGATATTTCTGCTCAGCAGCTACCAGTTCGCCTGGCTCCACCGATTCCGCTCTCGAATCTCTCATCTTTAAGAGTGTGAAATATTGCTTTGCTGCTTCGCTCAAATTCTCCGCCCGAACGCTCCGTTGAGGCACCGACACGCCCTGAATGTTTTCAGCTATATCTTCGATGCTATTTCCGCCATCCAAGAGCGTGACGGGTGCTACCGGGTCGATAGCCGCGATCTTTTGGCGGTTGGTCGCTTGAATCACAAACGGTGAGTGGGTCGTCGCGATGAATTGGCAATGTTGGAACAAGTCCTCTAACGCCGGCACGATCTTGCGCTGCCATTTTGGATGCAGGTGAACGTCGATCTCATCTATTAGCACGATGGCTTCGCCGCCGCCAATGCCATTTTGCGGATTCTGAAGCGATAGTTGCCTTGCGATATCGACAAAGAGTGAGAAGAGACGCTGCTCACCGTCAGATAACTGGCTAAGGCTGAGTGGCCCAACTCTGTGCCGGATCATGATACGAGGTGTTAGCTTCACCTCCAAGGAACATGATTGCAGGAATTCTCGCGCTTCCGGCGAGATCTTCATTTCATCCCAAATGCGTTTGATATTGGGCAAAGGGCCTTCGTGGACGCTCCGTTCGAACGATTCACTGTCAAGAACAAACGTCGTTTGGTCAGGCCATCGATATGGAATCTTCCATCCTTCGCGCCGCCAACCTTCCTGAAAGTAACGCATTGCAAAGGCTCGTGCTTGCTTTTGCATTTGCACTTCCGAAGGCATGATCATTTTGACACCTACGGGCCGCACTAATGCGCAGTCGTATGGTTCGAAACGCCAATAAAAATCGTGAAAATCAGGGGTGAAGGTGGACAGAACTTGGCCAACAAAATTTCTTATGGAGTAACTATTCCCGAAATAGGATTGATTCAATTCAACCGGCCCTCTTGAAAACTCGCTCTCGGCTCTGTAGAGAAACTCTTCACTGCGACGAAGCTCTTCGTCTTGGGCCCCGCGGATTCGCTTCGCTCGCCTCAGCTTCATCGCCAAAGAGGTCGCTTCGTTCGATCTGTAGAGCAGAACGAGAGGAAGATCCCTTCTGGGAAGTGATCGTTTAGCGCGCTTCCAAAGCTCCTTTCGAAAGTGAAACTCCTCGAGGTGTCCATTGGATGACTGAACAGTAGCACGGACTTCGGTGTGACGGGTCTCCAGTCGAATGTCATCGTCTTCCAATGTATAGCGCCGACCCAGTGGGTGTGTGCCGCCCAACGCCGCAAGCAAGCCTCGAAGGATTGTCGTCTTGCCAGCGCCGTTCTCGCCGACGAGCAGGTTGAAGCCGGGTTGAAATTCGAAAGTTCGATGATCGAACTGGCGAAGATTGGTCAAGGTTAGGCTGGATAAGTGCATTAGAGTTCTGACTGAACCTCAATATGTTTTGTGACGCGCCGCGGGGCTCCTTTTGTTGCCGAGGCGAGGGCGCACGTCAATCCTGCCGATGACGCCGGCGGTGATGCGGGCGGTACGGTATTCCTGCAACTGACTTCCGCAGTGTCAAGAGCAGCCTTCATATCGAGCACTGCTTGTTTTGTCGACTCGAGTTCGGCATCAAGCCGACGCAGTACAGTCATTGGCAAAATGACGTCGCGATACTTGCCACGAACATAAAGATCACGGAGCACATCATCAGCAATGCCCCAAATGAAGTTGGTAATCCAATTGCTTGGACCGAGTTCAATATATTTCTTATTCCTTAACGTCGTTGTGACAGGCTTTCTAAAAACCCGACTTTTGAATAACGTACGTACCTTCCTGAGCGGCTTGACCCATCGCACTCAACTTGATCAATCCAATAGTTCGGGTGTTTTCCAAAACGACGTTCTTTAAACTTCCCAAGGAATCGGAATTTGTCTAAACCGTGATATGAAATTCTCAAACCGTGGTGGATCAACGTCCTTAACGAATGCAATGAGACCTGAGAGGTGGTTATGGAAGCCAAAAGCCGAATCAAATCTTTCATGCAAGGCGGTCGCACTCAACCCATACTTTTTACAAGCATAAAGATAGCGGTCGATCCTCCGATAGGTTTCGTTGCTTATTCTCGGTTGTTCCCCATCCACCAACAGGCCCAAGACTGTCCTTCTTGATCCTGGACCAGCAACTCTAATTTTCTTTTTGTTCTCTCTGAAACCAGTCTTTCTAATAAGCTGCACAATTTCTTTACACACCGAACCTCGATCCATAAACGGTGGGAGGCTTATTCCGGATATGGCAATGTCGTCAGCATATCTCGTGTATACGAATGACTTATCCAAGGCAAACTTATGTAACGCCTCGTCTAGTTTCGCAGCGGCCAAGTTACTTAACATGGGGCTGCTTGGCGCTCCTTGCGGAAGCACTCCTAACAAGTCGTAATATCTCAACCCTGGATACGCATGAAACTTTTTGTAGGAATACCGAGGAGAAGTCTCGGATAAATTGAAGTATAGATCTTGCACCTCATGAAGGATCTTCTTATTGATCTTTGGCAGATGAGTGGTTGTACAAATCCTACCGAGTTCGAATGAAAGTATCCTTGAATAGCCAATAGCGCGGAAGATGCGATAGCAATCGACTTCATTAACTGAATAGAAAAAGTCTCGAAGATCAAATTGAAAGATCCAGCGAGCACCCCGATGCTGGCTCGCACATTTCCTAATTCCGCCAGATGGGTGAAAAGCAAACGAGGAGGTGTGCGGTTGGCATTTTTGTAAGATCTCTCGGTTAATAAACTGCTGTACTCTTAATAGATCAGCTGCGACCGAATGGATGAATCTTACACCTCCAGAGCGTTTCCGAATTCGATACAGTCGATAGTTTGAACTCTCTCGTCTGCGGCAAACCGTTTTGTATAGTGCGTCATGATCCACCCCGGTAATCTTTGACAGATGCGATAGATTGAAAACGACGGCGACTCCCTTATCCATCAATTTCTTGGCATAACGCCCGAGATCAATCGCTCGTTCTTCTCCAAGCGACTTTTCAGCTTCCTGAACCAACTGAAGTGTTGACCAAGTTTCCATTCACTCTTCCTTGCATGCCCAATGGGCCATGAGCATCGTGGTCCTACCGAGACATCGAAGGAAAACTGGAGCACGATGCTTAGGGACGGCAAAGCCGGCCTATCAGCAGTTCTTTCCAGAGAGACCTGTCCGGGCTCCCCTCCGCAAGGTGAAACACCTTACGGATCCTGCTTCGACCAACGAGCGAACTCGTTCAATCGAGCGGCTGAACGTCTTCTTGGTCAACACTCCACTTCTTAGGAATGTAAAGTGATCTATCGAAGATTTGTACCCTGACGTGACGACTTGATTCTTTGACAAGTTGATCTCCCCTCTTTGTGAGACGAAAGGCCTGAGTCAAAAATCCAGACTCTTGGGCTGAGGTCAATAGTTCGGCAATTATGGGTAGATCGAGTCCCACTTCTCTGGACAAGCTGCTTTTGACTCTCACACCCCGCTTGATTTGACTCAGCAAGGTAATCATTTCTTTGGATAGTGCATCTTGACGTAGGTTCGAAGTAGATCCTTCTAACAGTCTCTGAGCCCACGAAGGTAAAACTCGCGAAGGAAACAGTGCCTGCCATTTCTGCGAGTTGAACCAGAGCAAGCCTGGAATGTTGTTCGGTACGCTGTGATAAAAAATCACATTGGACATCGTATCTCCGAATCCTAGTCTTCGAGATTTTGGCACTTCTGTGGTTGACTCACACAGATCTAGAATGCTCTCAAATCGACTCCCCCAATGTTCTCGGAGGCTCGTCGCTCGATAGACTTTGTAACTTGAGAACGAAACCTTACTCGACTTTGGATAACGGCGCGTCGCGTGGTCAGAGCCTGGCATTTTTCGAATGATTGATTGACGACTATCATCGTTTCGAAGGAACGAAATCACATGAAACTTAATCCTTCCATAGCTCCACCAACTAAGGAACGTAGGATTACCGAGCATGGCGTTAATGTAATCGAGCGTTCGTTTTCCACTCCCTATCGAGTCGTCTAAGAGAACGATTTCATCCGGTCGACTCTCTCGTAGTTGTTTGAGACTTGGATGATCGAAGAATCGCCTCGGTTCAAGCCTAAGCAGAGAACGAAAAACCGATCTTACTAAGTCTTCACTTCCCGATGATCTAATCACGTGTCTTGCGCATTCACCCTTGGCATCCCACAAAATATGTGGATCATCGCCAACAAATTTTCGCACCGCGTAGACCGCGAACCGCCCGTCTAAATTCAAAAGAGTCTTCTTAAGCCAATCAGAATAGACATCGCCCGGAACAAACTTAAGCTTCAAGACGAGATCAACTGCTGTTGAGCGTTGTGGCACAGGGAACTGCTTGAGCCAGTCCTGGATCTCGTGTGAATTCTGCACTGCGGTGAGTGAGAAGCTTTTCAAAGTTACGGTCATGGCATTCTCACTGACTTAGTCATGCGTCACTTAGCCAATCTTACTATTGAGTTCAAACCTTTTGTGAGTCTCTTCTAAGAAATCAGTCCGTCCACAAAAATCGGATTAGCGAATAATTGTCAAGCTAGGGCACGCACTCGCAGCCACACTCTGCCGCTTATTTACCTACGCCTAATCTGCGTACAAGCAAAACTCGAAGGTTCCGGAGATCGAAAGTAAACCGATTTCAACGACACTACTTGGGCGATCATCCTCTCTCCGCTTCCCGGCGTTATTCAATATGGCGATCGAATTGGGTCTTGTCAGAGCTGACCCCACACACGATTAGTACGGCGACCCCACATTTCGTAAGTTCACACCACTGTCGGAAGTGTCCGGCATTTTTGGGGGAAGCACGTTTCTTGATTGTCTTCGTTGGATGAGTTACGCCTCGTTCTGCCATTCGTCGCCAGTTAGTACGTCAAAAGTTGATGTTGATGTCGACAAAGTAGAGCGCAGGTCGGCTGGCCTGGAAGTTCGTCCGAGAGGTGGCTTTTGTGGGAGCGCACCGAGTGCGGCGCCGTTCTGCGATGCCTCGCATTGTGCCTGAGCTGTCGCCGAATTTCCAGCTAAATATCTTACAGCAATGGAGTAGCCCAAGTAGCCGTGTGTCGGTAGTTCAGCCTCCCTCAAGGTCGGCTCCCGCTCCGGTCGGGCGGCACCGAATATCGACGTGATTCTCCGATATCAATTAGAGCTTTGCCTTCCTGAAAGACGACCTACGCTAGGGTCAGTGGAAGCGGAAGAAACTTGAGAAGGAAGCCCCAGTCTACGATGAAGTTTCGGGGTGCGTGAAGGTTGAATAGGAACGACTCACGCGTTGAAGAACTTTGAAGTTAGCCTGTGAAGATGGACACCAAAAGTTCACCTCTTCCACGGATTCTTTTGAAGCGTGGGGTGAGAACCAATCGAAGTCGGTGATGCCAACGTAAAGCTTCACGGGCGGGAATGGTAATCACTAACTCGAGAGTCGTAAATGGCTGAGGGTGTTGTCAAGGGTGGCATCTGTATACCTCTTCAAACATTCGATTGCGGGATGGAAACTACCGGTGAAGTAACTTCTACCTACACGAAGACTTCAGAATTTGTCGCCGATGTTTTGTAGGGAGAAGCGCTCCAAGAAACATCTTAAGGACGGACATGGTCAACAATTTTAGCGGGTCTAAAATCCGATCTAGACGGACCTTATTTTAGTAAAACTGCAATTCGTAAAATAAGCGAACCTTCCTCTTCAGTTATTGAAGTCGGCTTTAACAAGGCTTCTCCACGAGCCTATTCAACGACTGCTCATTCCCGGAGAAAGAAAAGAAGGTCGCTTGAGCTATGAATCCAATCGATTCGATTTCGTCTAATAAGAAAATGGGTTTTGACCAGGGCGCAAATCCTTCGAGGCGTGCTGATAGCGACTCCTTTGGATCACCAACGACCGGGTCTTCAAGAGCCGACATACGTGTTCTTCTTCCAAAGACATATCGGGTGGCGAGCGTTTCGAGTGTGGCCCTTTTGGGGCCAGGGGCGGCACCTTTGTTGACGATCGTCAACTTTCTTGACGCCCGTCAAGATTCTTGACGTTTGTGACCGGCGATATCATCTCTAGACCAATTATGATCGATGGGGTGATCGTGAATATTTGCTCGACAAACCGGCTCAAAAGTTGGTCATTCCCCGCTACGAATAACAATCACCAGGCCGAACGCATGGCACATAATTTGAAGCCTCTACTTTGCATGAGAACATCAACTGTGAGTGAACGAGCGTTGCACTTTGGAAGGTCTAACCTGGGTGGCAATTCATCGGTCGAGTTTCCGACTTATCTCACACTGAAAGAGGTGGCGGAGCTCTTGAAGGGAAAGCCGCGGACGGTGTATGCGTGGGTGAGTGATCGACGAATTCCGTTCGGACGTAAGGGTGGGTTGTTGCGGTTTCGACTCGACGCAGTGACTGCCTGGAATGAACCGGAGAGATAGCCCATAGAGTACCAAATCGTTTGAGAAAGCCTTCCATTACAGTCGGGCTACTGCACTGAGGCATGCCGATGAACAGGCCGATGGAAAAGACAGGTCACTCATAGATCTTGAGCGCGGTTTCACCCGAATCTGCAATGAGAAGGCTTCGGACGTTGTTCGCAGCCTGGTACCTTAATGGAATATAATCCGGTTCGAGGAATACATATGTCGCTGGTCATCGAAGAGCAGGAAATAGACTGACTGCCGATCACAATCGATCCTGACGTAGTTAGCGGCGCTCCGGTGTTTCGAGGAACTCGAGTTCCAGTCGACGCCCTTCTAAGCAATCTCGAAGCGGGGTTAAGCTTGGACGAATTTCGAAAACTTTCCCACTGTTTCCCGCGAGCAAGCACTCCAGGTGCTGGTTTTCTCCCGCTCAACCTTGCAGAGGTTGGCTCAGTCCAGATGAAGATTCTTTTGGACGAATGCGCGCCTCGACTGCTAAAGCGATTGCTCTCCCCGAATTCGAAATCTCAACTGTTCAAGATATGGGCTGGACGGACGTCACAATGGAGCATTGGTTGCTATGGCGGAAGGTGAATTCGACGTATTCGTTACGACGGATAAGCCTCCGCCATCAGCAGAATCTCACCGGAAGACGACTGGCGATTATCGAGTTACCCACCAATCAGGTCCCTTTGTCGCCTAGTTAGTTCCCACAATTAAAGAAGCCCTGGTCAATATTGAGGTCGGAGAGTTTGTCGAAATTCCATTGCTTTAAATGCTAGACGAGTTTCTCACCCTCAGTAGTGCGTTGGCTTTGGAAGCCTCAAGGATTACTCGTCATGCCTGACGATCAAACCAACGAATTGCGTGAAATTGCCTTTCGAAAGATCGGCCGAAATGTAGTCAACTTACAGCGGTTCGAGAGGATGCTGAAGCTCATTATTGTGCGAAGCAATGTTAAGGGATACGCCTCAGAACTGGCCAAGGTCCATCAAGCGAGGACTAAAGAAGCAAGTCACAAGACATTAGGTTCTCTCGTGCGGGAGTTTCTAAAGATTGTCTATGATACGGAGGACCCGCATAGTAGTGATCCTGCCGATGATCTCAACGAGATTTGGCTGTCACACGCTTTTAGAATTGAGTCAAACGCAGGCTTAATTAGCAGGAGAGAACGTGAGCTGCAAGAAGTCGTCGAAGAGAGAAATCTACTTATTCATCACTGGTTGGCCGAAGTAGATTTCGACTCAGTTGATGAATGTCAGAAACTGATTTCTCAACTCGACGAACAAAACGATCGACTGACGCCTCACTTCGATTGGCTCATGCAGTTAATCGGTAGCATTCAGATAGCGCAGCAAGAACTGGCCAAGCAGCTGGAGAACCAGTTGCGCGAATCCCTCCTCGAAGGCAAAGACTCCGGTTAATCCATCAAGCGTTGCTGATAACACAATCAACAGACGCGGGAGGCTCGTCGACCTACCCAGATCTTGAACCTAAAACAAGAACGTCAACGAAACAAAAGTAAAGCACGCGGATGATAAACTGCGCCTGCTCCTGTAACGCGGCAACCTGAAAGAAGCAAAGAATGACTGTTCGAAAAAGGGGAGAACACTGGTACCTCGATATCAGTGACAAGAGCCGGTACCGGGTTCAACTGGTTATCAAAGGTGCACGGACGAAGGCGCAGGCATTAGAAGCTGATCCAATCGACGCTGACGGAAAAGAATATATCCTTAGGTTGAGGAAAAGATTCTCCATGCCGATCGAGTATCAGACCTGGCAAGCGATTGTTGCCGAAGCTAAAACAGTTCCTCGCTCCTGACTTAAAGGTGCCAATCGCTCTTTTCGAATTTGTAACCGCTCGTCAGTAAACGAAACAGAATTGGCATCAAAGTCATTTTTTCAGAAGGATTTTGTAGGTTAGATTAAGACTCGGTAGAAGTCTCACTTTTCCGCTTCCTAAAGAATGGTTCAGAAAGCCTTGCAAATGTTCTGCCTCGGCGCTTAGTTTCGTGGAGAGGCCTATGACCAAGGGTCCAAGGCGACGAATCCGTTCAACTTGCGGAAAGCATAGTGTTGAGGCGACCAGCTGACTGGAAGGTGCAAGGATTGATTCCGACAAGATGATCAAAGAAAATTCTATTGCGATGCCGTCATACAATTCAGTGTTGGCGCTGCTCTCGATCGACAAGGAGATTGATCAGTACGTTTCTGGTGAAGACGAGTTCGACACTGAAGAAGCTGAATCAGATAGCCGCTGGTCAAGGAATCAGTATCGGGATCCCGAGCGATGATATGCACCGAAACTATTTCCTGCGCATTAGCAAGGATAATTTGGTAAGTGCGAATCGAGATTTCTTGACCTAGTGCGAACTGGACACTGAGTTCTTCGGAAGTGGCTGCGTACCCAAACTGCGCCTCTCACTAAAAAATATATGACTTCTTCCCCTTCTTCCCAAGACAACCTCAAACTTAACGGAACTTATACCGCTAATGTACTCGGCACTATTCGCTCTCACCTGGAAGCATTGCAAGGCTATGACGTCATGGCACTCGAGCTTATACAGAATGGCGATGACGCAGGTGCGCAAGAGATCAGTTTTGACGTAACCGATGAAGCCTTGATCGTCTCAAACAGCGCCGAATTCTCCTATTGCGGTGACTTAAGACACTCGCCTTGCCAAGGAGTGATCAGCCACAAGGACCGGCCGTCAAAACAATGTGACTTCCACAGCATAGTAGAGGTAGCCAGCGGCGGTAAGCTGGGAGATTCGGAAAACATAGGGCGGTTCGGCATAGGTTTCATATCAACCTACCAGATAACAGACTCTCCGGAAATCCATTCACTTGATTTGGCGGTGCGCCTACACCCAGAAGTCTCCCAGTGGAGTGGCCAACGAACTCCTCGCGTCGTTGGCACACGTCTGACTTTTCCTTGGGCAAAAAATAGTGAAAGCAGTGTACGAGCCTTACTGCAACTTTCAGCTATTTCCAATGAACACATTGGGCGGGTGCTCGATAGCATCAAGACGGTCATCGAGCGATCGCTCCTCTTCTTAAATCATGTAAGGCACGTCCAGCTAATGCGGAATGGTGAGCGTGTATATTCAGCGCAGATTGATCGCACAGGATCGCCAAAGATTTATATTTCATTTCACGGCGGTGCCAAAGCGCAGCAATGGTTGATTCTCACCACTGATGCGCGGCGATTGTTGGAACCTACGATCGAATCACACCCACGACTCCAAACTCTCAAAAGGAAGACGGCAGTACAGATCGCACTTAGAACGGACAAACCGTTGGCCGGGGGCTTCCTGTATGCGTACCTGCCGACACAACAATCGTCTGGGCTGCCATTACATATAAATGCCGATTTTTTCCCAAAGCCTGATCGTAAGGCTGCAATCTTCGAAGGCAACCAACATCAGCAAGCATGGAACCAAGGACTGATCCTTGCGGCAGCTCGAGAAATTGCGAGGAATTTGGAACGACTAAGAGATGTACTCGATCATGAAAACCTGTGGAGTTTGATTGATGCGGCGGCGATTATTTCCCAAGCCCAGAAATCAACGCATCCCGACTGCTACAAAACATACTGGAAGGAGTTACAAACGGCGCTCGCCGAAAAACCGAATATTGTACTGACGGCCAACGGATGCTCAGTTGCTGGGTCTGAAGCGGTGTTAACGAAGGCGGAGCTGGACGGCAAAGCGATAGAGGTTTCGACGACAATTGGGATGACTTTAGTCAATGAGAGGCTGCGCCGGTTCAAAAACTCATTACCATCCGCTGGCGTCCAACAGCTCACCTTGGAACGTTTAATTTCCTACTGCGAGAGTTCCGCCTATATTGCAGCTCTTCCTAGTCGCACTGACGCTAAAGGAATTCAAGCTTTTTTTGAACCACTATGGTCATTGATCGATGGTCAGATCACTGGACTTCGAGTCGAAACATCTAAACCGCTGGTCGCGAGACTCAAAAAACTTCGGATCGGCGTGACCCATTCACTGGAAATCCGTTCTCTCGGTGATTGCTTAGATCATTCGACCAGTATTCCTAGAAGAGAGATTGAAGAGAATATGCCATGGGCCGCGCTTGCTCACTCTCGACTAATCGGTTTTAAAGAATTGAAGAAGTTGCTGCCGACTTTTAGCCTCGCCCATGCTGTGAACTATCTCGATGAGTACACTAACACTCCCGAAAAAGCGGCGGAGCTACTTGGTGAAGCCAATTGGCGCCTTAAGTCCTTTTATGGACTGCTTGCACGACTCGACGACATGGGTCCTTCGAATCTTGAGACCTACGCGCGGTTATCTGAACTGCCGATTTGGCGGACAGGTGCCGGTTTCACTTCGGCTCATGGCGCAATGCTTCCCGGGGGATTTACCGATCCGATAGGGCTCGCCACATTGCTATTGCCGGATGTTTTTGATGGTCGAACTATTGACTTTCTAAGAAGCCGGTTGAGAGTTCATAAGCAAACAGTGGAAGCATTCATAGAAACGGTACTGCCTCGGTTCTTTGAAGATACAGAAAAGATCGACTCGCATCGTTACTCGCGACTAATGACGGAGCTCTCGGGACATGGCACCTTATTAGATGACGAACACCTCGCCAAAATCCTAACGAACCTTCCCTTGGTTCCAACTCAAGATGGAGGGTGGAATCGACCTTCGAACACCTACTATCGCTCGGATCTTCTTGAAGAGATTCTCGGCGAAGTTCCCCATCTTTGGATGGATCTCACAAGAATTCCAAATAAAAAGTCCGTTCGTACCCTTTTGACTTTTCTGGGCATTCGAAAAAAACCGGCAGCCAAGGATCTGGTAAGACAGTTGACTCAGCTTGCTCAAGCTCACAAGCCAACTGCTAATACACTCGAAGCCAGTGCCAGAACATTCTATGCCGTCTGCGATCAATTCCCGATGTGGAAAGCTAACGAAGATACAGATGAACTCGCCGAGGTTGAAAAGTTGAGGACCACTGTCTGCTTTCCCGCTGACGACGAACACGATCGATGGTTTCTGGCGGAGTCGCTCTATTCACCTTACCGAGCGATGGGATTCGACAGTCAAGTAAAGGTACTGGCATTTAAAAACACGCATAGACTGAATAGTGAACTGTTGACGTTGCTGGGCATTGAAGGCGAGCCGCCAACAGAGGTCGTTATTGATCACCTAAGGCATTGCATTCAAAAGAATGTGGCCGTGTCAGATGTCACATACCAAATACTCAACGAGCGAGCGGCGAAAGACGATCCTGGAATTTCGCAGCTCAAAAATGATCTCTGTGTATACGACAAGACTCTCGCGAAGTACTTGTCACCCTCACGTGTCTTTTGGGCGCCTCAGCACCTAGGAGGCTATGCTTATACTGCCCCGCAACACTTTTCACAATTCCGAGCATTTCTTTCAGCAGTCGGCGTTCGCACAGAACCAAGCGCTGAGCAATTTGCAGCGATTCTCATTGAAATAACGACTACACATTTTCGCAACGGCTCGCCTGTCGATGGAGAGGATCTTGCCGTTTACAACTCATGCCTTAATAGATTGGGAGATGACGGTTTATTGTCTAGTGGTATAGACGGTACTCACATGAAAGCATTACGGGAGTCACCAACGATATTGAACTTGCAAAGTCTGCCGAAATTTCCAGATGAAGTACTGATGCTTGACAGTGAATGGTTTCGTTCGCACTTCGGCAATGACTTAGATGTAATGCTCTGTCGACCCGACTCGCAATATGTTGCTCTTTTTGCGGCCCTTGGCGTCCGGAATTTGACTTCGCTCTCAAAAATTGAGCTGGATTTTACCGATGGACCAGAGGAGATAGAACACGAAATAGAGGAACGAATTCGCAATCGTTCAGAATGTGTGATTCGGCTAATCAGTGATAAGTCACCGCAAATCCGCAAATTACTTAAGACGAAACTGAGTGATATCAGCGTCAACAGTTTTGACCAAGTAAAGATTAGAGCCAGCGTAATGTTGGATGGTCCGTTTGTATCCGAATCGAAAGCGGTCGACGCTTTCTATGATGACAATGAGAATCAGTTGACGTTATCCCGGCCATCAACTGATAGGACGTGGCCTCATATATTCAATGCCATACTCCATCGTTTTCTCTTAGAAGAGTCTGGCGCCGACGTGGCTAGATTATCCGCTGTTTGTTGGAGCTTGGTTGAGAAGAAAACCTTAGAGGATGCTCATCAATACCTGTCAGACATTGGGATCCCAATCTCAGCAGATTCTAAAGAAACTGTGGCCCCAGAGTCCGTGGAACTTTCCACTCTTGGAACGACGGAAGAAACTCCTAGAACGGGATCTGTACCGAGTCCTGGCTTAGACAGACCTGTCATGAGTCCCGAGCCTTCCGCTCAACCTTCACAAACACCGACAAAAGATTCGACACCTACATTCGACAATGATCGAGACATTACTTCAACCTACCGTCCGAAAAAGCGGCCTGAGTTCAAGCAAAAGTGGGATCAAGCACTTAGATCCTATGCACGACCCAAAATTGAGTCCCCCCGTGATGCGGAAACTACTTCCGAATCAGAGAAGAGACAACATGACCTCATGGTTGAAGCAGCATCACGCAAGATAGTTTGTGATTGGGAACTAATGCAGGGCCGTCACGCTGAGGAATTAGGATTAACCCATCCCGGATATGACCTCATATCGACCAATCCAAATACTGGAGAGCGACGGTTAATCGAAGTCAAAGGTATCGATGGTGAATGGAATAAAACTGGAGTCAGCGTGTCGCGTACTCAGTTTGCAAACGCCCAAGAGTTTGGTGATAAGTATTGGCTTTACGTCGTTGAATTTGCGCTAGATCCAAACGCTGCGAGAGTACTTCCGATTAAGAATCCGGCAATGCAGGTTAGCCAGTTTATGTTTGATAGCGGTTGGCGTGCCGTGGCTACTAATGAACAAGGAGACCCGAGAGACGCATTTGTTCCTGGTGCTCGAGGTGATTTCGGGTCGTGGGGCAGAGGTACCATCAGGTCCAGACACCAAAAATCCAACGGGGATATTCTTCTTGACGTTGATGTTGCTGGCAAAGGAATACGGCATGTAACGCTAAACCTAAAAACGATGCGAGTACTTCGAAGCAATGAATAATTAGCGTAGAACGCTATATACGTGGCCAGTCATCAGGAACCAGCTTCTTTCCACCTCTCCATCGCTCAACGATCGCATCTTGGTACCGAGGCTCGTCAAGATCAGCATGCTCGGTCACGATAACCTGAAACTTTGGTGAGAGCTGCTCCACGACGTCGAAAATCAATCGGAACATTCTAGAGACAGCCAAACGATCTTCATCAGCTACGTTCAAGAACTTCCCGTCGATCTCCTTTTCAGCAGGAAAATAAACCTGTGAAGGCTGATCCAAAAATAGGAATCGCGGAACCGGTCTATCTCGCTCTGTAAACCACAGGTGTAACACAAGGTGCGCGATCAGGTGATATCCCACCCAATTCTCACCGCTTCCCATCCGGTCCATTGGTAACGGCCCGTCTGGAGTGTCCGCGATAATCGTCAGCTTCTTGATATCCAGCCTGAGAGGGAATCTTGAATGCTCTAGTTCCAAGTTTCTTGCCCAGCCCGTGATCGTCTCCCCAAGAATTGAAGTGATCGATGCTATTCGTTCGTTGGTCCTCTCGTCGCTAAGTTCATCTTCTAGTACGAGGGCTTGGTCTCTCAAATTCTGGGCTTGTTCCTCAATACTTCTGCTATCTGAAATTTCGGGAAGGCTTTCTATGTACAGACTAACCCGACCAACAATCAAGGCTCGCCTTGCTATCTCGTCTTGAATCTGTTGTAAGCGATCGCTTGAGTTCCGTACGGCCTCCATTTGAGAACGGTTTTCTGCTAGAGCTGATTGGACTTGCTGCAATCGTGACTCAATCTCAGCGATCGCTTTTTCGACTTGCGGAGCTACACGTGTGACCGACTCTAACCGGGATGATAGTTTCGTTAAGTCGGACTTCAGCCGCGACGCTGTCGGTACGGTAGTAGATGCGTCTCCCAATTCTTGAAAACATAGAGGGCACATATGATTGGGATCTGCACCATCAAAGATACCAATTGATTCGAGCCTCGCATGTTGTTCGGAAGCTTCGCGCGAAAAAGCTTGTTCGTCACGCTCGAATAATCGCGCGACTGAAATCTCTTCCTGAAGACGTCGTTGTTCTTCCAAGAGTTGACTCCTAACTTCGGTTAAACGTGAGTACTCTTGGCCATCAACTACATTAGTAGACCCTAGCAAAATAGGTGCTTCCGTAATCTCCCGTAAGGCTGAGATTGTTTGAGGCCAGGAATCCGAAATGTGCGAGGCCAAACCTACATCTCTCGCCTGCGCTAGGAGTGTTCCAGCCCTGCCTTCCCCTTCTCCTTGCAGAGCTTTGATCTCAGCTATTTGCCTTTCAAGTATACGCAGCTTTTCACGAAGCCGGCGAAGCTCTTCTCGTTTGCGAACATATTCATCGTTGACAGCTCCTAGGAAGTATGGGAGCGCATCTTTCAATGTTTGCGCAACAAAGTTGTTGCTGCTCCCATGAAAGAGTTGCTCACGACGAATAATTTCGTCTTGTGGCTGAAAACAAAACGCGGCCGCTTGTCGGATGTTGGCTGAAAGAGGGGCTCGGGTCTGTCCAGCAGGAGGCTCGTGAACATTTTCTTCTATCCCGCACCAACTGTTTAGGAACGAGGTAAGACCTTTCGTATTCGTAGTCTGATGTAAAGATTCTTGTTCAGGCGGGCTTACTCTATTGCCTACCTCGACGTAACATTCTTCGCTGGAATTAGCACCTGGCTTTGGACAGCGCCGCGCAATGAACCCTTCTCCACTAACCAGTTTTAGTCGAATGCCAAACCAGGAAACGCATCGGCTGATTGGTCCTTCGGGGATTCTTGCCTGAGAGGCGCCAAAACAGTAATCCACGATATCGATGAGCGCTGATTTGCCCGATTTTGAGGATCCGGTAATCACAGTGACTGCACCTATGTTCAATGGCAGCGAACGTTGTCGCCCATCGTGACTAAACAAAACAATTTCGAGTATCTGCATTGTCATGGACGGACTCCAAGCATCGCTAGAAGCGTCTCGCTGCTACCTGACAGCGCAAACCATTTTCCAACGAATTCAGAACGTTTCCAGCAGTTCCGAACTTCATCGCTAGAGGACTTGAGAAATGCGTCAACTGGTCTTTTCCACTGGTTGTTGGCAACCACTACTCCGGAATCAATTCGAATTAATCCGTAGATACCGCCGAAGAGTAACGCTTGCTTTGAAAATGGGACTAATAGTTTGGCGCGGGTTGCTATCCTACTTTGTTCAAGGGGATTATCGTTTAGCCAAACAGCTATCGAAGTGCGAGTCGAATTCGGAAGGACTTCCCTAGTTTGCTGCGCCAGCACCATCGGCAAGACTAAAAAGGACTCCTCAAATGACAATCCTCGACTGCTAATAGATACGTATCCCCGCGCTGCCTGCCAAAGAAGACCTATGCAAAATGCAGGGTTGAGCAATGAGCGCTCCTCAATTGATTGATTCGCCCAATCAGTCATGCTGCCCCTTCTTCCACCTCCAGAAGTGATGAGAGCAAATCGCGGAATTCCGGATGCCACCCGATCTTGATTTCGTCCGAAAGCATCTGAAAGGAACCACGGCACACAAACGGTTCTGTCACTTCACGTCGGATGGTAATATTGGTCTGCTCTGCCCACGCCAATATCGACCGGGCGGCTTTCTTTTTGATGATGTCGGTAGCGTCGGTCCCTAGTTCGTCGCGCATCGCCTCGAATACTAATTCCCACTCCTCAGAAAGGCGCTTTTCATACTTGCTCAAATCCAGTCGCCCAACGAGCTTCTCGCGAACCCATCGAGACCGTTGCTCGTACGCTCTGTAGTAGTCACGCATGGCAGCTGCCACTCGATTCTTTCCCGCATCGATAATGTCTAACTGTTTCACGAACCTAAAGCCCGAATAAGTCGAGCTGATTTCGTCATCCAAAGTGAATTGAAGAAGGTCCTCGTCGATGGGCAATGACTCCTGTTTGAACTGTTCACGCAAGTCCGCCATCTTGGCTTCCAGTTCCACGGAGCCGATTCGTTCGGAAGGCGAGCCGCTCAGCTGTTGAATGACCCTACGAAACCACCAACCCTCAAGTCGCTGAAGGAACGGTTCCTGGTATTCTTTGCTCACTGCCCAGTACACCTCTTGGCGAAGTTCGCGATCAACGTCATTAATTGAAGGTGCGGCATCGATTACCGTAATCCTCTCGAGAATTGCGCTCCGCTTATTTGGACTAGTTCTCAAGTAGGCGCTGTAGCCCGGTTTATTTGCTTTGTTCGTAGATGTGCCTGCAACAGTGTCCAAGGCTTGCTGCGCTTTTTGGACGTCGCGATTCTCGGAGCGCAACCAATAGGCTGCTGTGTTTGGTGCAGCACTAGCCGTCGTCAAGAGGAACAGGCTTGCGGTCCCCGGTATCTCTCCGTGTTCATGGCCCTCAAACCAGATCCGGAGCGTTTTCCACACGTCGGGACTGAAATCAGTTAACGAAGCTGTTCTTGTGCGATGATGCTTGGTTTGTAGCAGAGTGGTCGGCTCTCCGAGAGGTGTTTCGAATGCGACATCATCTAGGGTCTCTACGGCAACTGTAAAATCCGGCTCCGTTTTCAATCGACGTAAAGCCCAAAGCAATGCCGAGCGCACTTGGTATAGATAACCCAAAGTCGCATCGACTGCCGAAAACTCGCTTAAACTGGATGACTCTTCGTCCATTTCGTGCTTAGGCTAACACTTGCATGTATGGGTAAAGATCCCCAGGCTCCAGATTCACTGACATCGCATTCAGAGGATGGAAATGAACTCCGCAACCAGTAAAAGTTCTCCTTCAGTTTCAGGTGTCAGAACAATGGTCGAATAGTCAGAGTTTTTAGGCTCGAGATAAATTACCCTGTGGCCCCATCCATCGTCTTTACTGGCTTTTTCCGAGCGATAGCGTTTGATCGTGTAAGAACCCCCGGTTTCTGGATCTGAGATTTCGCGATGCTGCACGAGTACGATTTTTCCTTGACGCGTTCCCTTTGGGTTCGCTCTGAACACGCAATAGTCACCATCGTGAATCTGAGGTTCCATTGAGCGCCCCACGGCTCGAGCGATGAACATCTGATCGTCGAGACGTCCAATACTTGAAGCGTCGATCCACGCTTCAGGTTCAACAGCTTCACCTTCTCCGAAATATCCCGCAGCCGCTTTGAGGGAATACAACGGAAGCAGAGTTTTGAACTTCTGTTTTTCAACTCTCGCATCGTCTAATGAGATCAATTGAAGTTGACGCGAAGCAGGTTCTACGGCCACGGCGGCGTTCAGATCCTCGAGGGTATTGACACCAGCGCGCATGGCCTTCTCAAACTTGGGTTGAGGCACAAACAAGTAACGCCACGAACCATGACGGGATCCGCTCATCTTCCCACAGAACAAAACCGCCGCCTCCGACTTCAATGTAGTGTTAGGACGTATCTCACCTTTCGTTTCTGCGATCCAAATCGTTTCACGATCGCCCTTACGTACGATAACGATGAAGTCTGGGTAGTATTGTCTCGGACGATTGTTTTCGTAATAAGTGATCGAAAACCCGAAGAACTCATTCTTGATGTACTTCACCACGTCAGAAGCACCATCAAGAAATTTCGAGAACGACGCCTCGAGGTCGGTATGACATGGGACCTTTGTTAGATGACACTTCTTGCCCTCGGCAATCACGCCAGTCCATGTCTTACGACGATAATTCTTCGAATCCAAATATTCAGGGTCGCCGAGAATTGGCACTGTTGAGGTTCCAACCGGAGACTGACGAATGGCGTTGTCTAGAATGTTGAGCGCGCGGCGGGTCCAATAGTAAATTCCGATGTCACGAAGATCGCTCCCTCCCTTTGCCGTAACTCTCTTGTCGACGTATTCAGAAGCCACTTCGAGCAGCTCTTCAAACGTTGGCCCAATTCCTAGATCCGTCGCAACATCTGGATTCGTCGCCTCAAACAACTCTCGTGCGAAGATAAACTTGGAACGCAATAACGGATACTCAGCACGAAATCGGTCCAAGTTCATTACTACTTCTGGCTTCCCTCCGACTACAGGACGAACTGTGATCTCGTTTGGTGTCTCCTTCTCGGTGATTACCAGTTCCGGTAGAGCATTAATATTGATGGTATCCCTTAGGGGTTCAGTTACTCCTACTGCCCAGGAACGAACATTGGGAACGCGAACGGCATACTTCTCTTTCTTTGAATCAGGCTCAATCGGCACCGGCTTCTGACCCCAGCCGCCGCTCTTTGGTCGTTTCCTTTTCTTCTCAACCGGGAAACCTATGAACGGAATGCCAAAGGCATCAACAGTTTCCTCATCAGGTCGATTCTCATTAGCAAGCCGCTCTTCAATCGGAGTCAGAAGACCGTCGTAGCTAGTTCTCCGCAATCCCCGGCCAATGATCTGCTCTGTGAGAAGCGGCGAGCCAAACGCTCTGATGCCGAGTATGTGCGTGACGCTCTTCACGTCCCATCCTTCTGACAGCATGTTTACGCTCACTATGCAACGTACCGGTTCGCCGGCCTTTCCCTTCTTTCCGACCGTGTT
>Ga0105238_10001555_pt1 | contig 23017 bp, 17 predicted proteins | sample KBSC34metaG_FD_81526 | JGI IMG/M metagenome (GOLD analysis project Ga0105238, IMG submission 81526) | Corn rhizosphere microbial communities from Kellogg Biological Station, Michigan, USA - KBS C3-4 metaG | ecosystem: Host-associated > Plants > Roots > Rhizosphere > Soil | place: Michigan, USA...
ATCGCCGCGACTTGCGGAGCACTGACCGCATAGCCCAGGCGCAAACCCGCCAACGCATAGGCTTTGGAGAACGTGCGTGTAACAACCAGGTTCGGATAGCGTGTCACGAGTTTCAGCGCGGTGCTCAGTCCCGGCGCCGCAGTGAATTCATGATAGGCCTCGTCGACCACGACCAGCGTCGCTAGCGGCACACGCGCAAGAAACGCTTCGAGCGCCTTGTCGTCGAACCAGGTGCCGGTCGGATTGTTTGGATTGGCCAGATAGACGATGCGCGTGTCGGCGCGGATCGCTTTCGCCATCGCATCGAGATCGTGGCCGAGCGGCATGCTGGCGTGATCGCGGGGCAGAGCCGGCACCCGGATCGGTTCGGCGGCGGCGGCAGCGGTGGCGATTGGAAACACCGCAAAACCGAACTCGGAAAAAACCACCGACGTGCCCGCTTCCGCGAAGCATTGCGCGATCAACATCAGCAGCTCGTGCGAGCCGTTGCCGAACGTGATCTGCGCGGCATCGACACCGAGATGCTTCGCCAGCGCAGTCTTCAGCGCACCGCCTTTCGGATCCGGATAGCGGAACAGGTTGGCCAGTTCCGACTGGATCGCCGCCAGCGCATGCGGGCTGGGGCCGATCGGGTTTTCGTTGGAACCAAGCTCGGCCAGCGTCGGACCAAAACGCTTGCGCAGCGCCGGCAGATCGTGACCTGGATCGTAGGCGCGCAAGCCGCGTGTCGCGGCATTCGCGAGCTTGTCTGCCTCGTAGGTCACAGCACCGCGACCGGATACGAGCCGAGGACTTTGACTTGCGCCGCGTGTTTTTCAAGTTCCTTCAACGCACGCTTCATCGGCTCGTCCTCGATGTGGCCGGCAAGGTCGATGAAGAACGCATATTCCCACTTGGCCTGGTGCGAGGGTCGCGATTCGATGCGGTTCATGCTGATGCCGTGGCGCGCGAAAGGACTCAGCACATTGAACAACGCGCCGGGTTGATCCTTGATGAACACCAGCACCGAGGTACGGTCGTGTCCGGATGTCGGGAAGAACTGGCGGCCAAGCACCAGGAAGCGCGTGGTGTTGTCGTCGCGATCCTCGATCGGACTCATGATTACCTTCTTGAGTCCGTACACGTGTCCCGCCGATTCGCCGGCAATCGCGGCGGCGTCGTCCGAATTGCGCGCACGGCGCGCGGCTTCGGCATTGCTCGACACCGCGATTTTTTCCGCCTTCGGCAGGTTCTGCCGCAACCAGCCCTTGGTCTGCGCGAACGACTGGGGATGCGAATAAATGCGTTCGATGTCCTCCAGGTGTCCTGAGCGCGACAGCAGGAACTGGCGCACGCGCAATTCCACTTCGCCGCAAATCTTCAGGTTGGAAGTGAGGAACATGTCGAGCGTGATCTGGATCGTGCCCTGGCCGGAATTCTCGACCGGCACCACGCCGAAATCGGCGTCGCCGCTTTCCACTTCCTGGAACACTTCCTCGATCGTCGACAGCGGCAAACCGTGCGAGGAATGTCCGAAATGCTTGCGCACCGCCTGTTCGCTGAACGTGCCTTCCGGTCCGAGATAGCCGATCTTCAGCGGCTCCTGCTGGGCCAGGCAGGCCGACATGATTTCGCGGAACAGCCGCACGAGCACCTCGTCGGCGAGCGGGCCTTCGTTGCGATCGACGACCATGCGCAGCACCTGCGCTTCGCGCTCCGGCCGGTAGTACTCGACCGCCGCCTTGAGCGGACCCTTGGCCTTGCCGACCTGGCGCGCCCAGCCGGCGCGTTCGGCAATCAGTTCCTGGATGGTGCGGTCGATCGCGTCGATGCGCGAGCGCGCATCCGACAACGACAGCGGCGCAGCGCGTTTTTTCGGCATCGAGGCAGTCCTGTCAGTGTGCTATGGCGCGCACGGACAGGATGCCGTCGATCTTGCCGATGGCAGCAATCAGTGCGTCGTTGGCGGGTGAATCCAGGTCGATCAACGTGTACGCGAGATCGCCGCGCGAGGCATTGTGCATCTGTGCGATGTTGACGCCCGCTTCGCCGAGCACGTGCGACAACTGGCCGATCATGTTCGGGCGGTTCTGGTTGGCGACGCACAAGCGCGCCGAACCGGCGCGCGACATGCGCGCGTTCGGAAAATTCACCGCATTGTGCACATTGCCGTTTTCCAGGAAGTCGCGCAGCTGGTCGACCACCATCAGCGCGCAGTTTTCCTCCGCTTCGCCGGTCGACGCACCCAGATGCGGCAGGCCGATGACGTGCGCGTTGCCGAGCAGTTCGGCATTCGGAAAATCCGTGACATAGCGGCCGATGCGGCCGTTCGCCAAGCCCTGCTTCAGCGCCGCGGCATCGATGATGCCTTCACGGGCGAAATTCAGCAGCACCACGCCGGGCCTTACCAACTCCAGTGCGGACACGCCGAAGATGCCGCGCGTGGCGTCATTCAACGGCACATGAAAGGTGATGTAGTCGGCCGATGCAAACAACTCGTTCAACGAACCGGCTTTCGCCACGTCGGAAGACAACGCCCAGGCGCCATCGATGGTCATGTGCGGATCGAAACCGAGTACGCGCATGCCGAGTGCGTGCGCGGCGTTGGCGACCTTCACGCCGATCGCGCCGAGGCCGATGATGCCCAGGGTCTTGCCGGACAGCTCCGAGCCCACGAAGCGTTTCTTCTCGGCTTCGACTTTGTGATGCATATCCTCATCGGCCCGCAGTCCACCAACAAACGCCAGCGCATCGTGCAGGTTGCGCGCGGAAATCAACATGCCGGCGACAACCAGTTCCTTCACCGCGTTGGCATTCGCGCCTGGCGCGTTGAACACCGGCACGCCGCGCTTGCTGAACTCGGCCACCGGGATGTTGTTCACGCCGGCACCGGCGCGCGCGACCGCCTTGATCGAGCCGGCCAGCGGTTTGCCGTGCATGTCGGCCGAACGCAGCAGGATCGCGTCGGGTTCGGCCACGTCGTTGGCGACGCTGTACGCATTCGCCGGCAAGCGGCTCAGGCCGTTCTTGGAAATATTGTTGAGTGTCTGAACTTTGAACATCAGGAATTTCTCGCAGCAAAGTCTTTCATGAAATCGACCAGGGCCTGCACGCCTTCCAGCGGAATTGCGTTGTAGATCGACGCACGCATGCCGCCGACGGCGCGATGTCCCTTTAGCGCCATCAAGCCGGCGGCTTCGGATTCCTTGAGGAATGCCGCATCGAGTTCCTCGCGCGGCAGGGTGAATGGTACATTCATCCACGAACGCGCCGACTTTTCCACTGGATTCTTATAGTAATTGGACTGATCGATATAGCCGTATAGAAGGTTGGCCTTGTCACGGTTGACTTTTTCGATTGCGGCCAGCCCGCCCTGCTCTTGCAACCACTCGAACACCAGCCCGGCCAGGTACCAGCCATACGTGTTCGGCGTGTTGAGCATCGACTCGTTGGCGGCATGCTCGGCGTAGTTGAAGATCTTCGGGATATCCTTCGGGCAGCGCGCCAGCAGATCCTCGCGCACGATCAGCACGACCAGGCCGGCGGCTCCGATGTTCTTCTGCGCACCGGCGTAGATCACGCCGAATTTCGAGACATCGATCGGCCGCGACAAAATGTTCGAAGACATGTCCGCGACCAGCGGCACATTGCCGACGTCGGGCACGTCGTGAAACTCCACGCCGTGAATGGTCTCGTTCGGCGTGTAGTGCACGTAGGCGGCATTCGCGTCGAGCTTCCATTCCGCGCGCGGCGGAATCGAGGTGAAGTTGCCGGCCTCGCTGCTTGCAGCAATGCGCACCTGTACCAGCGATTTTGCTTCCTTGGCGGCCTTTTCGCCCCACGCGCCGGTGACGACGTAGTCCGCGGTCTGATCCTTGCGCGCGAAGTTCATCGGGATCTGCGCGAAGTGCTGCGTGGCGCCGCCTTGCAGAAACAATACTTTGTAGTTTTGTGGAATTTGCAGCAGCGTTCTTAGATCGCGCTCGGACTTCTGGGCAAGCGCGATGAAATCCTTGCCGCGATGGCTGACTTCCATCACCGACGCGCGCGCCTTGCCCCAGTCGAGCATCTCGGACTGGGCGCGGCGCAGCACGGCTTCGGGAAGCGCCGCCGGACCGGCGCTGAAGTTGTAGGCACGACTCATGGATACTCCTGACTGCAACGCATGGGATTTTTTAGCGCGCATCCTGCTGCGGTGCCAGAAACGAAGCGACACGATTGCCGCGTCGACTCTCCCGAGAACGCCTGATAACGGCCGTCTGCCGGCACTTCCCTTTGCCTGGAGACGTTTTACGGCCTCCTCCGCCAACACCCCCATTATGCCGCGACGCAGCAATTAGGCAACTACCACGGACCAAGGTTCGCCGCGCGGGAATTCAGGCGACCGCGGAAGCCCCGGAAGCGCCATCGAGGCTCAGTCCCGTGTCGAGCGCCTGCTCCATCGCCTCGATGCGCAGCGGTGGCGCATACAGGAAGCCTTGCGCACTGGCGCAGCCCAGCCCGCGCAGCAACTCCGCCTGCTCGGCTGTCTCGACACCTTCGGCGATCAGGCGCAGGCCGAGATCCTCGGCAAAACCCGTGATGGTGCGCACGATGGCGCGATGCCGGAAATTCGTGGCCATGTCGCGCACGAAACTGCGATCGACCTTGAGCGAATCGAACGGCGACGTGGCGAACGAGTCGAGCGAGGAGTAGCCGGTGCCGAAATCGTCGACCACCAGCGAAACGCCCAGATCCTTCAGCGCGCGCAGCGTGGCTTCCGCCTCGGCGCGGCCGCCACGGAAGATCGTCTCGGTGATCTCCAGCGACAGGGTCGACGCATCCACGCCGGTGCGGCGCAGCACACCGCGCATGGTTTCGATCAGGTTCGGATCGGTGAACTGGCGCTCATCCATGTTGACGCTGGCGCGCAGCCGCGCGTGTGCCGGGAAACGCCGCTGCCAGCGCAGGAGGTTGCGGCAGGTCTGGTCGAGCACCCACCAGTCCAGCGCCATGATCAAGCCAGTCTCCTCGGCCACGCCGAGGAACTGTTCGGGCAGCAGCAAGCCGCGCTCCGGATGCTGCCAGCGCACCAGCGCTTCGCAGCCGAGGATCGAACCGTCCGTCAGATCGACGATTGGCTGGTAATAAATCTGGAACTCGCCGCGCTCCAGCGCAAAGCGCAGGTCGGTCTCGATCTTCAGGCGCTCGCGCGCTGCAGCGTGCATCGCATCGTCGAAAATCACGTACGCCGACTTGCCGCTGGCCTTGGCGCGATACATGGCGGTATCGGCGTCGCGCAACACCTGGTCCGGAGAACGGTAGTCAGGATGACCGAGCACGACGCCGAGGCTCGCGCCGGAAAACACCCGGTGACCGTTGACCTCGAACGAACCGCCGAGCATCGCCAGCACGCGTTGCGCCAGCTGTTCGGCGCGCGCGCGCGTGCACGGCCGGTTCGGCAGCAACGTGAACTCGTCGCCGCCGTAGCGCGCAACCAGCGCCTGGCCGCTCAGGCGCGTGCGCAGGCTGTCGGCAATCTGGATCAGCAGCAAATCGCCACTGGCGTGACCGAGGCTGTCGTTGACGAACTTGAATCCGTCCAGATCAAGAAACAGCACGGCATAGTCTGCGTGCTCGCGCCGCCGCGCATCCGCGATGACCGCCGCCAGTTCCTGCTCGAACTTGGCGCGGTTCGGCAGACCGGTCAACAAATCATGGCTGGCGTTGTGTTCGAGCTGGCGCTGCGAGCGCCGCTGCTGGGTCACGTCGAGTATGGTGCCGGTGGTGTAGCTCTTGTCGTCGATCACGATCGTGCCGGCACTCACCACGACCTCGACGCGGGTGCCGTCCTTGCGCATGAGGTTGATGCTGTAGTCGCCGCTGCTCGGCTCACCCTCGTTGCGGCGGCGGTAGCGGTTCTCCTGGTGATCGCGCGATTCCGGCGGAACCAGCATGCGGAAGTCGGCGCCGATCAGTTCGCTCTCGTCGTAGCCGAACATCGCCGCAAAGGCGTGATTGACGTAGGTGTAGCGGTCGGCCAGCATCATGTAGACGCCGACCTGGCTGTGCTCGACCAGCGTGCGATAGCGCAATTCGGAACGCTGCAACGCCTTCTCCGCGTCGACACGCGCGGTGATGTCCTGCGCCGAGCCCTCGATGTACAGCACCTCGCCGCCGCTGCCGAACATGGTATGTGCGGAGATCTCCACCACCACCTCGGCGCCGTCCTGTCGGCGCGCGGCGAACACGGCATTCTCGACCTTGCCGTCGCGCAGCAGCGTTTGGATCATGCGCTCGCGATCGGCGCCATGCGCGTACATGTCGCGCATATGCTTGATCCCCTCCTTCAGCGCCGTGGCATCGGCGTAACCGAGGATGCGCGCCAAGGCGTCGTTCGCCTCGAGCAGGCGGCCGTCCGGATGACTCTGGAACATGCCGGTGACCGAATGCTGGAACAGTTCGCGATAGTTGCGCTCGGCCCGGCGCAGCGCTTCCTGGCGGGCGTGCTCGTCGGTGATGTCGCGCGCCGTACCGGTGCTGGCGATGTCGCCCTCGTAGTCGACCGCGCCTGCGCTGATGTGCAGCAGGCGCCGCGAGCCGTCTTTGTGGATCATCGTCACGTCGTAGTTTTGCGTGTTGTACGAACCGCCGGCGCGCTCCTCGCGCCGCGCCGACTGCGCGGACAGCGCTTCCGGCGCGATCAGCTGCATGTAGTTCGTGCCGATCAGCTCCTCCGGGCGGTAGCCGAGCGCACCGGCCATCGCATCGTTGACGAAACCGATCGTGCCGTTGCGCTTGATCAGGAACACGCCGTCATGGCTGTTCTCGACCAGGATGCGATACATCGATTCGGAAAGGCGCAGGCGCGCCTCGGCTTCGATGCGGTCGGAGACATCGATCACCGAGCCTTCGTAGAACAGCGGATGTCCGTCGGCGTCGCAGACCAGGCGCGCGTTCTCGGAAATCCAGGCCAGCGTGCCGTCGCGCCGGCGGATCTGCGAGCGCTGGTTTTCGAACTGGCCATTCTCCGCGATCAGCGCGTGCAAGTTGGCGCTGCGACCCGCATCGGCATACATCGCGCAGGCAGGCGCGCCGCTGGTTTCGGTCAGCATCTGCGCCGGCGATGAGTAACCGAGGATTTTCGCCAGCGCCGGATTGACGTCGATCCAGCCGCCATCCGGCAGGCTGCGATACAAACCTTCCGCGGCGGACAGATACAACGCCCGATAGCTGCCCGGGTCGGCAATCGTGGCATCGTCGCCGGGCGACGCTTCGCGCAACTGCTGGAACACGCACAGCACGTACGTGGCACCTTCGTGCTCGAACATCTCGCAGAACAGCACCCCGCTGCGCTCGGCGCCGGCTTGCGTGCGGAACACCACGCGATCGCCGTTGACGCGGCGTTCGCCGCGCAGGTGCGCCCAGATGCGCGAGCGCGTCTCGAGGTTCGACCAAAAATCGACTTCCACCGAGCGCTTGCCGACGATCGCGGCGCGCGCGTAACCGAGTTGGGTCTCGAAGGCGGAATTGACATCCACAATCCGCCCGTCGCTCGCGTCCATCACGACGACGAGGCTGGACGAAAACCGGAAAGCGCTGGCGAGGTTCATCTCCCCCGTTCCGTCACCCGCGGAAACCTCCTGCTGCAGCCTATAGGGCTGCAAAAGTCAGGCGCTGTCAAGTGCGAAGATAGGCCGGGTCGTGCCGCCAGCCGGGCACGGATCAAGTACGCTTCAGAACTTCACGAACAGCAGCAGCGCCAGGCCCAGCCCGATCAGCGCCGCAGCGCCGATCAACCACCAGATGTCGGTGCGGTTGCGCTCTTCCGGTGGAGCCGGCTTGGCCGGTTGACTGGGCACGCGGATCGCCTGCATGGTCTGCGTGATGTTCGGCGCTTCTTCCGCCGGCTCGGATTCGGCCGGCGCCGCGCTGTCCTTGCGCGCGGGCATGCCGGGCGCCTCGATCAGGAAGCGGTTGCGGTCGAACGCGATCTGGTCGTCCGGATGCAGCACGGCGTCGCGAACCTGCACGCCGTTGACGTAGGTACCGTTGGCCGAACCGAGGTCGCGCAGGAAAATGCCGTCGTCGGAATTCTCGATCACCGCATGGCGCCGCGACATTTCCGGCTCATCCAGGATCAGGTCGCATTCGCTGCCGCGGCCGATCACGAGGCGGCCGCGTACCGGCACGATCTTGCCGAAGTAACTGCCGGACACGCCGCGCAGGACGACTTTCGGCGGGATCATCCGCGCGCGCGTCTGGTTCACGTCCACGTCGGACGCAGGCGGCGGCGGTGTGGATCTGGAAATGGGCACGTTCGTGCGGATGCTGTCGTCGCGGTCGGGCTTGAGTATAAATTGTACCGTATCCAGGCTGACCACATCGCCGAGCCGCAACAGGGCTTTTTCGCGCACTGGACGCGAATTGACGTGCGTGCGCGCCTGGTTGTCGAGGACGCTGAGGACCAGACTGCGCTCGTTCACGCCGAGACTGACGTGATGCTGCGCCACCCCCGGCCGACTGAGTACAACGACGTTGTCGGCAGCCGCGCCGATCGCCGTATCCCCCGCCCCAATCAGGACATCGTCTTTTTCTTTATTCGGAAAGCTCAGACGCATGAGGTATGCCGTAACTTCTCGACCATGCCAATGTAACACACTCGCACCGGCACACCGGGGCGCACAGGGACTTTACCATTGCGCATACAAATCGAGCAGTACACGATCCGTATGCTGACTCACTCCATTGCGCTGCTCGTGGAAACCGGCCAGGCGCATGCTCCAGGTAGCATCGAACCCGTAACCGATCCACGGCATCACGCCGTGCGCGAAACTGTGGAACCACCAGTCGTCGGCGTTGAACCCAGCCATCGCCGCGTCGCGCTGGATGCGCTGCGCCGCGAAACCGAATTCCCAACCGTGCGGCTGGCGCCGATCGCCGAGCACCAGGCTGACGCGCGCGCCATCGCGCTGATCGTCCGCGCCGACATTGCGCAGCAGGTCCACGCGCGCTTCCAAAGGCCAGTCTCCCGGATGGAAACGCCCGACCAGCTGCAAATCGAACAACTGGTAGTCGCTGACCAGCACATTGCCGACGCGCCTGTTGGTGCGCGACTGGCCCTGCGCGGTCAGGTTGCCGAGGCTGGAGAAGTCCAGATAGGACAAAAGTATACTGGCGCTGGTCGGCGCGCCTTCATGCCAGCGGTAGCCAGCCTGCACCGCGCCGATGCGCGAATCGTCGCCGTACGGCAGATTGCCGTTGAAGTAGCCGGCGGTCAGCGCGATGCGATCGAACTCGCCGACCGCGAATGAAGTCTGCCCGCTGATGCCGACCGGGCGCAGATCGGCATCCCAGGTCAGCGGTGAAAGCTCCAGCGGGAAAACGCTCTTGCCGAGCAGCAGCGACGTGTTGTCGCCGGCGCGCCAGCGCACGAACAACTGGTCGACAGCAATGTCGTTGCTGCGTTCATTCAGATTGTTGATGCGATCGTCGCGATTGTCCTGGCTGGACCCCGCAAGCTTGATGGCGCCGCCGATCTCAAGCGCAGGAATCGGGTCGTACAGCACGCCGAAGCGGCCCCGCCCAAACGTACGCGAAATCGAATCGTCGGCGCGCGGAATGCCGTTGACGTGATCTCCACGCAACAGCAAATCGCCGAACCACGACCAGGTTCTTGCCTCGCCCTCGTCCGCCGCCGGCAACACGTCTGCGCGCGCTGATGGCACGCAGAGCTGGCTCAGCAGCAAGGCAATCGCGATGTAGAACCGTCTTTGCAAGGCTTCCCCGTATGGCGCCATGAAACGCCACCCCGCGAACTTGCATCAAGAATGCGCCACAAGCCTATGAAAATCAAGCTCTAAGTTGCGAAAGCGCTTGTCCCAGCTCTGCCGCGGACCCGAAACGGTCGGCCGGGTTGCGCTCCAGACAGTGCAAGATCACCGCTTCCAGCGCCGGCGGGATCTCCGGCCAGTGCTCGGACGGCTTGATCGGCGCCTGGTGCATCTGCGCCATGTAGATCTCCATGGTATTGCTGCCGGTGAACGGCAATTTGCCGCAAAACATCTCGCACATCAGCACGCCGCTGGAAAAAATGTCCGCGCGATGATCGACTTCCTCGCCAGTCAGCTGTTCCGGCGGCGAATAGTTCGGCGTACCGAGGAACGTGCCTGGCTGGGTATGTCCTGGTTCGGTTCGACGCACCGGCCGGGCGATGCCGAAGTCCATCAGCTTGGCGTTGCCGTTCTGCTCGAGGATGAGGTTTTCCGGCTTGATGTCTCGATGCAGGACGCCGACCTCGTGTGCCGCGGCGAGTCCCGCGCACAGCTGGCGTGCGATGCGCAGGCCCGCCGAATACGGAATGCGCTTGGTTTCGTTCAACAGGTAACGCAGGGTCAGGCCGCGCACGTATTCCATCGAGATGTACGGGAAGCCTTCCACTTCGCCGAAGTCAAACGTGCGCAGCACGTTCGGATGGGTGATCTTGCGCGCCAGCTTGATTTCGCTCTTCAGTCGATCCAGATGTTCGTTGTCGACCAGCGCGCTCGGCTTCAACATCTTCAGCGCGACGACGTCGTCGAGCTCCAGGTCGTGCGCCTTGTAGACCACGCCCATGCCGCCGGAACCAAGTTCGGACAGGATGCGATAACGGCCGCCGAATGTGGCGCCGATATCAAGCGACATCCTGCGGCTGGGCATCGAACGCTGCGATGCGCGCCCCGGCTGCGAAGCCGAACCGGGAACGACGGTTGGCGAATCGGAATCGACAACAGCAATTACCGGCGACGGCGCGGTTGGTAGATCACGCAATGCAGTCTCGGACAACGCGTAGAAGCGCTTGCCGGTCACCGTGCCGGTGCCGACCGCGAGCCGCGCCTCGCCGAGCGCCGCCTTGACTTCGTCGCCACCGTTGCGCGTGAGTAAAGTCTGGCCCGGCGCGGATTCCGGTAACAGGCGATCCAGATGCAGCGTCGCCACACCGACCAGCGCGTCGCGCACGCGGCCGCCAGTCTCTACACCACCGTGCACTACCTCACCTGCCACAAGCGCCGCGGACGGCGCGGCAAAACCCTGCGCGACAGTCAGTTCGCGGATCTGCGACAGCGCGCGCAGGGCCGCGGCCCAGCGCTGTTCGCCGGCGAACGCGAGCACGAAGCGGCTGCCGGAGTTCTCGACCAGGCGCGCCGTGCCGGCGCGCGCGGCGCCATCGACGATCGCGGCGATACGTCCGAAGCGCGCCATGACTTCGTCGGAAGTTGCGCCGCCGGAAGAGATGTCGCGAAACTCCACGCCGAGCAGGCTCAAGGTCTCGCTGCGCGCCGGCGTGGGCGTCGGTATCGATTGCACCATGCGCGGCGAGCCGGCATGCGCCGGTTCCGGCGACGGCTCGGGCAGGAAGCGCGACAGGTTGCCGACGTAGCCTTCGATGTCGCTCTTCTCGCGCAAATCCGACAGTAGCGAATCGAACGCGCGCGACAGGCGCGCCAGCTCGTCGTTGCCGGTCAGGCCGATCTGCGTCTTGTAGTTGCCGGCAGCGGCTTGTTCGGCGGCCAGCGCCATCTTGCGCACCGGGCTCAGGATACCGCGCGACAACACATACGACAGGATCAGCGCGATCAGCATCGACAGCAGGCCCGCAATCAGCACGCGCTTGAGGATGTCGCGATAACTGGCGAAGACCTTGTCGGTCGACGTCAGCGCAAGCACGGCGCCGAGACTGCCCTCGCCTTCTTCCGCCGTCGGCGTCAGCTGCGCGCTCCAGTCCTCGTTACCGAAGCGCAGCGGCAAATGCGCCAGCGGCTTGCCGCTCTTGACGGCCGTGGTCACCTCGGCCGTCTGTGCCGCGAGCGCATCCTGCAGGGCTTTGGCATTTGCTTCGTCGAAGGAGCTCGCAACCAGTAAGAGCTTTCCGTCGGCCGGCAGCCAGTACGCCATCTGCGCACCACTGATTTTCGCGACCTGCTTGCTCAGATCGTTGTTGACGCTTTGCCCGATCAGCAGGAAGCCGACCAGGATCTGGTCCTGCACCAGCGGCTCGATCGCGGCCTGAAACAGCTTGTTGCCCTGCCGCCAGTATCCGCTCAGCGGCGTATCCGGATTCGCGATCACGCGCTTGACCATCGGATCTTCGGCCAGCGATTCCTTGAATGCCTCGGTCTGGTCGGTGCGTGCCAGCACCATGCCTTTCGGGTCGAGCACGATGCCTAGGTCGAAGCTGAACTGGCTTTGCCGTTCCTTGAGCAGATCCGGAATCGACTTCGTGTCGCCGCCCTCGCCCGCGCTGTCGCTCAGGCCGGGCAGGTTGTTCGACGCGCCGCCAGCCTGCGCGACATATTTGGCGGTGCTCGAATCGGCGGCGATCAACTGCAGTTTCAACTCCAGCTGCTTGAGGCGGCTTTCCTCGAACTCCTTCTGCACGCCGTTGCTGGTCGTCATCGCGCTGTCGACTTCACGCTGCGCGATGCGATTGCCCTCGAAGTAGGTGACGACGATGGCGGCGCCGACCGCGAGCGCAATCAGGAATGCGCAGCCGAGAAAGAACTTGATCGCCAGCGGCAAGCTGAATCCGCTGCTGCGCGGCGCCGCTTCAGTAGCCGCCATCTGCGCTTCTCCCGTAAGGCTTGCCGAACTTGTTCATGTGCACCGCGACCCTGCGCTGGCTCAGCTCCAGCGGTACCGCCACCGGCTTGCTGTCGGCGCCCGCGGCTACCACCGCATGCCACGGCGTGGCGCGTTCGTGCCAGACCACCAGATCGCCGTCGCCAGCGGGCACATCGGCGATGCGGAAGTTGCCGCTGCTGTCAGGGCGCACGAAATACGGCGTGTCGAACACCAGGATGTGGCCGATCATCGTGTGATGCACGTTGCAGGACACTCGCACATAGCCGATGTGCGACAGGGTCACCGCCTGGCCGTCGCCCTGGCCGTACAGACCCATGTCGAAGGAATTGTCCTTCGACGTGGAAAATGCGTTGTGCAGGATCGGATCCTGATTCGGAAAGCGCACCTCGCTGCCGACCGTCGTGGCCATCACGCGCGGCACGAACTGCTTGCGCACGGTGCTCATCATCTGCGGCGGCGTCACCGGCACGGACTGCATCGGCGTCTTCGGGCGGAAGTAGACGATCGCGTCCTGCGCTTCCTCCGGGCGCAGCGGCTTGCCTTCGGCGGACAGGTCGATATGGCCGGAGATTTCGGCGGCAATCCCCGAACCGGGCAGTAACAGCAGCAGAAAAAACGCAATCAGCAAGCGCACGCTAACGTCCCCTCCCTCACCCGCGGCTCAGCCGGTCATGGCGCGGCGCGCAGCTTTTGCGGCATCATAGCAAAGCCGGGTTTGCACACCGTGTGAAGGCCCGCCAACGGACTGAAGATGTCGAAGATCGATATAAGACGCAAGCACGGCCAATCCATCAAGGCCGCCAAGGCCGCCGTCGACAAAACCGTCGCGGCGATCGCCAAGAAGTTCGGCGTGACCAGCGGCTGGGATGGCGACACGCTGCACTTCGAGCGCTCCGGCGTGAACGGCCTTATCGCGGTGAGCAAGACCGAGGTGCGGGTTACCGCCGAACTCGGCTTCCTGCTCGGCATGATGAAACCGCAAATCGAGGCGGAAATCGAAAGCCAGCTCGACAAGAATTTCGGCTGACGCGCCGCGCCGCCTTCCGACAGCACACCTCCCGCACGCATGCTCGTAATTCAACCAGCCACTTCACGGCGCACGCGCAAGCGCACGCGCCCCGCACGCATCGGTCTGGCCGTGGCCGGCGGCGGGCCGCTTGGCGGCATGTATGAACTCGGCGCGCTGCGTGCACTGGACGAGGCCATCGACGAACTCGACATGACCACGCTCGACGTCTACGTCGGCGTCAGTTCCGGTGCGCTGATCGCCGCCGGACTGGCCAACCATCTGGACAGCGCCGAGATGTGCCGAATCTTCATCAGCGGCGACTCACACGAAGCGCGTTTCCATCCGGAGGCATTCGTGCGTCCGGCACTGTTCGAGTATCTGCGCCGCGCCGCGAGCGTGCCCGGCATGCTGCTCGGTTGGCTCGGCGATGTGGCCAGGAATCCCTTCGCGCCGCAGCTCTCGAACGCCCTGTTGCGTTTTGGCAGCGTGCTTCCCACCGGCCTGTTCGACAATGCCGGCATCGAGAATTTCCTGCGCACGGTGTTCGAAAGCGGCGGGCGCAGTGACGATTTCCGCAAACTCGATCGTCCGCTGTACGTGATCGCCGCGGAACTCGACAGCGGCAAGGCCGTGCGTTTTGGCGACGCGCGCCACGCCGATGTGCCGATCTCGCGCGCGATCGTTGCCAGCGCCGCACTGCCGGGCATGTACCCGCCGGTACGCATCGGCGACAAGTTCTATGTCGACGGCGCGCTGCAGCGCACGCTGCATGCCTCGGTCGCGCTGGATGCCGGCGCGGACCTCGTGTTCGGCATCAATCCACTGGTGCCGTTCGACTCCGCCAGCGCCCGCGCCAACGGCCGCGACACGCCACCGAGCCTGGTCGAAGGCGGCCTGCCGGCCGTGCTGTCGCAGACCTTTCGCAGCCTGCTGCAATCGCGCATGCGCTCCGGCTTGTCGAAGTACGGCCGCGAATACGCGCATGCCGATGTCGTGCTGCTCGAGCCCGATGCCGACGACGCCGAGATGTTCTTCACCAATGTCTTCAGTTTCGCCAGCCGCAAGCGGGTGGCGGAGCACGCCTATCAGGCGACCCGTGCGGACCTGCGCCGGCGCCGCGACGAGCTGGCGCCAGTCCTCGCCCGGCATGGCCTGCAACTGCGCGACGACGTTCTGGCCGACGGCAGCCGTACCCTGCTCGGCGGGCTGCGCCGCGAGCCCGGCAGCCGGACACAGACTGCCACGCGGCTGCACGAAGCCCTCGATGCGATCGACCGTCGCCTGCCGGCAGCGCGGCGCCGGCCGCGTCCCGCGCGCAAGCCGGCTGCCCGTACCAGCCGTTGAGCCGGGCCGCGAGCCCGGCCGCTTGGCTGACAAATTCCGCATGCTGCTTGGAAATGTACACATTGCAACTTTGTTGCTAGTGTGAATATTCTATCGCCGACGCCTAGATTCGCCGGGATGAAGCAGCCGGCGGACCGCACGGCATCCGATCCGCCACGAGGAGGGAGTAGATGAACAAGCCGAAACCCAAGGCGCAGGCCAAGGCTGCCAAGCCGAAGCTCAAGCCGGTAGCCAAACCGGCTTCCAAGCCGAAGCTCAAAGCCAGCGCCAAGGCCGCGCCGCCGCCGTCCGCGAAATCCGCGCCCACGCTGAAGTCGGCAGCGGCCGCGAAATCCAAGCCGGTGCCGAACAAGACGATCATGGAGTCCGCGCAACACATCTGGCTGGCCGGCCTCGGCGCGTTTGCCAAGGCGCAGGAGGAAGGCGGCAAGCTGTTCGAGGCGCTGGTCAAGGAGGGTTCCACGCTGGAACAAAAGACCCGCAAGATCGCCACCGGCACGGTCGGCGACGTACGCGGCGCGGTCGAAAGCAGCGTCACGCAGGTGCGCGAGCGCACCCAGGAGACCTGGGACAAGCTCGAGCAGGTATTCGAAACGCGCGTGTCGCGCGCGCTCGGCAAGCTCAATGTTCCGGGCCGCAAGGACCTCGACGATCTGCTCAAGCGCGTCGACGAACTCGGCCAACAGGTGCGCAAGCTGACCGGCAACGCCCGCGCCAGCATTGGCCAAGTGCTTGGTGGAACCGTGCGCCGCGCCCGCGACGATCTAAGTGATCTGGCCCGCGAGCTCGAGGAAGTGCAGCTGGCGGCAAAGTCGAGCACAAGCAAGCGTCCCGCGGCGAAAACGCGCCGCTAATTTTTTGCTTTTCGTTTTCAGACCTGCCAGCCGATTCTCCTGCCGAAGGATCCCTCCCCCTAGGCTTTTTTGGCTGGCAGGTTTTTTCGTTTGCGAACCCCCTCACTGTTCGCCCCCTACGCCTTCGACGAGCTCCAGAGTACGCTTCGCGTATCGAAGGGTGAACGCGCCATTGATGGGCATGTCGCTCGCTCGTCGGTCGCTTTCGCAGACGCCATCCATGAGCCGGCCGCCATCCATGCCTCGCCATTCGCGCCAGGCACGCAATGCGTCGACTCGCGCCATCCCCGGCGCTCGCCCTATGGGCTAGCTCTGTTCGCGCGCCGCTCCCGGCGCGCGCAGTCATCGCATTGCGTAAGCGCCTGCCGCTCTACCAATGCACCCCGCGCATCAGCGAGGCAAACGCCACTTGCTCGCTGGTCGGCTGTTGCTCGATCTCGGCGCGCCCTTTCATGCCCTTGGATGCAGCCGAGTCCGGGAACAGGCGGAACGCCGTATTCATCATGATCTCGTAGGCGCGCGGCGCCAGCGAATAGAAGATCTGCGCGAACGTGCCTAGGCGCGTCGCCAGCCGCACTGGCCGTTCGATGATCGCGCGCACGACAAAATCCGCGGCTTCGTCAGGGGTCCAGGTCGGCACCGAGTCGTACATCTTGGTCGGCGCGATCATAGGCGTCTTCACCAGCGGCATGTTGACGGTGGTGAAGTTGATGCCGTTGTCGGAAAACTCCGCCTGCGCGCAGCGCGAAAACGCATCCAGCGCGGCCTTTGACGACACATACGCGGAAAAGCGCGGCGCATTGGTCAGCACACCGATCGAGGAAATATTGATGATATGACCGCGAGAGCGTTCCGTCATGCCCGGCAGAAATCCCATGATCAGGCGCAGCGAACCAAAGTAGTTGAGCTGCATGGTGCGCTCGAAATCGTGGAAGCGGTCGTAGCTCGAGGCAATCGCGCGGCGGATCGAGCGGCCGGCGTTGTTGATCAGGATGTCGACGCCGCCGTGATCAGCGAGCACGTTGCCGACCAGTTCATCGCAATTCTTCTGCTCCGAAAGATCGGCGATGTAGGCATGACAGATGCCGCCGGCATCGGTGATTTCCTTGCGCGTGGCCTGCAGTTCCTCTTCGCTGCGCGCGCAGATGATGACTTTCGCGCCGGCCGCGGCGACCCTCTGCGCCACCGCCTTGCCGATGCCCGACGAGCCGCCGGTGATCAGCACGCGCCGGCCGCGCACCTTGCCGGTCAGCGAATGGTCGAGGAACAGGTCCGGATCCAGGTGCCGTTCCCAGTAGTCCCACAGGCGCCAGGCGTAGTCCTTCAGGTCCGGCAGCTTGATCTTGCTGCCCTTGAGCGCGCGTTCGGTTTCGCGGTTGTCGAAGCGCGTCGGGTAGTTGATCAGTTTCATCACATCGGCCGGGATGCCGAGATCGCGCAGCACCACGTTCGTGAAACGCTTCACCGGCGGCAGGCTGGCCAGCGCCTGCTTCACCATCGGCGGAATGAAGCCGAACATGCGTGCGTCCAGGCGCATGGTCATTTCCGGCGTGTGGCCGGCGCGCGCGAAAATGTTCAGCACTTCGCCGACGCGGCGCGGCGCCGGGTCGGTCAGATGGAAGCAGCCGCCGTCGAGACCGGGCTTGTGCGCGATGTGGTCGATTGCCGCGGCGACGAAGTCGACCGGCACCATGTTGATGCGGCCGCCTTCAAGGCCGATGGTCGGCATCCACGGCGGCAGCGTCTCGCGCAGTTTTTTAAGCGCGCGGAAGAAGTAGTAGGGGCCGTCGATCTTGTCCATCTCGCCGGTCTTTGAATTGCCGAGCACGATGCCGGGACGATAGATGCGGTACTTCTGGCCGGACTCGCGCACCAGCGCTTCCGAATCGTGCTTGGTGCGGAAATACGGGTGATCGAGGTTTTCCGCTTCGGCAAACATGTCCTCGCGGAATACGCCGGGGAAAAGTCCCGCCGCGGCAATTGAACTGACGTGGTCGAAACATCCGGCCTTGAGTTCCGCCGACAGCGCCAGCGCGTGGCGCGTGCCTTCGACGTTCGCGACGATCTGCGAGTCCGCATCCGCCGACATGTCGTACACCGCGGCCAGATGGAAGAAGTGCTTGATCTTGCCGGACATCGCCTTGCGCTGCGCCGGCGTGACGCCGAGCATCGGCTTGGCAAGTTCGCCGGTCACTGCAACCAGTCGCCCGCCGTCGGCGCCGAAACTTTCCTGCAGCGCCTCGAACTTCTTCTGCGACCCCTTGCGGACCAGGCAGTAGACATCGCCTTTGCGAGCCAGCACGTGTGCCAGCAGATGGCGACCGATGAAACCCGTGGCTCCGGTCACGAAATACGTCATGTCGCGCTCCCCGTGCATGCGGCGTGTTGGCAAGTGCCTAAGATAGCCTGCGGCCGCCACATGTGAAAGCGCGCCGCGCGTTAAGGCACCCGCGCGTTGACATCGGCTTTTGTCATCATCCATTATCGCGGCATCACTTCTCATGTGCTTTTGCCCTCGCCCGTCGAGGCGATACCAAGCCGCGGCGTGTTCAATCGAGAATCCCTCATGGCCGACCTGAAAGCAAAATTCGACAAAGCCGCCGAAGACATCAAGAAGCTCAAGGATCGCCCCGACAACGACACGCTGCTGAAGTTGTACGCGCTGTACAAGCAGGGTTCCGAAGGGGACGTGTCCGGCCCGAAGCCCGGTTTCTTCGATTTCGTCGGCACCGCCAAGTACGAAGCCTGGGCCAAGCTCAAGGGCACCAAGAACGACGACGCCATGCAGAAGTACGTGGATCTCGTCAAGAAACTCGGCGCTTGATCCCTGCGGCGTCGCAGCTGCGATGAGCAAGCAGACCCGCGAACGCATCCTCGAAACCAGCCTCGAGCTGTTCAATGCACGCGGCGAACCGAACGTCACGACCAATCACATCGCCGACGAACTCGGCATCAGCCCGGGCAATCTCTACTACCACTACCGCAACAAGGACGACATCGTCGAGCAGCTGTTCGCGCGCTACGAAGCGCGCATGGATCAGGCGCTGCTGGTGCCCGATGGGCGCCTGCCGAATCTCGAGGACGTCTGGCTGCAACTGCACCTGGTGTTCGAGTGCATGTGGTCGTTCCGCTTCCTGTACCGCGACCTGGTCGACATCGTCTTGCGCAACCGCAAGCTCAAGCAGCATTTCGCGCGAATTTTGAATCGCGCCGCAGCCAGTGCCGAAAAGGTCCTGAAGGGTCTCGCGCACGCGGAAATCCTGCGCGCCACGCCGGACGAAATCCACGCGACCGCGGAAAACGTGCTGCTGGTCGCAACCTTCTGGCTGAACTACAACACCGTGCGTGGCGCACGCCCGGATCCGAGCCAGGAAGACCTGACGCACGGCATCTACCAGGTCATGCTGCTGATCGCGCCGTTCCTGCGCGACGCCGAGCGCGTGCACCTGAACACGCTGGCGCAAGCCTACCGGCGCTGAGCACGCACGCCATGAGCGCCAAATCCGAAACGGTCGCCTGCCTTTGCGTCACCTACCGGCGGTTGCCGTTCCTGAAGCAGGCGTTGGCGTGTTTCCAGCAGCAGACCCACGTCGCGCGCAAGTTGATCGTGGTGCACGGCGCCGACGATCCGGAGACTTCGCAATTCCTGGCTTCGCAAGTCAACGATCCGCGCATCCGCTGCATCCAGGTCGAATCGACGCGGCGCATTCCGCTGGGCGAGCTGCGCAACATCTCCGTGCAGCACGCCGACGCGCCGCTGGTCGCGCAGTGGGACGACGACGACTGGCATGCGCCGCGCCGCCTCGAACTGCAGCTCAAGGCGCTGCGCAAGAGCCGCAAGGACGCCTGCATCCTGCAGCGCTGGATGATCTACGACGCGCGCTCGAGAAAAGTATATATGTCCACTTCACGCTACTGGGAAGCGAGCATCCTGGCCTGGCGCGACAAGTTGCCGGCCTATCCTGCTTTGCGGCGCAACGAAGACACTGCTGTGGTCGACCAGCTCGTGCAGCGCGATGCCGTGGTGCTGTTGGACCAACCGGAGCTGTACGTCTACACCTTTCATGGCGGCAATACCTGGAACGCACGCCACTGGGACCGCAACATCTTCGCGCACGCCGCCGAGGAGAATCCGCAAAACAGCGAACTGGTCCGCGCCAAGCTCGGCGATCACCTGACCGATCCGCAGCTCATCCGCGTGCAGCGCGGCCTCGCGCAACGCCTGGCAGCCGCGTTGCGCGGCTTGCTGAAAGACTAAAAAAAGGTGCGGCTAGGCGACCGCAATTGACAATACTGCCGTCATTCCCGCGAAAGCGGGAATCCATCTTGCTGTTGCCCGAAAGCATATGATCAAGATGGATCCCCGCTTTCGCGGGGATGACAGTCTATTTCAAAAATCCTGGTTGCAAATTCAGCGCGTCTTGAGCTGGCGGCTGAGCGCGGTCACGCGCGTTGTCAGCTGCTCGATATCGGCCTTGGACGGAATACCCAGCTTTGCCAGCGCCGCGGCAATGCCGTTCTGCACGGCTGCACCGAGCTGCTGCACGGCCTTCTTCGCGTTGGCCTGCAGCGGCGCGAGCGCGCCCTTGATTTGCTTGCGCGCATCGGCGCGCAGCGACTGCGCGAGCTTCTGCGCACGCGACTGCACATCCGCGCCTTCGCTGGTCAGCGTGCCGAGCAGTTCGCCGCTGCGCTTCTGCGCGATCGAGACCGCGCCGAGGCCGGCCAGCCACATTGCGCGCGCCTGGTCGGCGGGATTTTGCGCTGCCTTTGCTCTTGCCTTGGTCTTGGTTCGCTTGATTGCCATGATCCTCACCTTCGTTCGTGTCGGAATTTCGCTCCATGCGGAGCGTCGACAGGAAAGGTAGTTCAGGCGGCTAGAACAATCACACTACAGAGCAGGGATGAGGGGCGAGGGCTGATCTGACGATCACTCTGCACCTTCAGCGCAACCGTATCTGCCCGCGCTCCTGCTTGCGGTCCCATGCGCGCAATTCGTCGCGCAGGTGCGCAACGCGTTGCCGGCCAAGTGCGTTGCGCTCCTCGTCCAGCACATTCGCGTCGAGCAGTTCGGCCAGACGCTGCGCGGTCGGCAGCATTGCATCCCAGGCGTCGAGCGCGGACAAGGGTCCGGGCAGCGCCATGAAAAAACTCACACCCGGGGTGTGCACCTCGTCGATGTGGCGCATGTCGAAGCTGCCGGGCTTGATCATGTTGGCCATGCTGAAGATCGGACCCGCGTCGGGCTTGCCGGACACGAGGCGATGGAAGATGCCCATGTCGCCAAATGCGAGGCCGGCCTTTTCCGCAGCCACGACGAGGTCGGGACCGTGAATCAGGTCTCCGGCACGTGCGGCGACGAACAGCGTGACGATGCGCTCGATCGGCTGATCGGGACGCGCGCCGGCCATGGGCTTTTTCGGCGCGTCTTCACGTGTGGCCGCAATTTCGGAACCGAGGCGTTCGAGCTCATCATGCATGCCCAGGTCGTGTCCACCCTGCCCAGCCTGGTCGGCGGCATCGGTGTCGCCAAGCGTCGGTTCGATGCGTTCGCCGTTGCTGCTTTCGCGCAGGCTCGGCATGCGCCGGCCCTGGCCCGGCTTGCGTGGACGTCCGAACAGGTAGATCAGGCCGAATACGATCGCGCCAATGATCGCGATGATGACGCGCAATTCGGTGGCGCTCAGTCCAGTCGATTCCATGCGCTCGGTCTCCGGCTTCAGGCAGCTCCGGCCAGTTTAGCTGCTTCGGCGAGGTCAACTTGAACGAGGCGTGAAACGCCAGGCTCGCGCATGGTCACGCCGCACAGCTGATGCGCGGCTTCCATGGTCGCCTTGTTGTGTGTGACGAACAGGAACTGCACCCGCTCGCTCATCTCGTTGACCAGCTGCGAGAAGCGGCCGACGTTGGCTTCGTCGAGCGGCGCATCCACTTCGTCGAGCAGGCAGAATGGCGCGGGGTTGAGGCGGAAAATCGAGAACACCAGCGCCACCGCGCTCAGTGCCTTCTCGCCACCCGACAGCAACGTGATGTTCGACACGCGCTTGCCGGGCGGGCGCGCCATGATCGAGACGCCGGAGTCGAGCAGGTTTTCGCCAGTCAGTTCCAGGTATGCGTGGCCGCCGCCGAACAGGCGCGGGAACAGGTCCTGCAGGCCGGCGTTGACGCGATCGAAGGTTTCCTTGAAGCGCTGGCGCGTTTCGTGGTCGATCTTGCGGATCGCGCCTTCGAGCGTTTCCAGCGCGGTGTTGAGGTCGGTCAGCTGTGCATCGAGGTAGGTCTTGCGCTGCGACTGTTCCTCGTACTCGGAAATCGCCGCCAGGTTGACCGGTTCGAGACGCTTGATCTTCGCGTCCAGCACTTCAAGCTGCTGCTGCCATTCGGTTGGATCCGCACCGGCCGGCAGCGCTTCCAGCACCGACGCCAGTTCGTGCCCGGCCTGGGTGATCGCTTCGCTCAACTGCTGCGCGCGCATCTGCATGCCCTGGTGCGCCAGACGGCGCTCGGCATGCGCTTCGCGCTGTTCCTGCAGACGCTGCTCGATACGGTGGCGTTCCTGTTCGTAGCCGCGGAACTCGTTGTCGCGTTCTTCCAGCGCCTTGCGCGCCTCGACCAGTTGCTTGTCGACCAGCAGGCGCTGGTTGAGATAGGTCTGGCGTTCGGCTTCCAGTGAAGCCAGCGGATCGTGACCGGACTGCAGCTGCTGCGCGATGTCGGCCTGGCGCGACTGCAATTGCGCCAGCTGGCTGTGCATGCGCATCAGCGCCTGCTCCAGCGAGGTGACCGCGGCGCGTTTTGATTCCATGCCGAGGGCAAGCTGATGCGTCTGCTCGCTCGCCTCGCGCGCATTCATGCGCGCTTCCTCGCGCGCTTCCAGCAGGCGGCGGCGCTCGCCGTCCAGATGCTGACGCTGCTGCTCCAGGTCGCCCATGCTGGCGACCGCGGTTTCCAGGCGGGCGCGCGCTTCGCGCGTCTGCGCCTGGTCGGCTTCGACACGCTTTTCAAGTTCGCCGACTTCCGCGTCGACCTTGGAAATGCGCGCCTGCGCGCTTTCGATCTTGCCGCGATGACTCTGCAACTGGCCGGCCAGCTCGGCCGCACGCCGATGCGCGACGTAGAGTTCGCGCTGCGCATCGTCGCGCGCGCGTTCCGCGTCGGCCTTGCCGGCCTTGTGCGTTTCGATATCCGCGCCGAGCGCGTCGACACGTTCCTGCAGGTGCTCGATCTGCTG
>Ga0105238_10001556_pt1 | contig 23011 bp, 19 predicted proteins | sample KBSC34metaG_FD_81526 | JGI IMG/M metagenome (GOLD analysis project Ga0105238, IMG submission 81526) | Corn rhizosphere microbial communities from Kellogg Biological Station, Michigan, USA - KBS C3-4 metaG | ecosystem: Host-associated > Plants > Roots > Rhizosphere > Soil | place: Michigan, USA...
AGCGATTTGAGGAAGGCGCGATAGAAGGGGAATTCGGCGCCTTGCAGCACCACCGAGGAATGCTGCAGCCAGGCAATTACCCGCTTGGCCGTCGTTCCCGGCTCCCAGGCGACGCCGGAGATCTGATTGCCGTGTACGGCGATCCAGTCGGTCACCAACGCCCTGGCGTTGGCGGCGGCGAGCTCGGTGCCGGTGGCGCGCATGTGGCGCAGCCAGCGGAAGCCGTGCAGCGATTTCTGCCAGCCGCGATTGGGCACGTCGAGCTGAAAGGGCGAGGTGCCGCCGGTCTCGACCAGGTGGCCGGACAGCGGATAGCGGCCGTAGTAAATCTCCAGCGCGATCTGCGGATCGGCAAGCCGCAAATCCGGCGGGGCGATCAGGACGCGTTCGGGCGTGCGGCCGGAATAGCGCCAGCGATAGACCGGGCCGGCGCGCAAACGCCGGCGCATCTTGCGCCAGAACTCCTTCGCGACAAGCATCCATAGACGCGTCGTGCTACCGGCAACAAGTGCCAAAAGCCCTCCTGATTTCCCCATAACCCAAGCACAAGCTTATGCGATTCAAGAACTTATGCGAAGGCGGATTTCACCGAAGTGAGCCACTTCACGCCGCTTTGCCCGTGCCGTCCCTAAAAAAGTCAGCGAGTTTTATGAAATAACGCTTCAACCGGTCCGTCTCATCCGCGCGGCGAAGAAACCATCCAGGCCGGAAATCCCCGGCGATTCCAGCACCATGTCGGCCGGCGTCGTACGCAGCGTGCCCTCGGCGGTGAGGAACGGATCGAGGTCGGCAAATTCGCCATGCCGGATCGGATCGGCGGTCACGCCGGGGTTGCCGGCGAGGAAATTGCGATAGAGCTCCTCGCCTTCGATCGGGTCGAGCGAGCAGTTGGAAAAGACGATGCGGCCGTCAGGCCTGACGAGCGTAACGGCGTGAGCGAGCAGCCGGCGCTGGAGGTCGGCGAGCTTTTCGACATCGGCCATGGTCTTGGTCCACGGCACGTCAGGATGACGGCGCACCGTGCCGGTCGAGGAGCATGGCGCGTCGAGCAGAACGGCGTCGAACAATTGCGCCGGCCGGTAATCCAGGAGGTCGGTCTGGACGAGATCGGCTGTCAGGCCGAGGCGGTCGAGATTCTGCGCCAGCCGGGCCAGCCGGTTCTTCGAGGTATCGATCGCGGTCACGCCGGCGCCGGCGAGGATAAGCTGCGCCGTCTTGCCGCCCGGTGCAGCGCACAGGTCGGCGACGCGCTGTCCACGGATGTCACCGAACAGGCGCGCCGGCAGGCTTGCCGCCGTGTCCTGCACCCACCAGGCGCCGTCGGCGAAACCGGGCAGGTCGATAACGTTGGCGGAGAGCTTCTCGACACGCACCGTGCCGGTCGGCAGCACGATGCCGCCCAGACGCTCGGCCCAGAGCAGGGGATCGGCCTTGACCGTGAAATCGACCGGCGCCTCGTGGCGATGCGCGGCAAGAATGGCACGCGCCTTGTCGGCTCCGTAGGCGACGATCAGCCGCGCGGAAAACCATTGCGGCGCCTCGCTGGTGGCGGCAAGCGCCGGGGCAAGCTCGGCTTCCTTGGCACGGGCAAGCGAACGCAGCACGCCGTTGACGAGGCCGGAGAAGCGCGTCGTGCGCGGATCGGACTTGGCATGGGTGACGGCAAGGTCGACGGCGGCGCTGTCCGGAACGTCCAGAAACAGGATCTGCGCGGCGGCGACATGGAGGATATGCGAAAGCGCGGTGGCATTGGGCGGCAGCGGCTTTTCCAGCCGCCTGGCCAGCAGCCCGGCAATGGTCATGCGATGGCGCAATGCCGTGACCAGGATGGCACGCACCAGCGCACGGTCGCGACCGTCCAGCGCCTTGTATTGCGGATGGCCGTGCTCGTTGTCGGTCAACCCGTCCAGCGGTGTGCGTGCATCGATGACGGCGGCAAGCAGCCGCGCCGCCGCCTTGCGCGCGACAAGGCCGGCGACGCTCTCGTCACCAGCCTTGTGTTGCGGATTGCCTGGATGTCCGCGCCTCGGCGGCGTCACGACCAAGGACCCCTCGACCGGACATTGCGTGGTCCGGTTGGGTTGCGGCCCCAGGGATTGGGTTTCGGCTGCGACGGTTCGGCAGACGGCGCGGGCTCCGCCGGCTTGCCCCATGGGCCGGCCGGCGCCTCATCGGCGGCGGTCGGCGCCGGCGCTTCGCGTCGAGCGGCCGGCGAGGCGCCACCCATCTCGCGGGCCATCTCCTGCAGCGCCGCGATGCGGTTCTCGGTGCTCGGATGCGTCGAGAACAGATTGTCCATGCGCTCGCCATGCAGCGGATTGATGATGAAGAGATGCGCCATCGCCGGGTTGCGTTCGGCATCCTCATTGGGGATCTGTTCGGCGCCGCGCGCGATCTTGTTGAGCGCCGAAGCCAGCCACAGCGGGTGGCCGCAGATCTCGGCGCCGCGCCGGTCGGCTTCGTATTCGCGGGTGCGGCTTACCGCCATCTGCACGATCATGGCGGCGAAAGGCGCCACGATCATCGCCAGCAGCACGCCGGCGAAACCGAACGGATTGTTGTTGTTGCGGCTGCCGCCGAGGAAGAAAGCGAAATTGCCGAGCATCGAGATCGCGCCGGCAAGAGTCGCCACGATCGTCATGGTCAGCGTGTCGCGATGCTGCACATGGGCTAGCTCATGCGCCATCACCGCCGCGACCTCTTCATGGGAGAGCCGCCCGAGCAGGCCCGTGGACGCGGCCACGGCGGCGTTCTCGGGGTTACGGCCGGTGGCAAAGGCGTTGGGCTGCGGGTTGTCGATCAGATAGGTCTTCGGCATCGGCAGGCCGGCTTGCTTCGCCAGCGCCTGGACGATCGCGTAATATTCCGGCGCGTTCTTCTCGTCGACCTCGACGGCGCGGTTCATCGACAGCACCATCTTGTCGGCGTTCCAATAGCTGAACAGGTTGGTGCCGGCGGCGATCAAAAGCGCGATGACCATGCCGCCCGAGCCGCCGATCAGATAGCCGACGCCCATGAATAGCGCCGTCATCGCGGCAAGAAGCATGGTGGTGCGAAGCGTGTTCATCGTTTCATCCGTGGGTGGCCAGAGCATCGGACCGAAAAGTGGAATCCGGTTTTCGGAATGTTCCGATGCTCACTGATAGGGGTCGATCCTTCTGGCGTCATGGCTATATGATGGGAGACGCCGGTCTCCGTTTCAATCGGCGGGAGTATCGCATGACCGAAGAGCCAGACAAAACCGAACCGGTTGCAGAGACCGACGCGCCGCGGAGGATGCTGACGCCGGAAGCGCAACGGGCGTTAGCAGAGGCTGAAGCTCGTCGTCAAAAGTATCGAGCGGCGGAAGCGCAATTGCCGAAGGAAATCGGCGGTCGCGGCGGCAAGGAGCCCGGGCGCTACGGTGACTGGGAGGTCAAGGGCCTGACCAGCGACTTCTAACGCGCTTCAAGCCGCGTCGCGCTGCGGCTCCAGAACGATCCAGCCATTGTCGTCGAGAGCGATGCCGAGCCTGTCGTAGCTGGCGATGCTGTCGTGCGGCGTCTGCAGCGGGTGGACATGGGTGGCGCTGATCACCATCACCGACGCGCCGGAAGCCTCGCCGGCTGCGATGCCCGCCGGTGCATCCTCGAAGACCAGGCAGTCGCGCGCCTCGACGCCGAGACGCTTTGCCGCCAGAAGGAAGCAGTCCGGCGCCGGCTTGCCATGGGTCACATCTTCAGCCGTCACCATCATGACGGGAACCGGAATGCCGGCTGCCTTGATGCGCAGCAGCGCCAGTTCGCGCGGCGCCGAGGTGACGATGGCCCAGCGCTCCGGCGGCAGCGACTGCAGGAACCCGACGGCGCCGGGTATCGGGACGATGCCTTCGAGGTCGTCGGCTTCGGCCTTGAGCAGCAAATCCGCCTCCACCACCGGATCGATGCCCGGAAGCTTCAGCGCGGCAATCGTCTCTCTCGCGCGCCTGCCATGGATCGTCGGCAGGAAAGCCGCCACATCGAGGCCATGCCGGTTTGCCCACGCCGCCCACACCCGTTCCGCCGCGGCGATCGAGTTGAGCACCGTGCCGTCCATGTCGAATAGGAAGGCGGCGAACTTTGAGCCTGCGAACATCGGATTTCCTGGAGAATCGTTTTCGGGGAGGGCGAAACGCAAATCCCAGTTTAGACCGGCCGGCACCGCCTGAGAAGGCGAGATGCCCCCCGCCATTTCGATTCCGCACGGGAACAACCTCCGGTTCGTTGCGTTGAACAGGCTATCTTTCCAAAATCACCAAAGGGGGCATGCGATGCTGATCCGGCTCGGCTATGAAATCGCCATCGAATGCGCGGCAGTGACGCCGGTCATCTCACTTCTCGACATCCATCCCGACCGCCATGCCGACATCAAGCGGCAGACGCGGGTTCTGACCTCGCCTTCGGTGCCGACCCGAACCTATCGCGACCGCCACGGCAATATCTGCCGACGTTTCACTGCGCCCGCTGGAAGTTTCCGCATCCTCTACGATGCGGCAATCGAGGACAGCGGCGAGACCGATATGGTCAATGTGCTGGCGCGGGAAACGCCGGTCGCGGAATTGCCCGACGATGTGCTGGTCTATCTGCTCGGTAGCCGCTACTGCGAGACTGATCACCTCAGCAACATCGCCTGGCAGCTTTTCGGCCACCTGCCGCCCGGCTGGGTGCGCGTCCAGGCCATCGTCGACTACGTCAACAGCCGGCTTTCCTTCGGCTACGGCTATGCGCGCGCCACCCGCACGGCGGCCCAGGCGCACGAGGAAAGGGTCGGCGTCTGCCGCGATTTCGCGCATCTGGCGATCACGCTGTGCCGATGCATGAACATTCCGGCGCGTTACGTGAACGGCTATCTCGGCGACATCGGCGTGCCGGCCGATCCGGCGCCGATGGACTTCTCGGCCTGGATGGAAGTCTTCCTCGACGGCAAATGGTACACGTTCGATCCGCGCCACAACCGGCCACGCATCGGCCGCGTCGTCGTCGCGCGCGGGCGCGACGCCACCGACGTGCCGCTGCTTCACAGTTTCGGCCCGCACCGGCTCACCCTGTTCAAGGTCTGGACCTACGAGCAGGAAGGCAACCGCTTCAATCCTCCGCATCACGGCGTCGACCGGACGGCCAGCGCGCAGATGCTGGCTTAGGTCGTTGATATTGAGGTGATGCCTGCCTGCGAATGGCGGCTTCCTGCGCTTCTGTTTCACGCTGCTCATGGCAGTCGCTGACCCGCTTCAGCACAGCCGGATTGTGCCGAAGAGGGAACGGGAGCGACAGCCGTAAAGATCATGGTAAGCGCTTCGTGAAGATCGCCTCGCCAGTGCATTTTTGTTTACCTCCCGTTCACCATCGAATTCACCGAAAGCTAGCAAAAACAATGGATTAACCGACCATCTGGCGTCTTTTGGCCGCTGCCGGTCGGGTCTGGCCGAAATCCTGCAGCGCCCTGGTCGAGCGGCACGGCGCCGCAGACAGTGGAGGCGGAAGGGATGCGGCAGTTCAGAGGTGTCATTCGTGGGGTGGACGGCTTTGTCCGGAATCGCGAAGGCAGTTTCGCGGTTCTGTTCGGAGTTGCCGCATCGGTCCTTGCGCTGGGGGTAGGATTCGCGGTCAACATCTCGCAGCTCTACAATGTGAGGTCGAGCTTGCAGGGCGTCGTCGACGCCGCTGTGACCTCGACGGCACGCGATCTCACCCTCGGCGTCATTACGGAAGCCGACGCCAACAAAACAGTGCAGGCGTTCCTCGACGCCAACAGCGCGGCCGGCATCCTGCAGGCCAACCGGATCGTGCTGGACAAACTCACCGTCGACAGGACGGCCAGCACGGTAAAGGCGGATGTGCATACCGATGTCAGCCTCTACTTCCCGCTGTTCAGCATCGGCGACATGCAACGCGTGACGTCGTCGACCACCGCGCTCTATTCGGACAAGACGGTCGAGGTGGCGATGATGCTCGACGTCACCGGCTCGATGGCGGGCCAGAAGATCAAAGACCTGAGGACGGCGGCGAGCAACGCGGTCGATTCGTTCCTCACCGGCCAGAACGCAGCCAATCCGCGGGTGCGGGTGGCGATCGTGCCCTATGCCAATTCGGTCAATGTCGGATCGCTTGCCGCGAGCACCGTGTTTGTCGAGACCAAGGCCAGCGAGCGCAAGCAGGCTCCGGGCAATGACGACCCGAAATATGTCTCGGCGTCGACGCGGCCGGACAACTGCGCCACCGAGCGCAAGGGCGCCTATCAGTATTCGGATGCCGGCCCCGATGTCAGCATGGTCAACCGTGACCTCTATTTGTCAGCCTTCGCCAAGCAGACCAACACAGCGGCCTGTCCGGTTGCCACGGTTCAGCCGCTGACGGCGAATGCGTCGACCCTGAACAATGTCATCAAGGACCTTGTCGCTTCCGGCGGCACGGCCGGCCATATCGGCGTGCAATGGGCCTGGTACATGCTTTCGGAGAACTGGGGCAGCGTCATGAATGCCTCGCAGCGGCCGGCCAAGATGGATCCGAAGAAGGTCGCGAAATACGTGATCCTGATGACCGACGGCGAATTCAACCTGTCCTATTTCGACGCCAACGATCCGGGTCAGGTCTATAATGACGCCGGCAAGGTACAGACGCGGACCGCGGCAACGACACTCTGCGCGGCAATGCGCGACCAGGGTATCGAGATCTTCACCATCGGCTTTGCCCTCACCGAGAAGAATGCCAAGTCGACGCTGCAGTCCTGTGCCAGTCCCGATACCGGCAACAGCAAGCATTTCTACCAGGCGGCCAACGGCACCGAGCTCGACCAGGCCTTCCAGGATATCGTGCGCAACATCGACAATCTCACGGTGACCAGGTAGCAGCCGCTGATCGAAAGCCGCCGCCAAAACGGAAAAGGCCGCCGCTTCTTGACGAAGCCGGCGGCCTTCCGTGTTTCCGTCCATGACGCGGCTCCTGGCGGCAGCCCCTTCGGGCTACCTGCCGCGCGTCTCGCGCCTTAACGGGAAGAGTGCTTCCCGGAAGTGCAATCCGCTGAGCTCACGTTATGGAAAACGAAATCACTCGACATCGGATCACCTCCTTTCGGTTTGTTGAACACACCCAGATGATGGGGTGCGTCGCAGCAAAAGACAAGAGGCGCGTGCGCGGTGTCCCTAGAGCGGTTCACCGTTTCACGGAAACGGCGAACCGCTCTATCCCTTTGTTTGCCGTAATTCCGGACGGAAAACCGCTCATACTTTTCCTGGAATTGCTCCTAGACGAAGCGCATCGGCGCGCCGATCTCGACGCGCGCCGGCCGGTCGACGGTGCAGTAGACGCCGAGATTATGGGCGTTGTGGCGCACAAGGTTGCGCAGGATGCCGGGGTCTGTGTCGAAGCCGTCCTGGGCGATGATGGTGAAGCCGCATCGGCGGCAGGGCTCCGAGACGGTGAGCAGCAATTCGCCGACCGCGAGTTTCCTGCCGATCCATTCCGTTTCCGGAAAGGCGCCTTCGACCGGCGCCATGTCGACGACGATGTTTGGGCGGAAGCGGCGCGGATCGGGTATGCCCTCAGGATGCAGCGCCTTCAGCCTGGCCAGCGAGGCGGTGGTGAGCAGATGGATCGGCGCCTTGGCATAGCGGGCTTCGGTCAGCGGGCCGGCATAGGAGGGCGCCGCGTTCTGCGCGCTGAACGGCCGGATCGAGGCCTCGAAGCCGAGAAAGGCGGATACCGCGCGGTCGCTTTCAGGATCGGGCGCCGGCAGCCATTCTGCGCCTGGAACGGCTACCATCAGCTGCCGATCCATGCTCAGCCGGGTGCGGATCAGCGGCACCTTGTGCCATCTGGTTTCGCGGTCGGGCCTGGCGATCTCGCCGTCGGAAGCATCGACCAGCCCGAACAGCCGGTCGCCGTCGACGGTTTTCGGCCCGACGGAGATAGCGTCAAGCCGCTCGCCGGCGAGCGAACTCGCCGGATAGCGCCAGAGCTGGCTGACGGTGCCGAGGATCGCCTCGCCGGTCATCAGCCCTTCTTGTTCTGCCGGTTGGCGACGAGGTCGTCGACCACGGCCGGATCGGCCAGTGTCGAGGTGTCGCCGAGGGCGCCGAAATCGTCCTCGGCGATCTTGCGCAGGATACGCCGCATGATCTTGCCCGAACGGGTTTTCGGCAGGCCCGGCGCGAACTGGATCTTGTCGGGCGTGGCGATGGCGCCGATCTCCTTGCGGACATGCGAGATCAGCTCCTTGCGCAGGTCCTCGCCCGACGCGGTGCCGGCCATCAGCGTGACATAGCAGTAGATGCCTTGCCCCTTGATGTCGTGCGGGTAGCCGACGACCGCAGCCTCGGACACCTTGTCATGGCTGACCAGCGCTGATTCAACCTCGGCCGTGCCCATACGGTGGCCGGAAACGTTGATGACGTCGTCGACGCGGCCGGTGATCCAGTAATAGCCGTCGGCGTCGCGACGGCAGCCGTCGCCGGTGAAGTATTTGCCCTTGTAGGTCGAGAAATAGGTCTGCACGAAGCGCTCATGGTCGCCATAGACCGTGCGCATCTGTCCCGGCCAGGAATCGGTGATGCAGAGATTGCCGTCGATGGCGCCTTCCAGCACCTTGCCCTCGCCGTCGACCAGTTGTGGCTGGACACCGAAGAAGGGTCGCGTGGCGGAGCCGGCCTTGAGGTCGGTGGCGCCCGGCAGCGGCGTGATCATGATGCCGCCGGTCTCGGTCTGCCACCAGGTATCGACGATCGGCACCTTGGCGTTGCCGACGACGTTGTAATACCACTCCCAGGCTTCCGGATTGATAGGCTCGCCGACCGAACCCAGAACGCGCAGCGATTTGCGCGAGGTCTTCTTCACATGGCCGTCGCCGGCCCCCATCAGCGCGCGCAGCGCCGTCGGCGCGGTGTAGAAGATGTTGACCTTATGCTTGTCGATCACTTCCCAGAAGCGCGACTGCGACGGGTAGTTCGGCACGCCTTCGAACATCAGCGTGGTGGCGCCGTTGGCCAGAGGTCCGTAGACGATGTAGCTGTGCCCGGTGACCCAGCCGACATCGGCCGTGCACCAGTAGATGTCGCCGTCATGGTAATCGAAGACATACTGGTGCGTCATCGAGGCATAGACGAGGTAGCCGGCCGTGGTGTGCAGCACGCCCTTCGGCTTGCCCGTCGAGCCGGAGGTGTAGAGGATGAACAGCGGGTCCTCGGCCTTCATCTTCTCCGGCTTGCACTCCGCCTTCACCGAAGCGACTTCGTCGTGATACCAGACGTCGCGACCCGGCGCCCAGCCGACCTTGCCGCCGGTGCGGCGGACCACGACGACCTTGTCGACCATCACATGCTGCCTGGCTGCGATGTCGATGGCCTTGTCCGTGTTGTCCTTCAGCGGAATCGGCTTGCCGCCGCGCAGGCCCTCATCGGCGGTGATGACGAAGGTCGATTCGCAATCGACGATGCGGCCGGCCAGCGCATCCGGCGAAAAGCCGCCGAAGACGATCGAATGGATGGCGCCGATGCGCGTGCAGGCAAGCATCGCATAGGCCGCCTCGGGGATCATCGGCATGTAGATGGTGACGCGGTCGCCCTTCTTGACGCCGTGCTTCTTCATCACGTTGGCGAGCCGGCAGACATGCGCGTAGAGCTCGTTGTAGGTGATCTTCTTGTCGTCGTAAGGGTTGTCGCCTTCCCAGATGATGGCGGTCTGGTTGCCGCGCTTCTTCAGGTGGCGGTCGATGCAGTTGTAGGAGACGTTGGTCAGCCCGTCCTCGAACCACTTGATCGAGACCTTGCCGTCGAAAGAGGTGTTCTTGACCTTGGTGAAAGGCTTGAACCAGTCGATGCGCTTGCCGTGCTTGCCCCAGAACTTGTCCGGATTTTTCACGCTGTCGGCATACCATTTGAGATAGGTATCGTTGTCGATCAACGCGTTCTTCTTCCACGCCGGCTGGACGCGGTGGACATGCACATCGGACATTTCTTGCTTTCCTCCCAAACCATTCCGCCGGCTTGGACCGCCGGCGGCATCGCGGCGAAGCGGCCGCGAATTCGCGGGCATTATTAACAGTTCCGCCGTGACGGCAATATTAGACGTTGGATTCGCGCGGCGGGATGACGCAGGGGCAGGCGCGAAATGCTGTCAGCACTCACGTCACCGCGCTGCTAACCAACTGTTTTGGCGAAGGAAAAGCCGGACGGGATCAATAAAAATCAATAGACAGTTAAGCAACTAAGCGCAGAATCGGACATCGGGAGGAAAGGAGATCGACCCAAGGGGGCTGCGATGCGCGACCATTCCGAAATGGACCTGATGCTCAAGGGCTATGGGCTGACCACGGCCAAGATTCTCTACCACTTCCCCGATCACCCGCATCTGCTGCAGAGCTATGTCTGGCAGGACTACGACATAGCGCCGACGTTCCCGGTGCTGATCCGCTTCATCGAGTTTTGGAAGACGAAGCTCGACGGACCGCTGCATTCGGTCACCTATACGCATCAGAAGCTGATCGCGCCGAATGAATGGCGGAAGGTCGATGGGGAGTTTCTGGTGCATTAGGAGAAGCAGCGCAGAGGTTTTATCGACCGTCAGCGATTGGCGGAAACGCCCATCGCTTCGTCATCCACGGGTCTTCGCGACGCCGCTTCGCGGCTGCTTCGCCCGTGGATGACGAAGTTCGGACGCTTTGGCCAATCGCGAATGTTCACGATGGCTCTGACGCGGGCGTCGCGGCTTAATCACACCGCCGGCGGATTGAGCCGGGCAAAGCCTTCCTGCCGACGATAGGGGAAATAAGGGTAGGGCGTCGTCACCGCGCTCGCTTCATCGAGCGCCTTGATCTGCTCCGATGTCAGCGTCCAGCCGACGGCGCCGAGGTTCTGGCAGAGCTGCTCCTCGTTGCGGGCGCCGATGATCACCGACGACACGGTCGGTCGCCGCAAGAGCCAGTTGATGGCGACCTGCGGCACGGTTTTGCCGGTCTCGGCGGCGACGGCTTCCAGCGCGTCGACCACCTTGAAAAGATGCTCATCCTCGACCGGCGGACCGAAATCGGCGGTGTCGTGCAGCCGGCTCTTTTCCGGCAAGGGCTGTCCGCGGCGGATCTTGCCGGTCAGCCTGCCCCAGCCGAGCGGGCTCCATACCAGCGCGCCGACGCCCTGGTCGAGGCCGAGCGGCATCAGTTCCCACTCATAGTCGCGGCCGACCAGCGAATAGTAGACCTGATGGGCGACGTAGCGCGGGTAGCCGTGCTTTTCGGCCAGGCCGAGCGACTTCATCACCTGCCAGCCGGAGAAGTTGGAGACGCCGACGTAGCGCAGCTTGCCTGAGCGCACGAGGTCGCCCAGCGTCGACAGCACTTCCTCGATCGGCGTCGAGGCGTCGAAGGCGTGAAGCTGCAAGAGGTCGATATAGTCGGTGCCGAGGCGCTTCAGCGCCGCGTCGATGGAGCGGATCAGCCGCAAGCGGGACGAACCCCAGTCGGCCGGTCCGTCGCCCATCGGCAGCGCGGTCTTGGTCGAGATCAGCACCGCGTCGCGGCGGCCCTTGATCGCCTCGCCAAGCACCTCCTCCGAGGCGCCGTTGGAATACACATCGGCCGTATCGAAGAGATTGACGCCCGCTTCCAGGCAGATGTCGACAAGGCGGCGCGCTTCCTTCGCGTCGCTGTTGCCCCAGTGTCCGAAGAGCGGGCCGGAGCCGCCGAAGGTTCCGGCGCCGAAGGAAAGCGCGGGCACTTTCAGGCCGGACGCGCCAAGACGACGATATTCCATGATCTTTCTCCTTGGGATGCCGAAGGCGGAATCCAGCCGATCAGCCCTGCGCCGTGACCGGCTCGCCGATCGCGCGGCCGCGTTCGAGGCGCAGCGCCATGAGCACGACGCCGAGCGCGGCGAGCGGCACCAGGCCGGCGACGAGGGTAACGGCACCGAGGCCGGGGCCATGGTCGATGACGAAGCCGCCGAGCCAGGCGCCGATGGCGTTGCCGAGATTGAAGGCGGCGATGTTGAAGGATGAAGCCAGGCCCTGGCCGGCGCCCTTGGCCTTCTCCAGAACCCACATCTGCAGCGGCGCGACGGTGGCGAAGGCAGCCGCGCCGAGCAGGCCGACGGCGACGATCGCGGCGATAGGCTGATGGATCGCCGCCGTCATGACGAACAGCACCGCCGACAGTGCGACCAGCGTGCCGATAACCGTCGGCACCAGGTGGCGGTCGGCGAGGCGTCCGCCAAGCAGATTGCCTGCGACCAGTCCGCCGCCGAAGATCAGCAGGATCGGCGACACGGCTCCCTCGGAAAAGCCGCTGACGCGGGTGAGGATCGGCGCCAGATAGGTGAAGGCGGCAAAGACGCCGACCCAGCTCAGCACGGTGGTCAAAAGGCCGAGCAGCACCGGCCGACGGCCGAGCACGGCGAGCGTGCCTTCGGAACTCTCCTCCTCGTTCGCCGCCGCCGGCTCGTCGCGTGGCACCAGCAGCGCGATCACGGCAAAGGCGATGACGCCGACAAGCGTCACGGCAAGGAAGGTCGAGCGCCAGCCATAGGCCTGCCCAAGCCAGGTGCCGAACGGCACGCCAAGGATGTTGGCGACGGTGAGGCCGGTGAACATCAGGGCGATGGCCGAAGCCTTCCTGTTGGGCGCGACAAGGCCGGTGGCGACGACCGAGCCGACACCGAAGAAGGAGGCATGGGCGAAAGCGGTGAGCACGCGCGCGGCCATCAGTGTCCAGTAGTCCGGCGCCAGCGCACAAGCGAGGTTGCCGACGGTGAAGACCACCATCAGGGCAAGCAGCAAAGTCTTGCGCGGCAGGCGGCCGGTCAGCGCGCCAAGCAGCGGCGCACCGACGACGACGCCCAGCGCATAGCCGGAAATGAGCAGGCCCGCCGCCGAGATCGAGACGCCGAGATCGGCGCTGACATCCAGCAGCAGGCCCATGATGACGAATTCGGTGACGCCGATGCCGAAGGCGCCGGCGGTGAGGGCATAAAGAGCAAGAGGCATGGTCATCGTCCGTTGATGCTGACGGGGCGCGCTTAGGTCCCGCGCCCCCGATCAGGACGGCGCTTAGTTGAAGCGTCGTCCTGATCTAATTCTTTGTTGGTGCATGATCTTTTCCGAAAACCGGTTCCCACTTTCCGGGATCATGCATCGAGCGGAAGATCGTGATCCGTCGAGCTGTGAACCAGCCTTGCATCAGGCATATTTTCTGTGAAATAGATTCACGAATGGCGAGGCCCGAAATCAACCGCTCCGGCGAGATCGAAGTGTTTGTCCGCGTCGTCGAAGCGGGCAGCTTCTCGGCCGCGGCGCGCGCGTTGCGCATGACCCCGTCGGCGGTGAGCAAGCTGATTGCAAGGCTGGAGACGCGGCTTGGCGCAAGGCTGATCAGCCGCTCGACGCGCAAGCTGCAGCTCACGCCGGAAGGAACCGCTTTTTACGACAGCGGCGTGCGCATCCTTGCCGATATGGACGCGGCGGAGCGCGAAGCGGCGGCGGGGGCCGCGCCGCGCGGCAGGCTGAGGGTCAACAGCTATGTGCCGTTCGGCCATCATCGGCTGATGCCGCTGTTGCCGCGCTTTCTTGAACGCTACCCGGAAATCTCCGTCGAGGCGGTGCTGACCGACAGTGTCATCAACTTGATGGAGGAGCGTGCCGACGTAGCGATCCGCGCCGGCCCACTCAGCGAGTCACGGCTGGTGGCGCGCAAGCTCGGCCAGAGTCGGATGGTGGTCGTCGCCGCGCCCGCCTATCTCGAAGCGCGCGGCACGCCACGGACGCCGGCCGAATTGACCAGTCACAATCTGCTCGCTTTCGGCTTTGTGCGGCATATTGACGGCCTGCCTTTCGTGGATGCGGAAGGAGCGCCGGTCATGGTCCCGATCGCCGGCAACGCGATCCTGAGCGACGGCGAAGCGATGCGGCTAACGACATTGGCGGGAGCAGGCATCGCACGGCTGGCACGCTGGCATGTCGAGCCCGATATCGCCGCTGGGCGGCTCGTGCGGTTGCTGGAAGAGTTCAATCCCGGCGACGAGGAGCAGACGCATGCCGTCTATGTCGGCCAGGGCAAGCATCTGCCGGCGCGCGTCAGGGCCTTCCTCGACTTTCTCGCGGAGACGGTTCGTCTTTGAAACGGAAAAGCCGCGCGTCTAAGGACACGCGGCTTCCAAAAAGCCAGCTTCGAAAATGGATTACGCCTTCGGCACGAACGGTGCCGGACGCCGGCCGGCGCTGTGCCGCTCAAGCATCCAGCCGGGATATTCGGCAGGCAGCGCGCTCACCTCATCGAGCCTGGCGAGGTCGTCGGCATCGAGTTTCAAACCAGTGGCAGCGAGGTTCTGTTCGTGCTGGTCCATACGGCTGGCGCCGATGATGACACTCATGACAAAAGGTTTTGCGAGCACGTAGCCCAGTGCCACCGTGGCGACACTGACATCGTGCTTCTTCGCGACCTCGCGCATGATCGCGACCGACGCCCAGGCGCGGTCCTCATTGACCGGCGGGAAATTGAAGGAAGCGCGGCGGCCCTCGCCATTGCCCGGCGCGCCGGGACCGTATTTGCCGGAGAGCAGCCCGCCGGCCAGCGGCGACCAGACCATCAGGCCAAGCTTCTCTTCATTGATAAGCGGCACGATCTCGCGCTCGAGATCGCGGCCGGCGATCGAGTAGTAGGACTGAATGGTCTCGAAGCGGGCAAAGCCCTTGCGGTCGGCAATGCCCAGCGCCTTGGCGATGCGCCAGGCCTGCCAGTTGGAGACGCCGACATAGCGCACCTTGCCGCTGGCGACGAGATCGTCGAGCGCGCGCAGCGTCTCGTCGATCGGCGTCACCGTGTCGGTGCCGTGCAATTGGTAGAGGTCGATATGGTCGGTCTGCAGCCGCTCCAGGCTGCCGTCGACCGAATCCATGATGTGGCCGCGCGAGGAGCCGCGTTCATTCGGCCCGCTGCCCATGACGCCATGCACCTTGGTGGCGATGATCACGTCCGAACGCTTGATGCCGAGGTCCCTGAGCGACTGGCCGAGCAGTTGTTCGGACTGGCCGATGGAATAGACATCCGCCGTATCGAAGAAATTGACGCCGGCGGCAATCGAGCGGCCAACGATCTCGTTCACGCCTTTCTGGTCGAGGCTGGCGATCAGGCCCCATTGGGCATTCTCGCCGGCGGCGCCGAAGGTCATGGTGCCGAGGCAGAGTTCGGAAACGAACAGGCCGGTGTTGCCGAGCTGGTTGTAGCGCATGGTGGGATTCCCTGGGAAGGATTGAATGACATCAGGGAAATAGGAACGGCCCGTTTCGTTTCAAGCTCTGGCGCAAGCGCGGTGGTCAACTTGGCGTGAAGTTGCCAGTCTTGGAACGGTCAGAATTCCCACGGATTGACGACTGTGACGCCGACGCCTTCGAAGTCGGCGACGTTTCGTGTGACCAGGATCAGGTCGTGCACGAGGGCGGTCGCCGCGATGAGCGTGTCGGCGCTCCCCCGCGTGCGTCCAGCTGTTATGCGACCCCAGGCAAGGGCGATCTCTTCCGTAATTGCGAGGATACGGTCCGCATTGTCTCGGCGCAGTTCTCGCAGCCAGACCTCAAGCCGCACTGCCCTGTCGGGATCGGTCTTGCGTTGCTTGAAGATTCCGCGCTCGATCTCGCCGAGGGTGATAACGCAGAGATTAACCGACGCCGGGTCGACCGAAGCAAGCCAGGCAGTGGGCTTTGGCAAACGCCTCTGCACGTCCGACACGACGTTTGTGTCCAGCAGATACATCACAGATCAATATCCCGGATCATCGTATCCGGGCGACGGGTGATTTCCCTGTCGAATTCATCGTCCCAGCCAGGGCCGCTCAGAAGATATTCGGCGAGCGATTTCTTTTTCCCGGCCAGGCGGTCGTAGTCCTCGGCGGAAAGCACGACTGCAGCGCGCTCACCGCGCAGTGTCACGGTCTGCGGCCCCTCGGTTCGCGCCCGCTGGACTACCTTCGAAAAATTGTTCTTCGCGTCTTGAAGATGCCAGTTCACGCTGTCGCTCCTAGCTAGCTTGGCTAGATATATAGCATTAGACGTGGATTCTCAATCAACGCCAGCGCAAGATACGGTGCGCCTGCTAGCGGCTGCCAAAGATCGCCGAGCCCACCCTGACACTGGTCGCGCCGAAGCCGATGGCGGTCTCGTAGTCGCCGGACATGCCCATCGATAGTTTTTCGACGCCCGCCTCGTGCGCAATCTTTTCCAGCAACGCGAAATGCGGGCCGGGATTCTCCTCGGCCGGCGGGATGCACATCAGGCCTTCTATGGCGAGGCCGTGCACGTCGCGGCAGCGTTTGACGAAGGCGACCGCCTCGCGCGGCTCGATGCCGGCCTTCTGCGGCTCGGAGCCGGTATTCACCTGGACATAGAGCCTCGGCGCCTGGCCCTGCCTGGCGATCTCCTTGGCGAGCTCGGCGGCGATCTTTTCGCGGTCGACGGTCTCGATGACATCGAACAGCGCCACCGCTTCCTTGGCCTTGTTGGACTGCAGCGGGCCGATCAGGTGGAGCTCCAGATCGGGAAATGCCTCTTTCAGCGCCGGCCATTTGCCTTGCGCTTCCTGCACCCGGTTCTCGCCAAAGACGCGCTGGCCCGCCTCAATGACCGGGCGGATATCCTCTGCCGCGAAGGTTTTTGACACCGCGACCAGCGTGACGGCGCCGGGCTCGCGTTTGGCCTCGCGTTCGGCGCCTGCGATCTTCGCCTTAACCGCGTGAAGCTGCTCTACGGCGCTCGTCATGCCTATATCCTGCCTATAGTTTTCATGCCCACGCCGGCCTGTCGCAGTTGACGGGTTCGGCAATCCATGGTGAACACCGCGACGACATTTCCCGGCTGCCGGCCCGGTCCGGCGCCCTGTGCCTGCTTTTAAGTGAAAAACATCCGATGGCAACCGAACGTTACAATCCGCGCACGTCAGAGCCCAAATGGCAGAAGGCCTGGGCCGAAAAGAAGCTGTTCGAGGCCAGGAACGACGATCCGAAGCCGAAATACTACGTGCTGGAGATGTTCCCCTATCCGTCGGGCAAGATCCATATCGGCCACACCCGCAATTATACGATGGGCGACGTGGTGGCGCGCTACAAGCGCGCCAAGGGCTTCAATGTGCTGCACCCGATGGGCTGGGACGCATTTGGCATGCCGGCCGAAAACGCCGCCATGCAGAACAAGGTCCACCCCAAGGACTGGACCTACGAAAACATCGCCGTCATGCGCGAGCAGCTCAAGATGATGGGTCTGTCGCTCGACTGGGCGCGCGAGTTCGCCACCTGCGACGTCGACTACTACCACCGCCAGCAAATGCTGTTCCTCGACTTTGTCGAGAAAGGGCTGGTGACGCGCAAGTCCTCCAAGGTCAACTGGGACCCGGAGGATATGACCGTGCTTGCCAATGAGCAGGTCATCGACGGCCGCGGCTGGCGCTCGGGCGCGCTGGTCGAGCAGCGCGAACTGACGCAGTGGTTCTTCAAGATCACCGACTTCGCGCAGGATTTGCTGGACTCGCTCAACCGGCTCGAGGAGTGGCCGGAAAAGGTCAAGCTGATGCAGCACAACTGGATCGGCCGCTCGGAAGGGCTGCTGATCCGCTGGCCGCTGGCAAAGCCTGTCGGCGATGCGCATGAGCTGGAAGTGTACACGACCCGGCCCGACACCATCTTCGGCGCTTCCTTCATGGCGGTTGCCGCCGACCACCCGCTGGCCAGGAAGGCCGCCGAGAGCAATGTCGAGCTGGCGAAATTCATCGAGGAGGTCCGCCACATGGGCACTTCGGTGGCGGCGCTCGAGACGGCCGAGAAGAAGGGTTTTGACACCGGCATCCGCGTCGTCCACCCGTTCGACGAGAACTGGACGCTGCCGGTCTATGTCGCCAATTTCGTGCTGATGGAATACGGCACCGGCGCCATTTTCGGCTGCCCGTCGGGCGACCAGCGCGACCTCGATTTCGCCAACAAATACGGCCTGCCGGTAATCCCGGTGGTGATGCCGGAAGACGCCGACGCCAAGACCTTCCAGATCATCGAGGAAGCCTATGTCGACGATGGTGTGATGATCAATTCGCGCTTCCTCGATGGCATGAAGCCCGAGAAGGCCTTCAATGAAGTGGCGAAGCTTCTGGAAGAAAGAACGATCGGCGGCCGGCCGATGGCGGAGCGCAAGGTGAATTTCCGCCTGCGCGACTGGGGCATCTCGCGCCAGCGCTACTGGGGCTGCCCGATCCCGATGATCCATTGCGAAGCCTGCGGCGTCGTGCCGGTGCCGAAGGCCGACCTGCCGGTGAAGCTGCCCGACGATATCGAGTTCGATCGTCCGGGCAATCCTCTGGACCGTCATCCGACCTGGCGGCATGTGAAATGCCCGCAATGCGGCCGCGATGCGCGGCGCGAGACCGACACGATGGACACCTTTGTCGACTCGTCGTGGTATTTCGCGCGCTTCACCGCGCCGTGGGCGAATGAGCCGACCGAGCCGAAAGCGGCCGACGAATGGCTGGCGGTCGACCAGTATATCGGCGGCATCGAGCATGCGATCCTGCATCTGCTCTATTCGCGCTTCTTCACCCGCGCCATGCGCGAGACCGGTCACCTGAACCTCGCCGAGCCATTCAAGGGCCTGTTCACGCAAGGCATGGTGGTGCACGAGACCTACCGTGTCGGCGGCCCGTCCAACAATGGACGCTGGCTGTCGCCGAGCGAGGTCAGGCTCGAGGACGTCGACGGCAAGCGCCGTGCCGTCGAGATCGCCACCGGCGAAGAGGCGACGGTCGGCGCGCTGGAGAAGATGTCGAAGTCGAAGAAGAACACGGTGAGCCCGGAAGAGATCACCGACGGCTACGGCGCCGACACGGCGCGCTGGTTCATGCTGTCGGACTCGCCGCCGGAGCGCGACGTCGAATGGACCGACGATGGCGCCGCCGGTGCGCACCGCTTCGTGCAGCGCATCTGGCGCCTGGTGCAGATCGCGGCCGAATCGCTTGCCGACGTGAAGCCCGCGGCGGCGAAGGACGGCGAAGCGGGCGCTGTTTCCAAGGCCGCGCACAAGATCCTGAAGGCGGTCGGCGAGGACATCGAGAAGCTAGGCTTCAACCGCGCGATCGCCCGCATCTATGAGCTCGCCAATGCGCTGGCGGCGCCGCTCAACGACGTCGCCGAAGGCAAGGCCGACGCCCTGCTCAAGGGCGCCTGCCGCGAGGCGGTGGAGACCCTGGTGCATATCATCGCGCCGGTCATGCCGCATCTGGCAGAGGAGTGCTGGCAGGAACTGGGCGGCACGGAAATGGTCGCCGAGCGGCCCTGGCCGGTCTTTGATCCGGCGCTCGTCGTCGACAACGAGATCGTGCTGCCGGTGCAGGTCAACGGCAAGAAGCGCGGGGATTTGACAATTGCCCGCGACGCGGATCAAGGTGCCGTCGAAAAAGCGGTGCTGGCCCTCGACTTCGTGCAAAAAGCACTGGAAGGTAAGGCTCCGCGCAAGGTGATCATCGTCCCGCAGAGGATCGTCAATGTCGTTGCCTGATCCGGTGAAGTCACATGCGGCCCGCCTGTGCGGCCGCGTGGCGGTTTGCGGCATGGTCGCCGCGCTGGCGCTGGTCTCGGCCTGCACCGTGCGGCCGCTCTATTCCAACCAGCCGCTGTCGCCCGGATCGCAGCTCAGCGCTTCGGCAGAGCTCGCCTCGATCTCGATCAAGCCGGTCAGCACCCGCTACGGGCAACAGGTGCGCAACAATCTGATCTTCGCCTTTGGGCAAGGCTCGGGCGAACCCGCCTCGCCGGCCTACACGCTCGATCTCGGCGTCACCGAACTGGTCGAATCGGCGGCCATCGTGCAGGTGCAGACCCAGGAAGACGAGCCGACAGCGGGCACGGTCACGCTGAGCGCCAATTACGTGCTGCGCGATACCGCGACCAACACGGTGATTGCGGTCGGCAAGCGCTCGATACCCTCGTCCTTCGACCGGCCGCGCCAGGAATTCGCGGCCTACCGGGCGCAGATCGACGCCGAGAACCGCGCCGCGCGCGAACTGGCCGACCTTTTGCGGCTGTCGATCGCGCAGGATCTGGCCAAGCACGGCAAGAAAGCCTGAGCTGTGCCGAGATTCAGGTGAGGCCGGCCTGCGAACGGAGGTTCCCTCCGCTTCCGGTGCTCACGCACTGCAGTACGCTCCGCTCCGGTTCTCGGAAACCACCGCTCTCGGCTCGGCCTGACCTGAATCTCGACACACCTCCGCCCACCGTTTGAAACTGAAAAAGGCCGGTCACCCGGCCTTTTTAATTTCAGACGGAGACCCGCCTCAGCCGATCTTCTGGCCGGTCTTGGCCCAGTCGGCGAGGAACTGCGCCAGGCCCTTGTCGGTGAGCGGATGACTGACCAGCGCCTTCAGCGTCGCCGGCGGCGCGGTCACGACGTCGGCGCCGATCAGCGCGGCCTGCTTGACGTGGTTCACCGTGCGCACCGAAGCGGTCAGGATCTCGGTCTTGAAATCGTAATTGTCGTAGATCTGACGGATCTCCTGGATCAGCTCCATGCCGTCCGAGCCGGTGTCGTCGATGCGGCCGACGAAGGGCGAGATGAAGGAGGCGCCGGCCTTGGCGGCGAGCAGCGCCTGGTTGGCCGAGAAGCAGAGCGTCACGTTGACCATGCGGTTCATCTCGGTGCGGATGGTCTTGCAGGCCTTCAGTCCGTCCAGCGTCAGCGGCACCTTGATGCAGACATTGGGCGCGATCTTGGCCAGGATCTTGGCTTCGGCCATCATGTCCTTGTATTCGGTCGCCACGACCTCTGCCGAGACCGGGCCTTCGACGATGTCGCAGATCTGCTTGGTGACTTCGGCAATCTTGCCGCCGGATTTCAGGATCAGCGATGGGTTGGTGGTGACGCCGTCGAGAAGCCCCAGATCGTGCAGCTCCTTAATTTCCTTGATGTCAGCGGTGTCGACAAAAAACTTCATGGCTGTCTCCTTGGGGATCGCCTGGCGTCCGCCAGGCACATGCGAGGGTCCCCTTTGATCTAGACCAAAGTCAGGGCAAGGTCACGCCTGATGATGGAAGATTCGCCCTTTGTCGCAGCCGCGCCGGTGCTGGTGCCAATGCCGGCCGAACGGCCCTACACCTATGCCGTGCCGCCTGGCATGCGCGTGGTGCCGGGCTCGATCGTGCGCGTGCCGCTCGGGCCGCGCCAGGTCGCAGGCATTGTCTGGGACGGCGCGGTCGAGACGGTCGATGCCAAGAAACTGCGGCCGATCGAAGAGGTCTTCGATTGTCCGCCGATCGATAAGGGCATGCGCCGCTTCGTCGACTGGATCGCGCAATATACATTGTCGGCCCCCGGCATGGTCGCACGCATGCTGTTGCGCGCGCCGGAGGCCTTCGATCCGGAGCCGTGGATCGAAGGATTGCAACGTACGCTCGCAGAGCCCGATCGGTTGACCGACGCGCGGCGGCGCGTGCTGGAGACGGCTGAAGGCGGGCTGGCCTGGACGCGTTCGGGGCTGGCGCACGCGGCGGGCGTGTCCTCGACCGTCATCGACGGGTTGCGAGCTCAGGGCGTATTCGAGACGGTGAGGATCCCGCCACGTCCGGTGGTGGCTGCACCTGATTCCGGCCATGCCGTGCCGGAGCTGATGCCGGACCAGAACGTTGCGGCAGAGAAGCTGCGCGCGGCAATCGCGGCCGATGCCTTCAATGTCACGCTGCTCGACGGCGTCACCGGATCCGGCAAGACGGAAGTCTATTTCGAGGCGGTGGCGGCGGCGCTCGACAAGGGCAAGCAGGTGCTGATCCTCTTGCCGGAGATCGCGCTCACCCATGCCTTCCTCGAACGCTTCCAAGACCGGTTCGGCGCCAAGCCGGCGGAGTGGCATTCCGACCTGCCGCCCCGGATGCGGGAACGCGTCTGGCGGCAGGTGGCCGAAGGCGGCGTGCGCGTTGTGGCCGGCGCGCGCTCGGCACTTTTCCTGCCGTTCAAGGAACTTGGCCTGATCGTCGTCGATGAGGAGCATGATCCCGCCTACAAGCAGGAAGATCGCGTCTTCTACAATGCGCGCGACATGGCGGTGGTGCGCGGCCATATCGGCGGCTTCCCGGTGGTGCTCGCCTCGGCGACACCGTCGGTGGAAAGCCGGGTCAACGCCAGCCAGGGCCGCTACGACCGGGCCGTGCTGTCGTCGCGTTTCGCCGAGGCCGCGCTCCCCGACCTGAAGTCGATCGACATGCGGCGCTCGCCCCCGGCGCGCGGCGGCTTCCTGTCGCCGGTTCTGGTGGAACAGATGCAGCGTACGCTGGAGAGAAAGGAGCAGTCGCTGCTCTTCCTCAACCGGCGCGGCTATGCGCCGCTGACGCTGTGCCGCGTCTGCGGCCACCGCTTCGGCTGCCCGGTCTGCTCGGCCTGGCTGGTCGAGCATCGGTTTCGCGGCCAACTCGTCTGCCATCATTGCGGCCACAATGAGCGGCGGCCGGAAGCCTGCCCGGAATGCGGGACGCTTGATCACCTCGTCGCCTGCGGGCCGGGCGTCGAGCGCATCGCCGAGGAAGTGGTGGGGCATTTTCCGGATGCCCGTACCATCGTGCTTTCCTCGGACCTTCTGGGTGGCGTGCGCCGGCTTCGACTCGAGCTGGAGGCCGTCGCCAATGGCGAGGCCGACATCGTCATCGGCACGCAGCTGGTGGCAAAGGGACATAACTTCCCGAGCATGACATTGGTCGGGGTGGTCGACGCCGATCTCGGGCTTGCCAATGGCGATCCGCGCGCCGCAGAGCGCACCTTCCAACTGCTCAGCCAGGTGACGGGGCGCGCCGGCCGCACCGGCAAGAAGAGCCTCGGCCTGCTGCAGACCTACCAGCCGGACCATCCGGTGATGCGGGCGATCGTATCGGGCGATTCGGAAGCTTTTTACGAGCGCGAGATCACCGAGCGGGAACGCGCGGTGCTGCCGCCCTTCGGCCGGCTCGCCGGCATCATCATCAGCGCCGCGACACGGGGCGAGGCGGAAAGCCATGCGAGGGCCTTGA
>Ga0105238_10001557_pt1 | contig 23006 bp, 17 predicted proteins | sample KBSC34metaG_FD_81526 | JGI IMG/M metagenome (GOLD analysis project Ga0105238, IMG submission 81526) | Corn rhizosphere microbial communities from Kellogg Biological Station, Michigan, USA - KBS C3-4 metaG | ecosystem: Host-associated > Plants > Roots > Rhizosphere > Soil | place: Michigan, USA...
GGAGGAGATCGCCGGCGTGGTCGACTACCTGCGCGGCTTTTGCCGGGACCTGCCCGCCTGGCCCCTCGGCGATCTGAACCTGCCCCGCGGCCTGTTCACCGAGAAGGCCTTCCCGGAGAACGAGCTGGTGCTCACCTCGAACATCGCGCTGCGCGGGTCGGGCAGCGTCATGAGCGAGCTCGTGTACGAGAGACGCCTCGGCGCCCGATCGATGATCGAGGTGGCGGTGCCGTTCGGGTTCCTGAACCTCACCGACGGCTCGGGCGCGACGTCGGGAGCCGCCACCGGCTGGACTGGAGGTATCGGTGATCTGGGAGCCGCCTTCAAGCACGCGATCGTGCAGAGCGCCCGCAGCGGCACCATCGTCGCGCTGGGGATCGACGTCTCGGTCCCGACCGGACGCGCCGACCGGGGCCTCGGCGCCGGCGTGACGGTGCTGGGACCGTTCGTGGCGTGCGGCCAGCTCCTGCCGGCGGGCGGTTTCGTGCAGGCCCACGCCGGCGCGGACCTCCCGACGGACTTCGACACGGCCAACCCGGAGATCTTCTGGCGCGCCTTGCTGGGATGGAGCCTGACCCCCAGCCGCTTCGGGCGCATGTACTCGCCGATGGTCGAGGTGCTGGGGACGCGCGAGCTGCGCGCCGACGACGCCGCCGTGACCTGGGACGTCGCACCGCAGATCCAGGTGACGCTGAACCGCCGCAAGCACGTGCGGCTGAACGTGGGCGCGCTGATCCCGGTGAACCGCACCGGCGGCCGCCGGGCTCAGCTGGGCACGTACCTGCTGTGGGACTGGTACGAGGGCGGTCCCCTGAGGGGCTGGTGATCGACATGCGCCGCCCGCGGATCGCCATCGCCGTCGCCGCCGCCGCCGCCGCCCTCCTGGGCGTCGCGCGAGCCTCGGGGACCTTCGCCGGCGAAGGCGGCGCGCCGGCCGCGCCGTCTCCGTTGTTCGCGACCTCCGACAGGTGCCTCGCCTGTCACAACGGAATGACCACGGCCTCGGGCGAGGACGTCTCGATTGGATCGGCCTGGCGTGCCTCGATCATGGCGAACGCCGCCCGCGATCCGTACTGGCAGGCCGCGGTCCGCCGCGAAGTCACCGATTACCCGAAGGCGACGGCGCTGATCGAAGACGAGTGCGCCGCGTGCCACGCGCCGATGGCTCGCTTCCAGGCGCACGCGAGCGGGCAGAGGCTCGAGGTGTTTGCCCACCTGGGCGCCGGACCACGGGGCGTCGACGGCGACGCGGCGGCGCTCGACGGAGTCTCGTGCTCGCTGTGCCACCAGCTCCAGAACGACGGAAAGACCCTGGAGCACGACGGTGAATTCAAGATCGACACCTCCCGTCCGTGGGGCGCGCGGCTGGTGTTCGGACCGTACGAGGTTGCGTCCCACCGGGCGGACGTCATGGCCTCAGCCACGGCGCTCCGCCCGGCCCGCGCCACGAATCTGGAACAGTCCGAGCTTTGCTCGACGTGCCACACGTTGTACACCACGCCGCTCGCCTCGCCCGGCGCGGGCGGCGGCCAACGCCCGGCTCCGGCGCGCTTTCCCGAACAAGTGCCCTATCTCGAGTGGCGAGCGAGCGCCTACGCGCGCGAGAAGACCTGTCAGGACTGCCACATGACGTTCACGACCGAGCCCGCACCGCCGGCCAGCGTGCTCGGCGAGCCGCGCGCGCGGCTCGCCCGCCATGGCTTCCAGGGCGCCAACTTCTTCATGCTGGCGATGCTCGAGCGGTACCGGGGCGAGCTGGGCGTGGCGGCGCTGCCCCAGGAGCTGAACCTGTCGCGCCAGCGCACGCTCGAGCTGCTGCACACGAGCGCCGCGTCGCTGTCGATCGCGCGTGCGGACCGCCGCGGCGACGTCCTCGAGGTCGAGGTGGTCGTGACTAACACGGCGGGCCACAAGCTCCCGACGGCGTATCCCTCGCGACGCGCGTGGCTGCGCTTCGCTGTCCTCGACGACTGGGGCCAGCGGCTGTTCTCATCCGGCGCGCTGCGTCCCGACGGCAGCATCGACGGCAACGACAACGATCGGGATCCGCTGGCCTTCGAGCCGCACCACCGGGTCATCGACAGGCCCGAGCAGGTTCAGATCTACGAATCCATCATGCTGGATCCGCAGGGGCGCGTGACGACCGGCCTCCTGACGGCGGCGCGCTACGGGAAAGACAATCGGCTGCTGCCGCGCGGCTTCGACAAGGCGACCGCCGGGGCGGATTTCGCGGTGCGAGGCGCGGCTCGGGACGACCCGGACTTCGTGGGCGGAGGGGATCGCGTGGTCTACCGCGCGCGTCTACCCGAGGGAGCCTCAGGTCCGTACCGGATCGAGGTCGAGCTCCTTTACCAGCCCATCGCCTTCCGCTGGGCCCAGAACCTCACCCCCTACGGTGCGCTGGCGGAGCCGGCACGTTTCATCCGGTATTACCAGGCTTTGTCCCCCGGATCAGCGACCACCCTGGCGGCGGTAGAGGCCAATGTTCGTGACGACCGGTGACGCCCCCTAACGGCGCCTGTCGCAAAATATGCGCGAACGTACGACGGGCCCCGCAAGCGAACGTTCTGGAGCCGTGCGTTGCGCGCGTCATTGTTTCGAGATTGCCAATCCGCTTCAGAGAACTTCGTCCGGGGCGGGATCTCCTTGCCCCTGATCGGGACCGCGACTTATCATCCTTCCTGCTTTCGTCGTACTCAGGAACGAATTGAAGAAACGATCTCATGGTTGAGGACGAAAGCGGCAAGCTCGATCAACTCTTCTCGAGCGTGGACGGCGAGCAGGCGCGCGATCCCGCCAACGAGTTGAAGGGACAGATCGCGGCGCTCCTCTGGGAGAAGCGCTACGAGGAAGCCCTCGACCTGCTGTACGACGCCCGCTGGCATTCACCGGACGCCGCGGAGATCCCGCGCGGAATCAACCTGCTGAAGGAGCGGCTGGTCCGGCGTTACGTCGAGGAGCTCGGCGATCTGGACGCGATTCCATCAATCGCTCCCGGGGTGAACCGGGCGACGATCGAGATCGCCGACGAGGAGCGCGCGCTGCTGCACCTCATCGACGGGATCTCGTCCTTCACTGACATCGCCCATCAATCGCGGCTCGGCCGGTTCGAGACGTATCGAGCGCTCGCCCGCGTCGTCCGCGAGGGCATCGTCGAGGGGGCGCCGCCTCCCGCCCCCACCCCGCTGCCGGCGCCGCGGCGCGCGGGCGTATCGACGAGGGCAGAGCTCCCGACCGCAAGGCCCGCGCTGCAACCGACGCCGCGACCGGAAGCGGTGCCCGTGCCAGCCGTGGCCCCGTCGCCTGCGCCGCCTCGGCACCGATGGCGCGGACTCCTGGTCGGCTCCGTGAGCTTCGCGATCACGGCGGTCGTCGGCCTCACCTGGTGGGCCCTCACGGGGACCGCGCCCTCGCTTCATCCAGGCGCCGCGGTCGCCGGCGTGCCCAGCCCCGCGCCCGCCGGGTCGACCTTGGTCCACCACGGGGAGGGATCCGCGTCGCCGCCCGGCCGTCCGCGAGCTTCGCAGCCGGCCACACCGGCGCCCCCCGGCGCACCCGGTGCACGCCGGGTCGCGACGCTCGAGCCCGAAGCAAAGCTGGCGACTCCCGACGCATCGAGCTCGCTTGGGCCCGTCACGGTCCGGCGGAGCTCGCGGTCGGCCGCCACCTCCGAGGAGCGTTCGAAGAAGCGCTCGTCGCAGTCGCGGGGCGCCGCCGCCGCCGAGCTGGCCGCGACCGGCCGCCCGCGCTCGTCCAGCACCACGCCTTCGGGCGCGCGCGCGATCGGCGAGCCTCCCCTTCCATCCGCCGCCGGGTCCGACGACGACGCGAGCGAGGCGCCCTCCCTGCCCGAGCTGCCGCCGGGTTCACCCGGAATCGCGCGGCCGGCCGTGCTGGCAGCATCTTCCGCTCCCGCCTCGTCACGCGCCGCTGCGAACAACTCGGCGCAAGCGCCGCAGGGGCTGGTGAAAGCGTCGGCGCGCTCGCCGGCGCCCGCGTCGCTCGCGGTGGCCGTCAGCGATCTCGCCGTCCGCGGCCCCCTCGGCCGCAGCGTGGTGGAGCAGGCCGTCGCCCGCGCGCAGGCGGACTTCCGCGCCTGTTATGCCTCCAGGGCCGCCTTCCTCCGGCGCGACGGCACGGGGACGGCGCGCGTTTCGTTGACCATCGACGAGGCGGGGTACGCGACCGGGGTCTCGGCCCAGGGCGCGCCGCTGCCAGGACTCGACGGATGCCTGCAGGAAGCCGCCGGCCGGATCCGCACGCGCGTGCATCCCGACGTGGGTCTGGCGACGGTCACCTTCGGGGTCGTCTTCTCGATCGGTGGCTCGGCTCGATGATCGTGGCACGCCCGGCCATCGCGATCTGGTTCCCACTCCTCGTCGTCAGTGTCGCGTGCGTCGGGCCGCAGGTCAGCGATCGGCCCGGGTTCGTTGGTCTGGTGCTGCCGCCGGACACGATTCTTCCGTCCATCTACGACGACCCCGAGACGGCGCTGAAGGTCGACGCCGCCGACGGCCTCTCCGCCGCGGTCCCCCTCCTGGCGGGCTTCACCGGGGGCAAGCCCACCGCCTACTGGGATCTCGGTCCCGCGCCTGATTTCGCGGCGCCCGCCTTCGTGCTGAGCGTCCGCGTCGGCGAGGCGCTGGTCGCGCTGCCTCATCCACCGATCTTCGGCCGCCTGCCCGGGGACGCCGGGTATTCACCTTTCCGCCGCGTCTTCACCGTCGAGGTGACCGAGGCCTACGCCGGCGAGCTCATCCCGTCGGTGGCCGCCCTCAATGAAGCGCAGGAGCGAGGCCTCGTCGGCGCGGCGAAGGGCAGCCGCGAGGGGCACGACTGGCCGGTGGCGGCTCCGGACGTGGTCGTCCTGGGCGGCGCACCGCCCGGCACCGCGCCGATCACCAGCGCCGCGACCGGCGAGCCGAGGACCTTCCTCTTCGAAGGCAAGACGGGCCTCTTCCTGGACTTCGGCGCGACCCCGATCAACACCGGCGCGGGCGCCATCACCGTGCCGGCGGCCGACGTCTACATGCTGCACCGGGAAGGGAGCGACCTCCTGAGCGAGCCCTGGCGCGGCGTGGACATGGACGGCGACGGAGACGCGCTCGATTCGAACAACGTGTTCGCCACGGCGCCGCCCGAGGCTGGCTACTCGCCCCGCTGCCGTCCCGTCGACGTCACCGTGGGAGCGGCCGTCGCCTCGATCGACACCACGCACGACCAGACCAAGGCCGACATCCAGAGCGCGGCCCAGCTCGTGGCGGCCGGCGTTCCGGTGGCGCCCCCGGTCGTCGCCCTGCGCCCGGAGCAGGCGACGTTCAATTGCCCGCAGAGGTCGCCATGAAACCGCGCCCGCGGGTCCGGCACATTCGGCGCTACAACCGACGATGGGCGGGCCAGCTGGCGCGGAGCTCGATCTGGTCGTTGCTGTTGGCGACGGCGCTGCTCGCCGGCGCGGCCGCGGTCGCGGGCTGCGGGAAGGTGTTCACCCCCGAGGTGGGCGGGCCCCTCGGCGCCGAGTGCAACGACACCGACAGCGATCCGGGCGTCACCGTCAGCTTCCAGCGGGACATCCAACCGTTGTTCGACGAGTCTTGCGCCTCTTGCCACACGCCCGAAGGCCGCTCACCCATCGGGCTGCAGGTCGGGCTCTTCAACGTCTCGACGTACACGAGCGTGCGCGCCGGCGGCGCGGTACGAGGCCAGCGCGAGGTGGTGCCCGGCCGCCCCTGCGCCAGCGGCCTGGTCCAGAAGGTCTCCCTCTTCCCCCCCTTCGGCGCGCGCATGCCGCTGAACGGGCCGCCGTTCCTGGAGGACGACGAGATCCAGCTCTTGCACGACTGGATAGCGGAAGGGGCGCTTGAGAATTAACGTGATGGTCGGCTTGCTCGCCGTCGCCGCCGGTTGCGGCCGAGGCCAGGTGTTCCGAGCCGGAGTCCTGGCGGCCCCGGTGGGCGCGCCCACCGACATCGCGGACGCGTGCGAGCTGGCCAGCCACCGCTGCGCCCGCTGTCACCCGCTGTCTCGAATCGAGCTGGCCCGGATCCAGAGCCCGCAGCACTGGGACTGGTACGTGTCGCGGATGCGGCTGCAACCTCGCAGCGGTATCACGCCCCAGGAACAGCCCGCCATCGTGCGCTGTCTGGTGGCCCGCTCGTTCGGGCTGGCGGCGGCGGAGGAGCTGCCCAGATGAACGGCGGGAGGACGACGTTGCGGACGGGGACCTCCGCGGGGGTACGCCGCGCGACGCTGCTGGCGCTGCTGGTCGCAGCAGCGACCACGGGCGCCGCGGCCGGCGTCCGTCACGCGCACGCCGAGGAGAAGGCGGAGGCCGGTCGCAACTTCGCAGGATCCATCCAGCTCGACTACCTGGCCGTGCCCACGGAAAAGATCGCGCGCCCGCTGGCGCGCGACGGCGCCACTGTCGAGGTCTCGCTGAAGCTGGCGGTGGACTTCTCGTCGAACATCTCGTCCAACGTCAAGGTCTGCTACGGCTGTCACGGGCTCGAGGTCGGCATGGCCTTCTTCGATCTCCGGGTCGCCGACCAGCTCAACTTTCGCGTGGGCCGCTTTACTCCCGCGTTCGGAGATTTTCCGCTGCGCCACGATCCGGCGAACCACCGCACCAGCGACAAGCCCCTGCCTTACGACATGGGGCGCATGTTGCGCCTCGGCGAATGGAATATGAGCGTCTTGCCCGCGCCCTGGGTGGACAACGGGCTCGAGCTCTCCGGGACGCAGTTCTTCGGTCAGCGCAGCCAGCTCGACTACGCCGTCTACGCCGTGTCCGGCCCCAAGGGACCGAGCGGCGGGACCGACCTCGACTTCGTCGAATCGCGATCGATCTACATCGACAACAACTCGAGGCCCTCGCTGGGCGCGCGCCTGGCCACCACCCTCGGCCTCGGCGAATCTTCGACGGTGTCCCTCGGGGCGTCGGGGATGGCGGGCCGCTACGATCCCCAGAACCGACTGAGCTTCCTGATCCTGGGCGGCGACTTCGTCCTGCGCCTGAGCAGCGTGTTCCTGCGCGCGGAGTACCTGATCCGCCGCACGCAAATGGCGCTCGGCGACGACCCGGCGGCTCGCTTTCGCTACGGCCCCGGCCCCGACGGCAAATACAGCGACTTCTTCACCAAGGAGGGCTGGTACGCCGAGCTCGAGGTCCCGGTCGGCCGCGTTGATCTGGTCGGACGGTGGGACGGGCTGCGACGCCGAGGCAACGTCGAGCGATCGAGCCCCCTTCGCTCGACCAGCGTGCTGCTCCGCTGGACCGCGGCGGCCAGCGTGCGCATCGGCGAGACGCTGCGCCTGAAGCTGAGCGCCGAGCGCTACGACTTCAGCGACTTCGAGGACGAGATCGCGCTGCACCTCGGGGTGGCCGGCCCGTTCTGAGGGCCGCGGGCAAAGATAGCGACGCGTGTTCGACCTGCCGGCCGAGCCTGCCCGGTTTGTCAGACGCGCCCACGACATCAGGAACTTGCGAGCGAGGGTCCACAGGTCACCCGTCCCCATAACCTTGTACGGCGTCGAGCCTCGTTGGGGGCGGAGACTTCGGGTCAACGCGGGCGAGCACATTGCGCATTGACAAGCGCCCTGGGGGCTGGAAGCCTGACCCCTCCCATGAGCGGCCACCTCACGGCGCTCCCTGTCGAGATCGGGGAGCGGTTCGCCGAGCGGTACGTGGTGTCCCACATCGTGGGCGGCGGCGGGATGAGCGTGGTGGTGGGAGCCCGGCACGATCACCTGGACCAGCTCATGGCGGTGAAGTTCCTGGCCGTACCGTCCGAGCTGCGTCGCGAAGGTGTGCAGAGATTCTTCCAGGAGGCGCGCGCGGCGGCGTCACTGCGCAGCGAGCACATCGTGCGCGTGACCGACGCGGGGACCGACGAGAAGGGCCGCCACTTCATCGCGATGGAGCTCCTCGATGGCTCCGACCTCGCGCAGGTGCTGAACGACAAGGGTCCTCTGCCGATCGCCGATGCCGTGGGCTTCATCCTGCACGCGTGCGAGGGCATCGCCGAGGCGCACGCGGCGGGCATCGTCCACCGCGACCTGAAGCCCGCGAACCTGTTCGCGACGCGCAGGATCGACGGATCGCCGCTGGTCAAGGTCCTCGACTTCGGCATCTCCAAGATTGCGAACGTGAGGGATCAGACCGGCGACCAGTTGCTGAGTCATCCCGAGTCGGTGCTGGGCACGCCGAGGTACATGTCGCCCGAGCAGCTCCGTACGCCGGCGGAGGTGGACGGGCGCACGGACGTGTGGGCACTGGGGGTCATGCTCCTCGAGCTGTTGACCGGCGAGAACCCGTTCGCCGCGCCGACCGCGCCCGAGATCTTCGCCGCCATCCTGGCCGATCGCGAGGCTCCATCGGCGGAGGCGCTGCGGCCCGAGGTGCCTCGCGCACTGTCCGAGGTGATCGCTCGCTGCCTTCGCAAGGACCCGACCCTCCGCACGCCCAGCGCCGGAGCGCTCGCCGCCGAGCTCCTGCCTTGGAGCCCTCCTTGGGCCCACGAAGCGGGCGATCGCGCCGCCCGGATCTGTCAGTCGGAATCGCATCGCCCCGCTACACCGGCACCTTCGCCGGCCGAGACGGTCGCTTCGCCGGCGCTCGCGGATCAGGCCCCGCCTCGCGCGAAGGCAGCGCGCCGTTCCGTCCGCTCGCTCCGGGGAGGCCTCGTCCTCGGGTTCACGGGCACGCTGGTCCTGGGGGCGGTCCTCATGCTCCGGGCGTCGTCGGGGTCCCGGACCGACCAGCGCGAGGCGGTCGTTCCCATCGCACCCGCTCCTCCGTCCCCGAGCTCGATCGCTCCTGCGGCGCCCCCCCAGGCGGTCGGCGGGGCAGGCGAAGGTTCGCGGCCGCCCGAGGCGCCCGCCGGCGCCGCGGAGGCTATCGCTCCGACGCCGGCGGAGCCTCCCCTCCGGGCCAAGCCGGAGGCACGGCGCCCGCGACCCAAGGCCAAAACCAGGCGCCCGATCCGCGAAGCGTCGGAGGCGACCGGAAGCGCGCGATCGGCCCCGTCGCGCGATCCCCTGGAGGGCCGAGAGTGAACGCCCTGCCGCCGACCGCATGAGCGGCGCAGGGCCAGCGCGAATCGACCGACGGGGACCAGCCCCAGGGATATAAGATCCGCGCATGCCGGCCCCGCGAGGTGAAGTCGTTGCGACGGCGTTTCTCGACGCCCTGATGCGCGCGACGACCTCGGAGCGCGCGAGCACCGTGCTGCTGCGCGAGGTCCTGGCCATCTCCCGCGAGGCCATCGCGCGGAGCCCGTTCGCCGGGCCCGACGTCCTCCAGCGCGCGACCATCCACATCCGCCCCGCCGACGCGTACCGCTCCCTGGCGGTCATGGAGGCGGGGGCCGACGAGCTGTCCACCACCACCGACGACAAGGGGCGAAGCCTCTTCTCGTCGACGGCGTGGCGCTGGCTCAGGTCGCGGCGGCGCGCCATCTGGTTCGACGTGAACCTGGCGCTCGTCCATCTGAACGACGAGGGCGAGCCCGCGACCGTCACGGATCGCGGCCTCGCCGGCTCCGAGTTCTCGAACGCCAAGAGCCGCGCGCACCTGCTGGGGCGCGAGGTGAGCCACGTGCTCATGGTCCCGCTGCGCGGGCCGGGCAGCGAGGTGGAAGGGATGCTGTCGGTCGAGGCGCGGTGCCGCGCGGCGATGGGCCAGCCGTTCGTGTGGCCCGACTGCGCGAACGCCATACAGACGCTGGCGGACGTGGCGGCCCCTTACGTGCTCGGGCTGCCGGGGGAGCCGTCGGCGCCACCGGCCACCGACGAGCACCTTCCGGTGGTTGGCCGGTCGATGGCCCGCACCGTCGAGCTGCTGAACGTGTTCGTGCAGCAGGACGAGCCTCTGCTGATCGGCGGTCCCACCGGCACGGGAAAGTCACGCCTGGCCCGCTGGTGTCACGCGCACTCGGCACGCCGCCAGGCGCCCTTCGAGGCGCTCGACCTTTCGGCGGTGCCGGAGGAGCTGCAACTGGCGGAGCTCTTCGGCTGGCGGCGGGGCGCCTTCACGGGCGCCGTGCGCGACAACGAGGGCCTCATCGCGCGCGCCCACGGCGGCACGCTGTTCATCGACGAGATCGCCAACCTGTCGGCGCGCTCCCAGGCGGGCCTTCTGCACGTGCTCGAGGAGCGCACCTACCGCACGCTCGGCGACGGAGGCGCCGAGAAGGAGGCTCAGGTTCGCTTCATCATCGGGACCAACGAAAATCTGCAAGATGCCGTGAGGGAGAAACGGTTCCGCGAAGATCTCTACTACCGCATCAACGTCCTGCCCATCTCCCTGCCCGCGCTGCGCCAGCGCGCGGACGAGATTCCGCTGTGGTCCGCGTACATGGTCAATCGGCACCACGCGAAGAGCGGCGGGGCCGGAACCGCCGGCATCGCGCCCGCGGCGCAGGCGCTGCTGCAGAGGGAGCCGTGGCCCGGAAATCTCCGCCAGCTCGACAACATCGTGCGGCGCGCCTACGCGGTCGCCCTGCTCGGCCGCGAGGCCGGCGCCGAGCCCCTGGTGCTGTCGGAAGATCACGTGAAGCGCGCGATCGCCTACGAGACCCCCGGGCGCGGCGACAACTCCGTGGACGGGCTGCTCAACGCCGCCGCGGCGTTCGTGAACTACGTCTGCGCCCGCGGCGATGCCACGCCGGTCGACCTCGATTTGCTGGACGGCTTCAAGGGCCTCGTGCTGGGAGGCGCGCTCGAGCGGCTGGGAGGAGATCTGGACGAGGTCTTTCGGCTCTTCGGGCGCGAGAAGCTGGTCGCCGGACGAAATCACCACAAGGCGTTCCGGCGCGAGCTCGAGCGCGCGGCGCAGCTCCATTCGTTCATGGACCCGCGCTCGCCCTTCCCGTTCGCCGGGCTCCTCGACGGCTCGATGCGAGCCGAGAAGCCGTCCGAGCGCCGGGGCCCGCGGCGCTAGGGGCGCCGGCGAAGCCGGCGGGGGTGGTGGCAGGGCGTGGAGGTCCCCGTATGGAACGTGGCGCGATAGCGCACACGTTCCTGACCTCGCCCTCGACGACGCCGGCGCGCGTCCACCCGCAACGCGCGAGCGTACACGGCGGACGCGCGGACGGGCTTTCGCCAAGATTCGGGGCCGCGAACGCGGGACCGCCGCGGCGAAGGCATCGTGGCACGTGCGGTGCAGCACGGGGGCGGGATGACGTCCCTCCGTACCCGACGAGCGCTCGGCCGGCCGCTGGCCTTCGCCTTTCGCGGCTGGATCGCCGCCGCCCTCGTTCCCTCGATTCCACTCGCCGCGATCGAGGGGGCCTGGGCCCGCCCCGTGTCGGCCAAGGTCCCGCCTCGGCGATCGCCGGCGGCCACTCGGACGGCACCGACGACCGAACGAGACCGCCTCGACGCCGCGATCGCCGGACGCAAGAACGCCTATCAGAAGTCGGGAGATCCTCGGCTGCTGTTCGAGCTCGGCGACCTGCACCTGCGTTCGGGGCGCACGGTCGAGGCCCGGCGCTTCTATAACGCCTATCTCCAGCACGAACCTCCCGCCGCGCGTCGTCTCGCGACCGAGGCGCGCCTGCGCGAGATCGAGGTCGGACAGGCGCTTCCCAGACCGCCGGCCGAGGGTTCAGCAGAAGCGGAGGCCGCGGTGCGCTCGAAGCTGGCCTGGGCAGCGACGCCCAACATCACGACCGCGCCCACGACCGGGCCCACGACCGCGCCCACGACTACGACCGCGACGACACCGCCGCCGTACGATTCCCAACCGCGCCCGATCCCGCCCGCGGAGGCCGGAAGCCGCCAGGACATCCCTCTCTCCGCCGGTCCGCCGCCGGCCGTGGCGCCTCTGCAGGCTCCGCCGCCCCCCCAAGTGACGACGCCGCCGCAACTGCCGCCATCGCCGCCAGCATCACCGCCGCCATCACCGTCGGCACTCTTGCCACAGCAAGCCGGGCCCGCACCTTCGAACGTCCTCGCGGTCACGGCTCCGGCGGCCACCGCGCCGGACATCGGCCACGACACGACCTTGCCGGTGCCGAGCTGGGTCCCGGTTTTCGGGGCGGTCGTGACGGGCGGCCTTCTCGCCGGCGCGATCGTCGGTGGACGCGTCGCCGACCAGCGCTACGACGACCTCCGCCAGAGTTGCGCGATGACCGACGGCGGATGCTCGCCGGAGCGGATCGCCAATCTGCGATCCCTGGCCCGGGTCGCGAACGCGCTGTGGATCGCGGCCGCCGTGACGGGAGCCGGCACGGGGATCGCGGTCTTCCTCGACGCACGGGCGGCCGGCATGTCGAGGACCTGGTCGTTTTGAAAGCCAGAAAGGACTCTCACGAGATGAATCATGAACCTCGGCGGCCTGACCCGATCGCGCTCGCGCATCCCCGCGGCCCGATGTCCCGAGCGTCCGCACCGGTCTATCTCTGGCTCGCAGCGTTGCTGCCTGCGGTGGCCGCTGCCGCGTGTGTCTACGACTATGCGAGCCTGGCGGGGCGCACCGCCGACGGAGGGCGTTCCCCCCAGGATGCGGCATCGGACGCGACCGACAGGCCCGACGGATCGAATGACGCGGGCGATGGACCGATGGGCACCGGCGGAGGCGGCGGCAGGCCGAGCGCCTCCCGCGGCGGCCACGACGGCGCCACGGGCGGAGACGGAGGCGGACGGGGAGGCGATGCGAACGGCGACGGCGCTGGGGGAATCGCCGCGGGCGGGAGGGACGGTGGAGCAGGCGCGGCGGGCGACGCCGTGGGCTCGGGCGGCGAAGGCGGCGCCATGATGAGCGCCTCGGGAGGTGATGGCGCCCGAGCCGGCGCACCGGGTGGAGCTTCCGGCGGGGGATCGATGGGCGGAGCGCCGATGCCGAACCCACCGGGTGCCGGCGGGCGCGCGCCCTCGACGGGAGGCGCATCGGGCGCGGCGGGAGATCTGGTCCTGCGCTACGACTTCGAGGAGAGCCAGGGCTACATCACGACGGACTCCTCGGGCTATGCGGGTGGGCCTCGCAACGCGGTGCTGAGGACCGCGGGCTCTGGAGGCGGCAGCGGCTTTTCGAGCGATCACCGGGTGGGTTCGCGCGCGCTGGCGCTCGTGAGCGGCGGCACGACGAGCGGCGGCTACGTCACGACACCTCCGATCGGAGAGCTGGCGCCCCAGGCCGCCACCATCGCGCTCTGGGTGAAGATGACGTCGACACCGCAGTGGCAGCGTGTCTTCGATTACGGTGAAGACGCCGGCCGGTACTTCTTCCTCACCACCGGCGACGAATCCTCGTTCGTGCGCTTCGCCATCACCGCCAGCGGGTCCACCGCCGAGGAACGCATCACCTCGAACGTGCGGCTAGCGGCCGGCTCCTGGCACCACGTGGCCATCGTCCTCGAGTCAGGGATCCCCTACCGAGGCACCCTGTACCTGGACGGCGCCGTGGTCGGCAGCAACGCCTCCATGACGCTTCATCCGAGCGATCTCGGGAGCACGAACAGCAACTACCTCGGTCGATCGCAGTTCGACGGCGATCCCATCTTCAACGGCCTCCTCGACGATTATCGCGTGTATCGGCGCCCGCTCACCGCCGCCGAGGTCGCCGCGTTGGCACGCTAGGGCACCAGTCCCACCCAGCCTCGCCGGGATGGGCCGCTCATTGCGCTGGTAAGGCGTCCGGGCCCGCGGCGGCGGAGGCGCGCATTTGCTCCTCCGTGCGTGCCGCGCTGTAGATGCGAAGCTCGGCGATGGAGCCCTCGAACGGGGGATCCGCCGCGTATTGCGAGCGGCCGAGCCAGTTGTTGACGTCCTCTAGAAGCGACAAGCGCATCTTTTTGAGGAGCCCGGTCGCCACGAGCGCACCGTCCACGTAGAGCGTGATCGTGTCGTGCGAACGGCTGACCGAGACGGCGACGTGCCGGAGGGTCCCATCATTCGGCAATGACATGGGCGCGTCCGCCACCTTGTCATGGTCGAAGCCCCCGTCGGAGACGGCGGCGCGCAGGACCCCCAGCGGCCCACCGGAAGGCGACAGGAAGAAGTAGCTCGACCCGACGAACAGCCCTCCCCCTCCCCCCTTCGGGGCCACGCTGTTACCGAAGTCGAACACGCGCTCCCACGGCGCCGTCCCCTTCCAGGAGACCCACAGCTCGATCGTGACCTCGTCACCGAGCGAAGAGATGATACCGGCCGGCAACGTCACGTACTGGCCTCCCTCCAGTGTGACGGCGCCCCCCTTCACCACGGGCTGATTCACGGTCTCTCCGGGTGCGTGTCCCACGGAGTCGGTGATCACCGTCGAGCCCGGGCTGTCGTCGAAGGTGTACCAGTGCGCGAGGCACAGCCGGCGATCGTCGGGGACCCCGCAGCCGCACAGGCCCGCCGCGGACCTCGAAGCATCGTGAGGACAATCGTCCTGGCAGTCTTTGAGCATGTCGCCGTCGGTGTCGACGTCCGGTTTTCCACAGTCGCAGATCCCCGGCGCCGTCTTCTTCGGATCGGCCGGACACAGGTCGACGCAGTCGGCCACGCCATCTCCGTCGCCGTCGGCAATGACGTCCGGCTTTCCACAGCCGCAGACCCCCGGATCCACCTTGGAGCGATCGCCCGGGCACCAGTCGTCGCAGTCGAACGTGCCGTCTTCGTCGCTGTCGACGTCCGGCTTTCCACAGCCGCAGATTCCAGGCGCCGCCTTCAACGGATCGTCGGGGCAGAGATCGTCGGTGATTCCGACGATCTTCTCGCAGCCCGCTGCGCCGAGCGCGCCGCACAAGAAGAACAGACTGACCCAGGTTCGGCCCATGCGAGCGCGCAATCATGCCCGGCCGTGACGTCCGGTCAAACCCGCACTATCAAAACGACGCAGCGCTCGCGCCGCTCTAGGGAGTGGGCCTGATGCCACGGCCGACGCGCGGAACTTCCGCGTTGACACCCGATCGAGGCCCTGCAAACTTCTGCCCGCCATGAGCACCGCGAACAACGGGCGCGTGCGCTCGGTGGCCGGCTTTCTGGCGCTCGCCGTGCTCGCGAGCTCGAGCGCCGCGCGCGCGGACGTCCGCGCGATGGCGGAGGCGCTGTACGAAGAGGGCCGCCGGCTGCTCGCTGCGGGACGGACCGCCGAAGCCTGCGCCAAGTTCGACGAGAGCAATCGCCTCGCGCCCGCGACCGGTGCCTTGTTGAACCTGGCGGCGTGCAACGAGACGCTCGGGAACACGGCCACGGCCTGGGCCCAGTTCCGCAGCGCGCAGGCCGCCGCGCGGCGGGACAATCGGACCGATCGGGTGGAGTTCGCTCAGCAGCACATCACCCAGCTCGAGGGCCGCCTGTCGCACCTGACCATCGTCGTACCGCCCGAGCTGGCGGCCGCCAAGCCCCAGATCGACCTCGACGGCGCGGCGGTGGGACCGGCAGCCTGGAACGTGCCGGTCCCCATCGATCCCGGCGCGCACCGGCTGACGGTCGTAGGGCGCGGCGCCGAACCGCACCCCTTCCCCTTCGCGGTGCGACCAGACGAACGAAGCGTCCGGGTCGATCTCACCCCCGCCGTGGCCTCGGTGGTGGCGGCGGCCGCCATCTCGGCATCGAGCCCGAGCGCGGAGAGCGCCGCCCGCCGCTGGCGGTTGGCCGCGTTCATAACCGCGGGCGCCGCCGCCGGGACCCTGGCCGTCGGCAGCTACTTCGGGCTGCGTGCTTTTTCGGAGTGGGATCGTTACCTCAAGGACTGCACCGGCACCACCTGTCCGCCCAGCGCCGGTGATCCCGGTGGCAACGCGCGCTTTGCGGCGCGCACGGCCGACGTCACCTTCGGTGTGGGGCTCGCCGCCGGAGTCGCGGCCGGGATCTTCTACTACCTGTCGAAGCAGCCGGGAGCGGCGGCCGCGTCGCCCGGGACGGATCACCTGGCGTCGTCCTCTCGTTCGACGGTCACGCCCGTCGTGTCGAAAGACGGCGGCGGGCTCCGCTGGTCGCTCCAGTGGTGATCCGCGGAACGGAAGGCGACGTGGAACGAACGTCGTGAGCGAGATGCCGCGGACCCCTGCCCTTCACTTCCCTCCCGGCGCTCCGCCCTGACCACGCGATCCCGGCGCAGCGGGAGGCGACACCGGTGCGGGTGACGCCGATGGCGCCGGCGACGCCGAGGGCGGCGGCGACGGCGAGGGCGGCACGTACGCCGCCGCCGGCGTCGGGGGAACGTACGCCGCCGCCGGCGTCGGAGCCGCTCCGTATGCCGGCGGAGGCGCGTTCACCGGAGGCGGCGACCCATACGCGGCGGGGCCCGGCGCCGGCGCACCCGGAGCGGGGCCGGCGGCGGGGGCCGGCTCGGCCATCATCGTGGGCGGCGCCGCGACCGGCATTGGGTGTGGCTTGCCGACGTCCCCGCAGTCGATGACCTTGAACTCGACGCGGCGATCGACCGCGTCGCGCGAATCGTCGGTTCCGGTTCCGATGATGTTCTCTCGATACCCGAGCCCCGTGACGCGCGACTTCTTGGTGAGCCCGCGCGCGTCGCGATCGAGCTGCTCACGAATGGCGGTCGCGCGTGCCAGAGACAGGCGATCGTTCACCACCTCGGGGCCGCTGCGGCTGGTGTGCCCGATGACGTCGAGGCAGCTCCCGGCGACCACCGCCGCGTGCGCGATCTGGCGCAGCCACATCGGGTAGGCCGTGCTGGTTGGCGCCCCCTCCCAGAACTCGGTGCTGCCGGGACGGAAGAGCAGCTTGACGGCCAGGTTGTTGGTGGCCAGGCCCAGCGACGCGATCTTGCCGAACGCCTCCTCCGCCTCCTTGGTGTGCCCGAGCTGAGTCTCCGTCAGATAGATGCCGTTGAACGTCCTCAGCTGCTGGCCGTCCGGGCGCTTCGCCGCTTGCGTGTAGAAATTGAGCGCGTCGTTCCACCGCTCGGCGTTGTAGGCATCGAGCGCCTCGGAGAGCAGCGCCGCCGTCGGCAGCTGGTCGATGTACAGCGGATCGGCCTGGCGGCCGGCGGGGGTCTCGGCGGTCTTCACGTAGCCGTCAACGGATCGATCTCGGACGAGAGACGGGCTGTCGCCGTAGAACTTGGTCGGGGCCGTGTCGAGGTTGGGCTCCTGGAACCGCACCACCGACTGAGCCACGACCAGGCCCGTCGTCCGATCGGAGAGCGCGAGGTTGAGGCGATAGTGGTTCGGCTCGGGCAGCGCGGTCAGGGTGCCGTTCATCAGGTGGCGCGAGGCGTTGGCGCCCGCCGCGTTGAACTGCACGAGCATGACGCTGCGAACCGCCGGTCCCAGCGCGCCGACGACGGCCTTCTGCACGGCGACGGTGGCCCCCGTCTGCTGGCCCGTCCTCCCGTCGAGCAGCGGGTCGAACACGGTCACGCGCGAACCGTCCGGCGCAGGCCCCAGCTGCCGGTTGAGGTCGTAGAGGATGACCTGCACGGCCGTGGCCAGCGGTGGATCGACACCGGCCGGGACCTGCGGCGGCTTCTGCGGCGGACACCCGGTGCTGGACAGCGCGGCGCCGAGCAGCGCGACCAGCGCCAGGGTGCGCCCGGCCTGGCCGAGGCCGGTGCGACGGCTGATCGTCGCACCCTTCGCCCTCTTCGTCCTCTTCGCAAATTCGGCGAAATCGGGCAGCTTCGTCATGGATCCCCTCTTCACGTCGTCTCGGCTCACCGGCGGCACTCCCGCATGTATAACGCCATGTCTTCCTTGCTCAGATTTTCACCGAGGCTCTGGCGCGCCAGCAACCGTGAGCAAACGGCCGACCATTGCCCGCCGGGCTTGGCCTTGCTTGTAACCGGCGAGCGCGACTGAGGATGGGGCCGCTCGCGCACGACGGCGGCAGTCTTCACCTCAGTCTTGGCCTCAACCTTGGCCTCAGTCTTGGCTTCGACGGCGCGATCGCCGCCCGACGGCGGGGTCTGCGCCGCCGTCGCCGATGGTTCTTTCACCGGCGGAGCCGCTTTCACCGGCGGAGCCGCTTTCACCGGCGGAGCCTCCTCCACCGGCGGGGCCGCCACCACGGCCGGTCGGGACACCGCCGGGGTGGACGCGGGGCTCGGGCTCGGCGCGACGATGGCCTCCGCAGCGGAAGGACGCTTGTCGTGGTCACTCGCGACGACCCGCACGATGATCACCGCCACGACGGCGATCGCGCCGATGGCGGCGAGCCCCAGGCTGATCACCTTCACGGGCACCGGCGAAGGTGCCGGCTGCGCCGGTTTGCGAGGCGGGGAAGTCGGCCTCGCCGGCTTGGCGGCGGTGGACGGTCGGCCGGACGGTCGGCCGAAAGGTCGATCAACGACGGCGGCATCTCCCGCGCGGAGCTGATCGACATTCGCCGACGACGACGACGGCAGCGCCACCGTGCCGCCCACCGGCAAGTCCATGGCGGCCACCGCCGCGTCGGCGCGCGACGCCGCCGCGGCGTCACCGCCGGCCGAGCCCGGGCCGGCCAGGCTCTCGGCCAGCGCCGTGTCGGCGATCGCCGTGCGCTTGAACGTGCCGTAGTGAGCGATTCGATCGAGCAACGGGCGGCTGGCGGGCGAGCCGAAGGGCCCGATGGCCCGCGCCAGCGACGCCACGTCCTGAAACCGACCGCTCTTCTCCTTCTCGAGGCACATCGAGACCGCCTCCTCGAGCCCGGAGGGGACCCGCCCCGGCGGAAGAGGTGGCACCGGGTCGTTCGCGATCGCCGTGAAGATCGCCGGGAACGACTCCCTGTCGAAGGGACGGCGCCCGGCCAGCATCTCGTAAAGGACCACGCCCAGCGACCACAGATCGGAGCGCGAATCGACCGCGCGCGAATCGGTCCATTGCTCGGGCGACATGTATTGCGGCGAGCCCAGCAGCCCCGACCCCGTCAGGGTGGGCATGCCGCGCGCGCCCCCTCGCGAGATACCGAAGTCCAGCACCTTGATCATCGATCGCCCGTGAGCCCGCCGCGTGAGGAACAAGTTGGCCGGCTTCAGGTCGCGGTGCACGATCCCGAGCGCGTGCGCCTCGGCGATCGCTTCGCACGCCTGCAGGACGTAGTCGACGGCCTCGACGGGCGGCAACGGCCCCCGCGCCAGGATCTGCGAGAGATCCTCGCCCGCCAGATATTCCATCACCATGAATGGGGCGCCGTTCGCCAGCACGCCCACGTCCAGCACGCGCGCCACGTGCTCGCTCTGGATGCGCGCCGCGGCGCGCGCCTCGCGGCTGAAACGCGCGACCAGCTCGGGCTCGGTGGCGGTCACGAATTTCAGCGCCACCTCGGTGTCCAGCAGCAGGTGGTGCGCCGCCATGACGACGCCCATACCGCCGCGCCCGAGCAGGCGGCCGACCTGGTACTTGCCGTCGAGCACGGTGCCCTCCGGCACCGGTAGCCTGTCGTTGCTCATCCGTTCGCCGCCGTCGGCCGAGGATCGCGGATTGATTGGACAAACGCAAGCGACGGAGCGGCGCGGGGCCCGAAGGCTGCCCGGAGCCGCCCCCCTACTGGCGGATCCAGTTCACGATGAGCTGGCCGTGGCCGCCGCCCTGAACACCGCCCGCGACAGGGGTCCCCATCGAATCATTCGTGAGCTGATCGTCGGTCCAAGGACCGTTGGCCGGCGCGGTCGAAGCCAGGATGCACGATGAGTCGCTGCATTGATCCAGCTTCCAGGCGGCGCCGCTGATCTTGTTCGCGGCCATGAAGTCGAACCAGCTGTTGGCCTCGCCCGCGCAGACGATGTCCATGTTGTTCGCGACGACGCCGCCGTCGGCCGGCGTGGCGCCGAACTCCGTGATGAACACCGGGAAGCCGCGTCCTATCGCGAGGCGAGCCTTGTCGCGGAGGGATCCTTTGTGCGTGCACGAGTAGAAATGCAGGGTGTAGACCAGGTTCACCCCCGCCACTGGGTCCGCCGTGGCGATGTCGACGTCCTGCGAGTAGGAGGGCGTCCCGAGGATGATCAGGTTGTCGGGATCGACCGCCCGGATCGCCGCCACCACCGCCTCGTGATACGCCTTGATCTCCGGCCAGCGGACTCCGTTCGGCTCGTTGTAGGGCTCGTAAATGAGGTTCGGATAGGCACCGAACTTCGTCGCGAGGTTCGTGAAGAATGCGACCGACTCGGCGGTCTGCGCGGTGGCCCTCTCGGTGTGCCAGTCGACGATGACGTAAACGCCCAGGTCGATGGCGTTCTGGACGATCTGCTCGACGCGCGTCTGCATTCCCTCCCGCCCCGTGGTCGTCAGATAGCCGCCCTGGGCCTCCACGCCCATCGACGCGCGAATCAACGAGAGCTTCCAGTAGTCGCGCGCGTATTCGAGCGCCGGCTTGCTCTCGGCAAAGCGGCGGCTCTCCCAGTTGAGCCACATGCTGCTCGCACCTTTGAGCTGGACCGCCACGCCCGACTGGTCGACGATCTGGGCGCCGACCACCTGCAACGCGCCATGATCGGCGACGGGGTTTCGTGGCTCGGCGGGAGGGAGGTCGACCGGCCCCGGGTTGCCGCTGACCCCACCCGTGGGGTTGCCGAGCCCTTCCCCGGGAGGGTCCTTGGCGCATCCGAACACCAAAACGAGGAGCGGGAGCGCGCCGATCAGGCAGGCGCGCACGGTAGCTTTCGACATCGAATCTCTACCTTTCGTCGACGGGGGAGAAATGGCCGATAGCGGCCGCTGATCCCTTCAGGAGTCGCGAGCTCCGGTCGGTGGCTCAGGAAAAGCCCCAGCCAACGACGGTCGAGGTGACCGCCATATCACGTCGAAAAGGCAGATATCGAGAACGGGCGACCCATGCGCCACGCGTCGCCCGCCAAGAGACGACCGGCCGGGACGCGACCGCCCGCGTTCGCGACCGATGCGGCAAAGCCGGAGGTCAGGCCAGCGGCACTTGCAGCTTCAGCAGGAGCTCCGGATGGCTCGAGCGGACCAACCAGCCTGCCAGCGTCCGGCTCGCCACGATGGCGGCGACCTGGGGATCGCGCGTCACGCGGCTGGCTTCCTTGTAGGCGGCCGTGACCAGCTCGCCGATGCTGTACCTGCGCTTCGAGGGTGTGCGACTCATGCGAATCTCCTGATGTTTACCCGTCTACGTTCGGATCCGCGGGTGGTTACGGTCGGACAGGGTCGGTAGGGGACGTACAGTTAGACGCGGGAGCCCGGGGCCGAGTTACCTGCTTAACGAAACTTCACGAAGGCCCGGTCGCTTTACCCCGCTTTACCGCTCTTGGGCGCGCGGATACGCTGGCGCGGTGCCCGACGAACCGCAGCCGGGGCGCCGCGCCGCCGCCCCGCCCAGGGTAGGAGCGGCGCTGGCGTGGCTGGCGCTGGCCCTCGGCGTGGTGGCCATCGCCGTGCGACTGTGGTCCGCGTGGCACGCGCGCCTCAGCCCCGAGGAGGCGTCGTTCTGGAGCATCGGCGTCGGGATCGCGCGCGGCGAAGAATTCCCCGCGCTCGGTCATTCGGTGAGCGGCACGCGCGCGTTGCACCCCGGCCCCCTCTTCTTCTGGATCATCGCGCTGTCCCAGATCTTCGTGACGTCGCCGCTGGTGGCCGGCTTCTCGTTCTCGATGTTCGGCCTGCTGAGCGTGTTCGCCCTGGCGCGGGCCCTCGACGGCGTCGATGGGATCGATGGAATCGCGGGCCCGCGGGACGTGGCGCGCCTGGACCCGCTCGCGGCTGTTCGCGCGGCGCTGGCGCGCCCCGGGGCCGTCCTGTTCCTGTTCCTGCTCGCGGCCCCGTGGTGGGTCATCTACACCAACAGCACGTGGCCCGGTTACGTCATGACCAGCGCCACCGCCTTCTTCGTCGCGGCCCTCTTCCGCATGATCGGAAAGAGCCGCACGGAGGGGGCGGCGCCCTCGCGCGCGGCGATGCCGGTCGGGTTCCTGCTGGTCGCGGGATTTCAGATCCACCTGTCGCTGCTGCACTACTGGCCGCTGGCGCTGGCGGTCATCGCGATCTTCCGGCCGCGGATCGCCTGGCGGTGGCTGGCGGCGGGCGCCCTGATCGGGGCGGCCTGCTACATCCCCTACCTCGTCCACGAGCTGCGTACGGGGTTCTCCAACACCCGCCTCCTGATGGCCAAGTCACAAGGTGGAACGCGCGACCTGCGCACGCTGGCGGGGCTGTACCTCTACTTCTTCGGCTTCGCAACGACCGACATCTCGTTCCTGTGGCAGCACGGATTCTGGTTCCCGTTCGATCACTTCCGGTTCTGGGGCGGGAGCGGCCCGCGCCAGACCACCGAGTTCTTCCGCACCGCCGGTCCGATCGCGTTCCTGTGGTCGATGCACGTCCTCTCGTGGCTGGTGAGCCTGGCCGCGCTGGCCACGGGCGCAGGCCGAGCGATCGCCGCGTTCCGGCGGCACGGCGCGCGGCGCCCCGACGCGATGGCCGTCGTCTACCTGGTCGCCCTCGGCGACATCGCCGGTTTCTATGCCCTCTCAGGCAAGGGCGGGTACGCCCATTACGTCAGCGTCTTGCTGCCCGTGGCTTACTTTCCGGTCGCGTCGTTCCTGGCCTGGATCGCGCGGACCCCGGCGGGGCGGGCCGGGGTCGCCGCGTACCTGGCCCTGTTCGCGGTCGCGGGGTTGCTGGTGATGCGGGGCTACTACCGGGTGGACTCCCGCTGGTCCGCCGTGCAGACGGAGCGGGTGGTGAGCTACGTGCTGGCCCGGACCCGAGGCCAAGACGGCCGCTGGCAACCTTTCCAGATGCAATTCGGGTTCGCGCCGTCGTGGAGTTATCCGTACGCGGCCGTCGCGCGTCGGATGTTCCACGCGCCCTGGTTGAGCCAGAGCCAGGCCGGCCCGCCGCACACTTTCTTCGTGGGCGCACGCGACGCCGCCGCTCCCCTCCCCGTCCCCGCCCCTTCGGATCGCCTCGATCTGGAGACGATTTATGTCGAGGGCCGCTGATGCGGGGCGCCGGACCGCGGCGAGCTAGTCCCCTGGAAAGGTGAAGACGTGAATATCTCGGCGGTCCTCTTCGTCCCTGGCTGCGTTGCTCGTCAGTTAAATACGCTCGGTATTCGCCCTCCTCGCGCCTTGCCAGGAACGAAGATGCCTCACCGAGCTATTCACGTCTTCA
>Ga0105238_10001558_pt1 | contig 23005 bp, 22 predicted proteins | sample KBSC34metaG_FD_81526 | JGI IMG/M metagenome (GOLD analysis project Ga0105238, IMG submission 81526) | Corn rhizosphere microbial communities from Kellogg Biological Station, Michigan, USA - KBS C3-4 metaG | ecosystem: Host-associated > Plants > Roots > Rhizosphere > Soil | place: Michigan, USA...
ACGGACTGAGCTGTATTTAACATACTGCGAAGGAGTACTGGAGCCGCTGACGCCGTAATGCGCCAAGAGCACAAAAGCAAAACCCGGGCTTTGCCCGGGTTGCTGTTTTTGTGCGGCCTGAAGGTCTAGCTGCAGCCGGTGGTGCTGCCGCAGGCGGTGCAGACATAACATGTCCCTGCCCTCTGCGTCTGATTCCCGCAGTTGAAGCACAGCGGCGCTGAGGCGTCCTGCACGGTGCTCTTAGCGGCGCTGCTGACGGCCGGAGCCTCGTTGACCTGCGGTTCCGGGCTGGTGCTGGCGGTGATGACCGGATCCGGCGCGGTGTCGGCGGCCAGCGTGACCGTATCTAGCGGCGCCGGCGCCGATTGGGTCTCGTCTAACAGAGTAGTCTGGTGTTCTACCGGCATGTCGTCCAGACTGGCTAACCCCAATTCCAGGCGGTCATCGAAGCTCAAGTAGGTGAGCGCCATGCGGCGGAAGATGTAATCTACCAGGGATGACGCGGTGCGGATGTCCGGGTCGTTGGTGATACCGCTGGGCGCGAAGCTCATATGGCTGAAGGCGCCGACGTAGGTCTTTAGCGGCACGCCGTACTGCAGGCCGTGGCTGATAGAGATGGCGAAAGCGTCCATAAGCCCGCGTAAGGTGGAACCCATCTTGGCGGTGCTGATGAATATCTCGCCGGGTGTGCCGTCCTCGAACTCGCCGACGGTAAAGAAGCCTTTACTGTCGGACAGCTTGAAGCTGAAGGTCTTGGAATTGCGGATCTTGGGCAGTTCGCGGCGGATGGTGGTGCGCGGCGCCACGCTTTCGGTGATGGCGGCGGCCACCGCCTGCGGCGATTCGGCGACGTGGGCGGCTAGCGAAGGCGTCGATTCCTCTTCTTTGACCTCTTTCTTGGCCATGGATAACGGCTGGCCGACCTTGCAGTTGTCGCGGTAGATGGCTACGGCCTTTAGGCCGAGCTTCCAGGACTCCAGGTGCAGTTGTTCGACTTCTTCCACGGTGACTTCTTCGGGCATGTTGACGGTCTTTGATATGGCGCCCGACAGGAACGGCTGGACGGCGCTCATCATCTTGACGTGGCCCATGTAGTGGATGGCGTTGTCGCCCATGCTGCAAGCGAACACCGGCAGGTGCTCTTCCTTGAGGTGCGGCGCGTTGATGATGGTCTTTTCCACGTCTATGTAATTGACGATGTCCTCTATCTGGGCGCGGTTGTAGCCCAGGGCTTTAAGGGCCCGAGGCACTGTTTGGTTGACGATGAACATGGTGCCGCCGCCGACCAGTTTCTTGACCTTGGTCAGGCCCAGATCCGGCTCGATGCCGGTGGTGTCGCAGTCCATCATCAGGCCGATGGTGCCGGTGGGCGCCAGCAAGGTGGCTTGTGAGTTGCGGACGCCGTAGCGCTCGCCCAGTTCCACGGCTTCGTCCCACGAGGCCGCCGCGGCGCTGAGTAACTCTTCTGAAACCATGCTGGGGTCGATGTTCTTGACTTCGTCGCGGTGCATGCGCAGGACGTTATTCATACCTTCGCGGTCCTGGTGGTAGCCGGCGAAGGGTCCGACGACCTTGGCGATACGAGCGCTGGTGGCGTAAGCGTGGCCGGTCATCAGAGCGGTGATGGCGGCGGCCTGGGCCCGGCCCTCATCGGAGTCGTAAGGCAGGCCCTGGGCCATCAGCATGGCGCCCAGATTGGCGTAGCCTAAGCCCAGTTCGCGGTAAGCCCGGGCGTTCTTGGTGATGTTCTTGGTGGGATATTCGGAGTAGCCGACCAGGATCTCCTGGGCGGTGAACATGACTTCCACGGTGTGCTTGAAAGCCTCCACGTCAAAGCTGAAATCGTCGTTAAGATAATGCAGCAGGTTGATACTGGCTAAGTTGCAGGCGCTGTTATTGAGGTGCATGTATTCGCTGCAGGGGTTAGAAGCTTCTATGCGGCCGGCGTTGGGCGTGGTATGCCAGCGGTTGATGGTGGTATCGAACTGCATGCCGGGGTCGGCGCACTCCCAGGCGGCCTCGGCGATCTGGCGGAAGATGTCGCGGGCCTTGACCGTCTCTACCGTCTTGCCGGTGGTGACGGCCTTTAAGCCATATTCTTCGTCGTTTTCCACGGCGCGCATGAAGTCGTCGGTGACGCGCACCGAGTTATTGGCGTTCTGGTACTGGACGGAGAAGCTGTCTTTGCCATCTAAGTTCATATCGAAGCCGGCTTCCTGTAAGACGCGGGCTTTGCGCTCTTCTATGGCTTTGCACCAGATGAATTCCTCCACGTCCGGGTGGGTGGCGTTCATGATGACCATCTTGGCGGCCCGGCGGGTCTTGCCGCCGGATTTGATGGCGCCGGCGCTGGCGTCGGCGCCGCGCATGAAGCTCAAGGGACCGCTGGCGGTGCCGGCGGACTTGCCTAAGGCTTCTTTGGATGAACGGAGGGATGAGACGTTGACGCCGCTGCCGGAGCCGCCTTTGAAGATCATGCCTTCTTCGGCGTACCAGTTAAGAATGGCTGGCATGGTGTCTTCCACGGCCAAAATGAAACAGGCGCTGGCCTGCTGGGCCCGGTCGGAGGCGCCGATGTTGAACCACACCGGCGAATTGAAAGCGGCGCGCTGGGTGGCTAAGATGTACTTTAATTCTTCGCGGAAGTCCTCGGATTCGGCCTCGGACACGAAGTAACCTTCCTGCATGCCGGTGCGGGTGATGGTGTCGGCGACGCGGTTGATAAGGTGTTTAAGAGAGGATTCGCGGTCTTTGGTACCGGGCGTACCCGAGAAATATTTCTGGGCGACGATATTGATGGCGTTTAAGCTCCAGGTATCCGGGAACTCCACGTCCTTTTGTTCGAAGACGGCTTTGCCGGTCATCGGGTTAGTGATGGCGCTGTCGCGTTTGACCCAGTTCAATGCTTCGTAAGCCTTGGTTTTAGGCTTGGTGAAAACCCGTCTAACGTTTTGTTTGGTAGCTTGCGCCATGATATGTAACCCCTCTCTTACTTGCTTTTTGATTTATTTTTAGCTTTTTGATTTACTGAGCTTTTTTGGGCTTTCCACCACGCTTGATTTCTTAAGAAATTAAGCGTGGTCTTCGCCACCCTTTGCTCCCATTGGCAATTCTTATAATAGAACAAACGAATCGCTTATGGCAACAAACGGTTTACTTCTTGGCCGGTTGTTTCTTGACTACAGGAGTTTCTTTGCTCTCGCGGATACGGTTGAGTTCGCGCTCGAAGCTGGAAATGTCGCGGAACTGGCGGTAAACGCTGGCGAAACGCACGTAGGCTACCTCGTTGAGTTTGGGCAGTCCTTCCATGACCAGCTCGCCGATGTCCTTAGAGCTGATCTCTGGTTCGCCGCGGCCGTACAGCTCGCGTTCGATGCTCGCCACGAAGCTTTCCAGCTGCAGGTTGGTCACGCTGGTCTTTTCGGTAGCGTGCTGCAGGCCTTTGATGAGCTTTTCGCGGCTGAACAGCTGGCGGTTGCCGTTGCGCTTGATGACGACCAGGCTGGGGCGCTCCAGGCGCTCGTAGGTCGTGAAACGATAGCCGCAGTTAAGACACTCCCGGCGGCGCCGGATGGCGTCGTTATCGGCTACGTCGCGCGATTCCACCACCTTGTTGTCTAAGCTACCGCATCTTTGGCACTTCACCTCTGTTCTACTCCTTGATTTTTATATTTTATTTAATGTGCGGCTACTATATGTAGCGTGCGTGCAATTAATAGTAACCCCACCTATAGTGCATATGCAATAGTGATTTTGCCGTAATTTTGACACGGCTTTTACTCCTTTGGAGGGCTACTTGTCAGAATCTGGCGTCTGTGATTCTTCGGTTTTCTTGTCGGTTTTGGCCGGTTTTTCGTCGGCTGGCGGCTCGTCTTGGGGTTTATCATCGTCGGCGTCTTTGTCGGCTGTGTCGGCCGGCGCGTCGCTGTAATCATCCGGGTTGCCGAACGGGTATTCCGGTTCGTCTTCCTTATCGAGCGAAGCGTCGGCCTTGGCCGATGTCTCCTCGGCGGAGCCTTTGCGGCCGCCACGCAGGCGCCTAAGGAACGACGGCTTTTCCAACTCTTCTTCGCTGGTTTGCTCGGCGGCGGTGTTCTCTTCGTCCGGCAAGGCCCATATATTAGGAGTCTCGTCACTATGGAAGTCCTCGGCCGGCAGGGCGCCGTCTTTGAGGTCCATATCCAGGTCCTTCATGGAGGCGTCGTCTATCTTATTCACGGTAGCCGGTTCGGTCTTGGCGCGACGGATCAGCTCGGCCGTCTTGGTATCGCGGCTGGCGTAATAGCTTTCGTCGAAGCCGGTCGCTACCACCGTTACGATGATCTCACCCTCCAGATCCGGGTTGATAGTGGCGCCGAAAATGATGTTGGCCTCCGGATCGGCGGCGGCGGTGATGGTTTCGGCCACGGTGTTGATTTCGTGCATGGACATATCCAGGCCACCGATGACGTTGAACAGGATGCCGCGGGCGCCGTCGATGCTGACTTCTAGCAGCGGGCTGGAAATCGCCTGCTGGGCGGCGTCCATGGCCCGGTTGTCGCCACTGGCCCGACCGATGCCCATCAGGGCTGAGCCGGCGTTGGCCATGACGGTCTTGACGTCGGCGAAGTCCAGGTTGACCAAACCGTGCACGGTGATAAGGTCGGATATGCCCTGCACCCCTTGGCGCAAGACGTCGTCAGCTACTTTGAAAGCTTCTAACAGGGGCGTGCGGCGGTCGATGGTCTGCAGCAGGCGGTCGTTAGGGACGGTAATAAGAGTGTCGACGTTGCCGCGCAGGCGTTCGATGGAGGCATCGGCGTTGCGGCGGCGTTTCTCGCCTTCGAAAGCGAAAGGTTTGGTGACGAAACCGATGACCAGCGCGCCGGAATCCTTGGAGGCCTTGGCCACCATCGGTCCGGCTCCGGAACCGGTGCCACCGCCGCCACCGAAGGTGATGAACACCATGTCGGCACCGTCTACGGCCTTCTTGACGTCGTCCATGGACTCCTCGGCGGCTTTCTGGCCGACCGCCGGGTCGGCGCCGGCGCCCAGACCCCGAGTAGCTTCGTTGCCGATATGGACTTTCTGATTGGCCTTGGAATGATGGAGCGCCTGGGCGTCAGTGTTGATAGCCACGAAATCCACCCCTGTTATACCGGCGTCTACCATGCGGTTGATAGCCGCGCCGCCGGCGCCGCCTACCCCCACTACTTTGATACGGGCAAACGTTTCTACGGCCGGGTCGACTTTTGGCATTTATTCAGGCTCCATTAACTTTTCGTCTCCTAATTATATGAGCTTTACATATTGAATGCAATTAATACTCAGCTCAAAAAGCTGATGCTTGGCCTAAGTCTGTCGCGCAATTATATATATAAGAATTATGAATGGCTCTATTTTTTGCGGCGGAACCGACCAACAAATGTATTCAATGAAGAATTAACAGAGGTAAGAATGCCATTATGCTGCTCTATGAAGCCGACTTCGGCGGCCGGTCCCAGGTACATATCCAGCAGCATCAGCCCCACGGCCGGCGCGAACTCATGCTCGTCCATGCCGTCTACCACGCGCTTGATGTGCTTCCAGCTGCCGGTCCGGGCCGGCAGTTCCAGCACGTCTTTGGCGAAATCCGCCAGTCCCGGCAGCTTGGATGTGCCGCCGGTGAACACCACGCCGCCGGGCAGCTTGCGGCTGCGGCGGATCTTCTTTAGTTCGTGATCGGCGAACTCCAATATCTCTTCTACCCGGGCTTCGACTATCAGGCGCATCATATCCCGGTCGAAACGCATCTCCTGCTTGTTGACCACGAAGCTGGTTTCCCCTGTCACGCGCTTATCCAAGGTGGCGTGTTTGATCTTTATAAGTTCGGCGATGTCCAGATCGGTCTTTAAGCCGATGGCCAGGTCGTTGGTGATGTGGGTGCCGCCCATAGGTATCACCGCGATATGTTCCACTTCCCCGTCTTCGATGACTAACAGATTAGTAGTGGCCGCGCCGATATCCAGCACGCAGACGCCGCTTTCCTTCATCTTACGGTCCAGCATGGCTTCGCCGGCCGCCAAAGAGGTGACGGTACGGTGGCTGGGGTGCAGTTCGGCCCGCTGCAGGGCCTGTTCCAGGCTGCGCAGGGCCGGCGTGCTGGCGACGACTATGTGGGTATCGACTTCCAGGCGCACGCCGTGCATGCCTACCGGATCCTTGATGTTCTCCTGTCCGTCCAACCGGTAATTCTTAGCGAAGACCTGGATGATTTCTTTGTTAGCCGGCAATTGGACGACCGTGGCGGCTTCTTCTACCCGCATGCGGTCCTCGACGCTTATCTGGCGGTCCTGGCTGCTGATAGCCACCACGCCTTTGGAGTTGACTCCTTCTACGTGCGTGCCGTTGACGTTGACCGTGGCGTGATGGATTTCCCGACCGCTCATGCGTTCGGCCTCCTGGACGGCGGTGACGATAGCCTGGGCGACTTCTTCTATATGAGCGACGTTGCCTTTGCGCATACCGCTGTTCTCTACCCTGGAGAAGCCTATTACGGTTGGTATCTGGGAATCGGATGATAGTTCGCCGACCACGCACCTGACAGCGGTCGTGCCGATATCCAGACCTACGTAATACTGCAACGGTTGTTCAGACATGTTTGCGGCTCCGCTAACGCTCCGCCTTATAAGGAACCCCTTCGCGGTTCCTTATCGCGCCGGCAAAATGGAATACATTTTGTCGGGCTATCTTCCGGATAACTTCTTTTTTAATCATTGTTTTTATTATAAAGTATCCATCTAACTATACCGCTAGAGGTTGTGGGGCGCAAGCTTATGGAAGAGTCAGGATTTCGCAGCCGTCTTCGGTGATGAGAACCGTATGTTCGAAGTGGGCGCCCAAGCTGCCGTCTTTCATGATGATGGTGGATTTGTCTTTGGCGAAGGTGATGTGCCAATCACCTAAGGCCGCCATCGGCTCGATGGCGATGGTCATGCCGGCGTGCAGCGCCGGACCGGTGCCCGATACCCCGTAATTGGGAATGTTGGGCGATTCGTGGATCTCGTAACCTACCCCATGGCCGACCAGTTCGCGGATGACCCCAAGGTGATATTCTTTCTCTAGAACGTCCTGGACCGCCTGGCTGATGTCGCCGACCCGGGTGCCTTCGCCCTTGATGGCGGCGATGCCGGCGTCCAAAGCGGCTTTGGTGCCGTCCAGCAGTCGCTGGACGCCGGCCGACCCGTGGCCGCCGGCCAGTACGGTAACCGCCGAATCGTTGATCATACCTTTATAACCTAATGTCAGGTCCAGTTTGACCAGATCGCCGGTCCGGATAGGTTGATTGCCCGGGATACCATGCACGATGGCTTCGTTGACCGATATGCAGATGACGTCCGGAAACCCCTCGTAGCCCAGGACCACCGGCTGCATATTGTGCTTTTTGATCTGTTCGTGGGCGTCTTCGGCCAGCTGTCTGGGCGTGATGCCGGGAGTGACCTTACCAGCCAGGTCCCGCAGGATGCCGGCCAGCAATTTGCCGCCTTGGCGCATGCTTTCCAGATCGGTCGGCGTCTTGGCTCTCATAATCCTAAGGCCTGTTCTATATCTTCTTCTACCGCCTGAGGTTTTTGGTCGGCGTTTATATCGCGGACCTTGTAGCCTTCGGCGGTCAGGTATTTGACTATCGGTTTTATGCTTTTTTCGTACTCGCTGAAGCGTTCGATGATGGCTTGTTCGTGATCGTCCGGCCGCTGGCGCTTGAGCAGTCTTTCCCTGGCTTTAGTTTCATCTATGACCAGGTGGACGACGGCCGTGATTTTCAGCTCGCCCGTCTGGTCCTTGTTGACCAGCCACTGCGCCTGGCGCATGGTGCGCGGCGTGCCGTCCAGGATGAACTGTTTTTGGTGGGCGCCGATGCGGCGGAACTCCTCGTCTAACACGGTCAGGGTCTTTTCGTCGCTGATTATCTCGCCGCGCAGCATCTGCTTCTGAGTGTCCTTATCCATATGTGAGCGTAATAAATGACCGGTAGATATCCACGGACACTGTAGATGCGCCGCCAACAGCTGACCCATGGTGCTTTTACCGCTGCCGGCCAGGCCCATGAAGATGATCATTGGCCCAGTTTTTCCTTTACGATACGGGCGATGACCGAGCCGTCGGCGGCCCCGCCGGTCTTGGCTTTGACGGCCCCGATGACTTTGCCCATGTCTTGCATCCCGGCGGCGCCGGTGGCGGCGATGGCTTCGTCCGCCAACTTGGCGATCTCGGCTTCGTCCATCTGTTCCGGCAGGTAATTATCGATGATGGCTTTTTCGGCCAGCTCCAGGCTGGCGCGCTCGGCCGACCCGCCCTGCTGATATAGATCGGCGGCTTCCTGGCGTTTCTTGCTTTCTTTGGCCAGGATCTTTTGGATCTGGCCGTCGGCAAGACCGGTATCGCGGGCGTTTTGGGCGACGGCTTCGTTTAAGATGGCGGCTTTGAGGCCACGGAGGGTTTCCACCTTGGCTTTGTCACCAGCTAACAGGGCCTCTTTGAGGTCTTTTTCGATCTGTTCCTGCATTATCGGGCTATCTCCCGAGTTTCAGCTTCTTAATCTTGTCGGCTTTGCGCTCGCGGCGAACGATGGCTTTGAGCCGGCGGTCGCGGCGGCTTTCGGATTTCTCGAAGTACTGGCCGGATTTGGCGGTGGCTAAAACGCCGGATTGCTGGACTTTGCGGTTAAAGCGGCGCAGCAGGTTCTCGGTGGACTCCTTGGCGTCTTTGCGTGTAACTTGAATCATAGACTTTTTATTCTACATTAACAGAGGTAAATCCGCAACCGTCTTACTGTGGCGGCCGGGGCGGCTGGATATTCTGGGCCCGCTTGTTGGCCGCTACCCTTTGGGACTTTAAGACGATGCTTTGTAATTCCTTGAAGATGGGAAACTGCTTATTGGTGTAATAAATCTTGGTATTGCTCTGGCGCTCGCTGATCAGAAATCCGATTTTTTCGAGCCGTTTCAATTCGCGCTGGATGTTGCCGGCGTCCTCTTTGATAAGCTTGGCCAGACCCCGTACATGGGTCTTGAAATCAGGATATTTGGCATAGACGACTATGATTTTGCGCCGAACCCTGGACGTGATGAACGTATCAAGCATAAGCCCCTTTATTGTTTCCCTTACAACGTCTAGTATAGCCGAAAGTTCACAACGTTTGCAACCGGCCTGGCTTACCGATTAGCATATTGATAATTCATTACGCTTATGCTATAATATAACTATGAAATCCCCCGGTAACTCCGCCGGCGAACAAACACCCGACCAAAAAAGCCCTGAAGCCATTGAAGAGTCTCTGCTAGACCTGCCGGTCAATCTAGAGCATGCCGATATCGATCCGGAAGCCTTCAAACGGACTCTCATAGCCCGCCGGACGGAAATAATCGAAAGTATTCATAGGACCTACGATAAGACTATGGAGAATTTCCCCGGCTATAGCGATTCCCGGCTGCCTGGAGAGCTAGTGGCCGTACTGGCCTCCAATGTCGGTGAGAGATATCATAAAGTGATTGAAGACGACGCTTATTGGTCTAACAGTACCGGCGGTATCTTTACGGAAATGCGCGACATAAAGCCAAAGTACCATCCTTTTTGGATAGCCGTCGCGGAGGCTGGATTCATACCGGAAGTCAGGATCATGGGCAGTTTCACTAACCGGTACGGTGAAGCCGAGCTGAACGCCAGGGTAACTCCCAGTATTGAGCCCTAAATCGCGCCCGGATGCCTCATAATATATAAGTTATGAGGTATTACGAGGTGCTTTTGGCCGACGCCAAGTATAAGAGCGGCGCTCCCCTGACCTATTCGTCAGAGGACGCGCTGGAGACTTTGAGCGTGGTCAGCGTGCCCCTGAGGGCCCGGACTGCCACCGGCTTCGTGATCGGCGAGACCGGTAAACCGGGCTTCGCGGTCAAACCGGTCAAAGCGCTGGTGAGCCAGCGGCCGCTGCCCTACCATTGCCTGCAGCTGGCTCAGTGGATAGAAAGTTATTACTCAGCCAATCTAAGCGAGGTGCTGCGACAGTTCGCCCCTACCAAACCGGCGATACGGGGTATCAAGCCGGTGGAAGAGGTCGGTCTGGATATATCGCAGCCGGTGTTGCAGCTGCAGATGCAGGCGCCGCTGACGGCCGATCAAAAGCAGGCCATAACGCAGATTAACGAGTTGCCTAGCACTACAGTTCTGCTGCACGGCGAGACCGGCACCGGCAAGACCCGGGTCTATCTGGAGCTGGCCAAGCGGACCATGGAAGCCGGCAAGTCGGTCATATTATTGACGCCGGAAATCTCTTTGACCACCCAACTGGCGGCCGCTGCCGAATCGTATCTGCAGGTCAAGCCGATAGTCATGCATTCGCAGCTGAGCGCCGCCCGGCGCAAAAGGTTGTGGCTGAAGATGATAGAAGCCACCGAACCACTGGTCATAGTCGGACCACGCTCGGCCCTGTTCGCCCCGTTAGTAAGCGTGGGATTGATAGTCTTGGACGAAGCCCATGAACCGGCCTATAAACAAGAACAAACGCCGCGCTATAGCGCGCTCAGGGTGGCCAGCCAGCTGGGCGGCCTGACCGGCGCTAAAGTCATATACGGCACGGCGACGCCCAATGTGGCCGACTATTTCTTGGCGGACGAGCGTTCGGCTGTAGTACGGATGACCGAGATGGCTCTTGGCAGTACCGAAGGCGACGTGAAGATAGATGTCATCGACCTTAAGGACAAGAAGAACTTCGCTGGTAACCCTTACCTGACCAAACAGATGATAGCGGCCATGAATACGGCTCTGAACGCTAAGAAGCAGGTTATCGTCTATCTGAACCGGCGCGGCTCGGCCCGGGTTATTTTGTGCGACAACTGCGGCTGGCGCGACCTGTGCCCTAACTGCGACGTGTCGCTGGTGTATCACGCCGACGAGCACCTGGCCAAGTGCCATATCTGCGGCTTTTCGCACCAGCCGCCGGTACAGTGCCCGGTCTGCGGCAACCCCGACATCATATATAAGACCATCGGCACCAAAGCCCTGGCCGACCAGGTCGAAAAACTGTTCCCTAACCACAGCGTAAGACGTTTTGATAGCGATAATAAGGCCGATGAATCGCTGAATGAGTTATATAAGGAGCTGCTGGACGGGAAAATCGACATCTTAGTGGGCACGCAGCTGCTGGCCAAGGGCTTGGACCTGCCCAGATTGGGCATGGTCGGCATCGTATCTGCCGAATCTTCGCTGACACTGCCCGATTTCACGGCCGAAGAGCGGACTTTCCAGCTGCTGTACCAGGTCATCGGTCGGGTCGGGCGCGGCCATACCAAGGGTGAGGTGGTGGTACAGACTTATGAACCAGGCAGCGTGGTCATCACGGCGGCCGTGGAGCGTAACTATAAGCTGTTTTACGAAAATACTATCACCGAGCGGCAGACTTACCGTTTCCCGCCTTTCAGCTATCTGCTGAAGCTGGTGGTGCGGCGGGCGACGCTGCACGGCGTCCAGAGCGCCTCCGAAAAGCTTAAGGACGAGCTGATCGCCCAAGGCCTGCCGGTAGAGGTCATCGGACCGACGCCGGCCTTCTATGCCCGCCGCGGCAAGTATTTCTACTACCAGCTGGTCTGCAAGAGCAAGGACCGCGACCACCTTTTGGAGTTATCCAAAAACGTGCCCCACGACTGGCAGATCGACCTGGACCCGGCCGACCTGCTCTAGCTCAAATAACAGAGGTGGGTTATACTTATTGGGATGTCCGCCAAAGATAATATCATCGCTCTGCCCAACAAGCGGCTGCGCCAGAAATCCAAGCGCGTGCCGATAATCACGGCCGAGGCCCTGGAAGTCATCAAAGACATGATCGACGCCACCGTAGACTGGGAGAACACCCGTGAGCACGAAGTAGGCGTAGCCTTGGCGGCGATCCAGATCGATAAACCTTACCGGATCGTGATCGTCCGCAACGACTTCGAGAATAAAGACGACAAGTCGTTCAGCGTCTTCATCAACCCTCAGATCACCAAACTGGAAGGCGAGATCGAGGCGGATTTCGAAGGCTGCCTGAGCGTTACGGACATATACGGAAAAGTTCCACGCCACACCAAAGTACGGGTGCGGGCGCTGGATCAGGACGGCCTGCCGGTGCGGGTCAAAGCCGAGGGTTTCCTAGCGCGGATTTTCCAGCACGAGATCGACCATACCAACGGCATTATGTTCGTGGACCATCTTATAGACCAGGAACAGGCGTTTTATAAACTGACCCCGGACGGCAAGTTAGACCCAATGGAGTATCAGGAGGTGGAAAAAACCGGTGTCTTCAAAGATTAAACTGGTATTTTACGGCAACGAGCGGCTGGCCACGGCCACCGACACCACCGCCCCTACGCTGCGGGCGCTGGTGGAGGCCGGATATGACGTCCAGGCGGTCATCACCAGTCATAAGGAAATGACCGGCCGCAACAAGCGTCCGCTGGAAATCGCGGCCATCGCGCATACTTATCACATCCCGGTCAAGATTCCGGCTAGTAGGGCTGAACTAATAGAAACCGCCAAACACTACCCGGCCGAGGCCGCCGTGTTGGTAGCCTACGGCCGGATAATCCCGCAGGAGGTACTGGATCTTTATCCTAAAGGCATCGTCAATATCCATCCTTCGTTATTGCCCAAACTGCGCGGCGCCACCCCTATAGAAACGGCTATTTTGAATGGCTATGCTCAAACCGGGGTATCGCTGATGAAGCTGGTGGCCGAAATGGACGCCGGACCGGTCTACGCCCAAAAGGAAATCAAGCCGACCGGCGAAGAGACCAAGCAGGAACTGGCCGCCCGGCTGGCCGAGGAAGGTTCTAAACTGCTGATTGAGAATCTTAAAGACATAGTGGCTGGCGAGCTGGAACCCAAGGTCCAGGACGAGACCGAAGCGACCTATACCAGATTGCTAAAAAAGGACGATGGGTTGATAGATTTTAGCGAACCGGCCGATGTCATCGAACGCAAAGTGCGGGCTTATATCGGTTTTCCGCGGACCCGGACAACTATCTTCGGTAAAGATATAGTCATAACCAAATCACGGGTAGCCCATAGCCCCAGCGACGGTCATCTGGTGGTAGAATGCAGCCCCGGCTACCTGGAAATATTGGAGCTGATCGGGCCGAGCGGCCGGACGATGAGCGGCGGCGACTTTATAAGAGGATATAAGAAATAACTAGGCCTGGGGCTGGTCTGGAGCCGGCGGCTGAGCGCCGTTATCGGCCATGGTAGCTTGCATTATCTGCGGCGCCTGCTGCCGGATCTCGGTTTTGAGTTTTTCCAGCTCGGCGGCCACGACCTGTTTATAATCCGGGAAGTTGGTTTCCAGCCATTTGAGGGCCCCGGCTTCGTCGTTGTGGTCTATAAAGCCTTCGAACTCATCTAACTGGGCATCGCTCATCTGTTCGGCCAGCTTCATACCGACGCGCAGTTCCAGCGTCTCGTAGATGTGCGCCAGCATCTTGTTCTTGTCTTCGGTCGGCAAATCACCCAGCCCTAGTTCTTTGAGTAGATTGTCGTCTAATTGGAACATGCTTACCCTACCCTTACTTTCAATTTAGTTTAACACTCATGCTTTTATTTTAGGAAACGACCGGCGCGTATAAATTGCCGCTTGACGCGGTAATATTGTCCATACGTACATATCCGACGCTGTAGCCGGCTTTGCGAAGCGCCGATACGGCATCAGTAGACAAGGCTCCGTTGGCCTTCATTATTCCGTGCGGCAGCTGATCGGCTCCAACCACTGTGGCGCCATGGTTATTGACTATAATTTCGTGGCCTGAACCATCATGGCCCCAATCCAAACCTTCGGGTAACATCCCGCCAGTGCGCCGATGGCCTACTGATTGGTCAATGAATGACATATGCTCAGGGCCATGGGCGCCGTGCTCCGGCGAAGCGTTGCCCGGTAAAATACCGTTATTACCGCCGCTGCCGGTGTGTATACCGTGTTTTTGGGCAAAATAAGCGGTCACGGCCGATGCTACTATCATGCCGGCGGCCAATAGGCTAAGGCCGCGGCGCCGTCGGACGGCCGGATCCTCGGCCAGGTAAAAGTACTCGTAAGCCCTGTTGAACGGCCACATCGCCACATATTTGGTACGATCCCAGACGCGGCCCATCCGGCCTCGCATGGAATTATCCTGTTCCTGGACCGGTTCCTGTTCTTGCTGCTGCATTACTCCCTCACGAGCGGGATATACTTTGGTTTCTTCAGTCTCAGCGGTTGATGTTGCGACTGGTGCGGTTTGTTCAGGTTCCGACTTACGTCGAGCTAGCTTTCCAGCGCCAATCTGCCAGCTAAGAAATGTCTGATATGAATCTTCAATCTGTTCTTGTGGAGTGCCACCAGTGGCGTATCCTCTGATAGCCCTAATTCTTCTGTCGTCACCTTCTCCTGTAATTTTATCGATACGCCAGTCGTTCTCATATGCTCCATTAGCGGCCATAACCGAGACCTGGTCGCCTTCTCGTGGATTCCATTCGTATTGCTGCTCCGCGGTTTCGGCTTCGGTAGTCAGGTTTTCAGTTTCACCCGAAGTATCAGCGACGCCGCCGTCGATCTCATGGTCATAGGGCCTGCCGGGAGAAGGTTCGGGTTCCTCTACCGCTTCCACCGGTGATGGTTCTTCAAGGGGCTGCTCCACTATAGGAGTATCGGCCGTTTGTGGTGGAGTCTCTTCTTTGGTTTCGACATCCGTGGCCTGCTGGCCATCCAATCTGTCCATCAGTCTTTGCATAAGTTGGGTATTGGCCTCTAAGGCCTGCACCATCCGTTCCATCATCTGCCTATCTTGTCGTCTTTCTTCGAGTACCTGTTCCAATAATGTTTGCAGGCGGGCGGACTCGCTTTGATTAGACGTGACTTCTGGAGCCGCGGGTCCAGCAGGCTCTCCTACAGACGTAGCGGTCGTTTCGTCTGGGCTGGAAACGTCGTTTATCTCTATCCGGCGCGGTTCATTAGACGCGTTTTCCGGGTTGGAGCCGACAGTCTGGGTTATATTCGGGCTAAAATTAATAACGTTGCCGCTGTTTTGTCCGGCGACGAACAATCCCCTTTCGGAGTCATATTGCGAGGGTATCTGCGGCACGCCTTCGGGAGGCAAAACGGCTTCCCCGGCGGCGCTAGTTGTTGGTTCTGATTCCATAATCTGTTGTTATTTTTGTTATTTTAGTACTTAACCACAATTTAGCATATTGCTTATGACAATCCAAGGGTTTTATAGGGGTATTGAATGGTTCTCTATAAAGTGCGGGTCTTGGTCTCGCGCGAGAACAGCTCTATGCGATCGTTCTCTAGGACTTCCACCCGGGTCTCGCTGGAAAAGCTCAGGCCGCACATCTCGCCTTCGGGGACTTCGCTGACCTCGGTCGGACCGCGCTGCAGCCTGGTGACCGGCAGGTTATCCGCGATGACTTTCTTATCACGGACTACTCGGCATAGAGACGGGGTCTTCAAAGTCCCTTTAGTGACTTGTCCGCCACAGATGACTTCGGTCTTGGTAATCTTGAATATACCTTTGACCTGCAGCGTGCCCAGTTCTTCCTCGACGATTTCCGGCGACAACAGCGCTTCGAGCTCGTTTTTGACGTCGTCGATCAATTCGTAGATAACCGTGAATAAGCGGACCTGGACCTTGTCGCGGCTGGCCAGCTGTTTGACGTGGTTGGGTAAAGAGGTGTGGAAGCCGTAAATTATGGCGCCGGATGTGGCGGCGGTGTGGATGTCGCTTTCGGAGATGACCCCGACGCCAGAACTGACCACCCGGACGGCGACTTCCTCGTTATCTAACGTCTTAAGGCTATCGATGACCGATGTTATAGAACCCTGGACGTCGGCTTTGATAAGCACGTTGAATTCCTGCAGCTGGTTACTGCGGCTGATGATGCGCAGCAGTTCGGAACTGCTGGTGGCCGCCGAGTTGTTGTCGGCCCGACGCTCGGTGGCGGTACTGTTAGACATGTCGCGGGCGATTTTCTCGTTCTTGACGACTTCGAACTCGTCGCCGAATTCCGGCAGATTTTTCAATCCGGTTATAATGACCGGCGTTGATGGTCCGGCAGTCTTTATGGGCTTGCCGTCGGTACTTTCCAGATTACGGATTTTACCGTAGGTGCCGCCCAGTACCAGGAAATCACCGACCCTTAGAGTTCCTTGCTCCACTAAAGCTTCGGCCACCGGGCCGCGGCCCTTTTCCTGGTGGGCCTCGATGACCAGGCCGGTGGCCGGCATGTCCTTGTCGGCTTTGTGCTCCTCGACGTCGGAAACCAGCAGCACCATGTCTAATAATTCATTGATACCGGTACGATCTTTGGCGGATACCGGCATGACGATGGTATCGCCGCCGAAATCTTCCGGCAGTAGTTCGTTCTCGGCCAGCTGGCCTTTTAATATATTCAACTGGGCCTCGGTAGCCTTATCCATCTTATTGGCGGCCACGATTATTTTCACACCCGCCTGACGGGCGAAGCGGATGGCTTCTACGGTCTGGGGCTTGATGCCGTCGTCGGCCGCCACGACCAGTATGACCAGGTCGGTCAGTCTGGCGCCATGTTCGCGCAAAGCGGCGAAAGCCTCGTGGCCGGGTGTGTCTAAGAAGGTGATCAGCCGGCCGTTGTGGTCGACTTGATAAGCCGCCAGGTGCTGGGTGATGCCGCCGGCTTCGCCTTTGGCGGTCGATCCGCCGCGGATGGCGTCAAGCAGCGACGTCTTGCCGTGATCGACATGCCCCATCATAGCCACTACCGGCGGGCGGGTCTCGGCGCTGGCCGAGGCTTCGCGTTTGACGCGGATCGGCGCGACCGCTTTTTCTCTCTTGGATAGTTCTATGTCCAGATCGGGCATATCGCCCAGGATTATCTGGGCCGTGTCAAAATCGATCTTTTCGTTGACGGTCGCTAAGATGCCGTTCTTGAAAAGTTCGCCGATTAACTGGCTGACTGGTATGGAAAGGAGTTCGGCCAATTCGCCGACGGTGACTTGCTCGCTGATTTCGATGGTTCTTGCCATTTAGCCGCTCCTTTCATTTCTTTATTTAACGTCTTTGAGACTTAAGGCGATCTTGCGGTTATCGCTGTCGATATCCAGGACTTTGAACTTCTTGGTCTCGTTGAGCTTGAATACCGCTTCCGGGTCGACGCTCTCGTCGTCGCTCATCTCCGAAACGTGCACCAAGGCTTCGACGGCTGGAGATAGCTGCACGAACGCGCCGAACGGCGTTATGCGGGTAATCTTGCCTTCCACGGTGTCACCTTTCTTGAACTGCTTCACTTCGGATAGCCAGGGGTCTTCGTTCATCTGCTTGATAGACAGGCTGAGGCGGTCTTTGTCGATGGCGATGATCTTGGCTTTGATCTTGTCGCCGACCTTGATGTATTTACGCGGGTCTTCGACGCGCTCCCAGGAAATCTCGCTGATGTGCACCAGGCCTTCTATGCCTTCGACGTTCACGAAAGCGCCGAAGTCGATGACGCCGGTGACCACGCCTTCCACCACGTCGCCGAGGCTAAGTTTTTCTAAACGTTCCTGCATGTCGCCGCGGACGGCTTCTTTCTCGGAAAAGATGAGTTTGTTGTCCTTGCGCGACACATCAAGGATGCGGGTGCGTAGCGTCTGATTGACCAGGGCGTTGAGCTTGGTCAGGATCTCATCTTTGTCGCTGTCCGATACGCGCGGATAGTGTTCGGCTGACAGCTGGGATACCGGTAAGAAACCGCGGATACCTTCCAGCTCGATCAGCAGTCCGCCGCGGTTGGCGTCGTACGGGACCACCTCCACGATCTCCTGTTCGTCGAACATGCGCTGCAGTTCGCTCCAGCCGCGTTCTTTGACGGCCCGGCGCATGGAGAGCAGCGCGTAGCCTTCATCCATCTCCGGATCGACCACGCTGGCGGTGACGGACTCGCCTTCGGCCAGGTTGCTGGGGCCGACTTCGCGGCGGAAAATGACGCCCAGGCCGTTGGCGCCCAGGTCTACCCAGACCTCGTGTTTTTTGACGGACATGACCGTGCCTTCCACCATGTCTCCAGCCTTGAGCTGTTTGAGCTCGCTGCCGGCCAGCAGGTCGTCCATAGTTACTGTGCTAGATTTAGCCAATTGTATAATTCCCTTCTTGAAAACGTATTTCTAGCGAGGTACCTTAAGCACCGGCCCGGGAAATATCCCGAGACAAACAGGAACAAAGGCACTCGTAGATTAACTCATATTATAAGGAGTTAATTCACTCCTGTAAATATCCCTGATAGAATTATAAGCAAATGGAGGGAGAATACTATTTAGCCATTGACGTGGGCGGCACCAAGACGCTGTTCGCGGTCTTTACGCCCGAGGGCGACCTGGTTTGCCAGGACAGGATCCAAACGGCCGGTAGCTACGATCAATTCAAGGGCGATCTGGCCCAGAATATCGCTAAATTGACCAGGTTCAAGTTCAGTCATGCCTGCTGCGCTATCCCCGGACGGATCGATTTTGAAAAAGGCATCGGACAGGATTTCGGCAACCTGCCCTGGGAAGACGTACCTGTGTTAGCCGATCTGCAGGCCATGCTGCCGGGCGTCAAGGTCCTGCTGCATAACGACGCCAAGCTGGCCGGCCTTAGCGAGACTTTGCTGCTTGATCACAAATATAACAAAGTGCTTTATCTGACTATCAGTACCGGTATCGGCGGCGGCGTTATAACTGACGATGCCATAGATCCCGATTTCGCCAATTTCGAACCCGGGCAGATGGTTTTCGAGCGCGACGGCAAAATGACGCAATGGGAAGACTTGGCGTCGGGCCGCACGCTTAAAGAAAAGTACGGCAAACCGGCTTCGGAGATCGATGACCCGGCGGTCTGGCAGGAATACGTCAAATCGCTGGTAGCCGGCATGGAAGACGTGCTGGCGAACGTCCAGCCGGACGCCGTGATAATCGGCGGCGGGCTGGGCGCCCACTTCGAGAAGTTCAAAGACTACCTGGAACGACAGTTAAAGGATATCGATAACCCGATGGTGCCGACCCCGCCATTGCTCAAGGCCCGACGGCCAGAGGAGGCCGTGATTTATGGCTGCTACGACTACATCCAGCAGAACCGCTGATTTTATCGAGCGGATAGCTAAGGATTATCCGCAGTTCAGCTTCAAACCCGGCAGCCAGGAGCACTGGTCACCGCGGACTAAAACCATAACTTATGATAAAGCCGCTTCGGCGGACGATCTTCGCTACGGATTGCTGCACGAACTGGCTCATGCCCTCTTAAACCATAATAATTACCGAAGCGATTTCGAATTGCTGAAACTGGAAAGCCAAGCTTGGGAAATGGCCGCTGAAATCGGTCACAAATATAAGGTCATACTCGACCACGACCATATCCAGGACTGTCTGGATACCTACCGCGATTGGCTGCACCGCCGAAGTAAATGCCCGACCTGCGGCATGCACGTACTGCAAAAAGACGTCAGGACTTACCAGTGCTTCAACTGCGGCGCCAGCTGGCGGGTGTCAGCCGGCCGCTTCGCCCGCCCTTACCGCCTAAAAAGCGCCTAAAATGAAAAACGGACCGGAATTGGTCCGTTTTTCATAAGTCTCTCACAAAGACTGTTAGATCTTGGCGGCGCCGCGGCGGCTGATGCGTCCGCCTTTGCGGCCGGCCTCACGGGCCAGGTCGCGGTTAGCGTAGAATCCGCCGGTGCGGCCCAGCTTTCCGCCCATCTGACCGATGCGGGCGTAAAAGTCTTTGCCGTACTTGGACTTGTTGGTAGCAGCAGCCTTCTGGCCGCCAGCTTTTGTTCCAGCCATTTGTTACCTCATGACTTAAATTGATACTGCCCCACCTTACTCAGGAATATAAAAAAGGCCCGGTTTAGGACCCTCAATCTCCCTGAAACTACGCTTATGGTATCAGCTTATACCACTAATGTCAATACTATTTACGGCTTGGGCGATACGTTTTGGAAAGTGGTGTTGCCGCGGGTATCCCAGTGGACATTCTGGGCGATACTTTCGTTCATCTGAGTGTTCAGGTTAGTGTTGCTGGCGATGCCATATTCGACCACATCAGTAGCCAGCGATTGGCCGGAATAAAGCCCGTTGGCGTCATATGGGCGGCCCTGTAGGTTGGTGGCTTCTATGTATTTATAATGATTGCCGGTAACGTTAACGCCCCAGACCTGGACGCAGTTACCCGCCACCTGGGCGATAGCTTTCATGGTCAGGTTCACGCACTTTAAGTAAATAGTGTTGTTGATGGCTCCGGCGCTGGTAGAACCGATGCCGATTTCCATGCCGGCGCCGCTGGCAGCGTCGTGGGCGTAGATAGCGATACGGCTGTTGGTCACCTGCCCCTGGCTGGCGTCAGCCACGTTGATACCATGGATACCGGTGCATTTTTCGGCGTGCGGATCCAGCACGGCGCAGTTGATACCCCAGTGGTTGACTTCGCCCTGGATATCGATGCTGTCAATGTTACCGCCACCGCTGATGGCCGGGAACAAGTCCACGCCGTCACCCGCTAAATCATGCGCATAAAAGTTCCACCAGGTGATATTTGAAGCCGGGTTATATATAAGTATCCGGTTATTGGTGATGTTGCCTCCGTAAAACATTATATTCTTGGAGCCTTTAATATAGACCGAAGGCAGGTCTGATGATGGCGTCTGCGTGCCACCGCCAGTAAACCGGACTGCGTCGCTCCCGGTCTTAAGGTCTATGTATGCATACGCCGAAAGACTTTTACTGATTGTCACTTCTCCAGACACGCTGAATCCGCCCGGCTGGGTATTATTGACGCAATCACCCGCCTGAAGATTACTGATAGCTGACAGTAGCTGGGAAGAACTGGTGACGTTCACGGTCCGTGCACAACTGTGAGTCGGGCGGTTAGCCGGGGCGCTATAGGATATGGCGCTGTCGTAAGTGCTGGTACCACCACCTCCCCCGCTAGTGCCATTATTAATTGTAACCGTGTAAGTTTGCGGGAAAGTCACGTGGGTCCCATCGGACAAATCCCAGGAACCTCCCAGCGTGTGCGTGCCGGACGTCAAAGTCGTAGTTTGAATAGTAAAGGTATACGGGCCAGGTCCGGTTACTTTGGCTATCTGGGCGCCGTCAGCGAAGAAATATCCGGCCGTAGTCGTCGCGCCCGGGTTAAATGTCCAGGTAAAAGGCGTTGTTATTGTCTGGTTCTGGGTGATATTGGTCGAAAAACTGGAAATGCTCTGCCCATAATGACTAAGCAGTATCGACATATCCAATACATTGACAGTTCCATCGCCGTTGATATCTGCGGTTGAACTGGTAGTGCCATAGTTGGATAGCAGTATGGACATATCGGTGATGTTGACCGTATTGTCATTGTTCAGATCACCAGGCAGAGATGGGTTGGGGACAGCCAGAGACTTTATTAGGATGATTAAGCCCAGTACAGCAAACACTATAAGGAAGACTGATAGTTGGGATTTATTGAAGTTGTTCTTTGGTTTTAGGGCCATGGCCGCCATTTAAATCTTATGTTTAATTATGGCCGTTTAAGGATATATGTCAATTCGTTTCAAGGAGTGGATGAAGCGAAATCATAGGGACCAGAGGCTATTATCTTGTTAGATGACGGCCGATAGACAATGGCTTTGTTGTTTTTGGTGTATACCAGCAGGATATCGCCGTTCTTAGCGTCAGAGAAGAACGAGGCATTGAACTTACTAAGCTTCCTGAGAGCGTCGGCGTTACTTATGTTTGCCAGTGTTGGGGTCTCGTTTTTAGGTACGTCCACTAAAGCCGAGACTTTACTTATAGTCTGTTGTGTCGGAGTCTGAGCCGAGGGACTGGTCTTTTGTTCTTCCAACTGGTTTTTCTCATTTATATAGCCGTGCACCAGCCAGGCTATAAGCGCCAATAGTAAAACGGCTCCGGCCGCTTGCAGTACGCGTTTTAGATTGGCAGACCGGCGGGCGGCGGCCTTACGCACCCGCTTCTTTGGTTCATCTTCTTCGATAGGTTGTGCGTGTTGAGGTGGCGGTGGCACGTGGGCTACCGGCGCCCGATGCCGTGGCTGCTGGTCATAACGCTTACCTCTGTCGGTTCTAAAATCCATACTTACGCTTAAGTTTATCCGTTTTGACTGGTCTGGGCAATTTGTCTAAAGCCTGTCTGAGGTAAATTGCTCTTGTCCGAAATCGAGGGCGGCGTTATTAAAGTCCGGTGGCGGTCGTCGCCCATCGGATATTGGAGACATAGACGGTGTTGTCTTGAATGTTACACTGACCGTACATGCCGTACTTCATGTACGGCGCGGATTCGTAGCCGGTCTCGAGAGTCGGTCCGGCAAGAGAGACGTTTGGAACCTGCGTCGAATCCTTGTCATACCAAACCTTGGTAATTCCGTCCGAGCCGGTGGACCAGTGACGGAAGACGATGATCGTGTGAGCTACGTCAAACGAGGGCGTCGGCATTTGTATGGTCTTGTAGTTGCCGCTGCCGTTGACGTAAGTGCCGCCGCGCTGCTCGATCCAGAATGTCCCGTCTGAGTGGGCTTGATAGGCGAAGCTCGGAGAGCCGACGCCGGCATGGAACTGACCGATATCACGCCAGTTGGTAGGCGCCGTGAACGGGCTGGCGATCTTGAACACCCACTCCACCCACACGTCTTTACCCTGGAGCGATCCGCCGCCAAGATGGGGCGAGAAAGACTGGACCGATAACTCGGTTCGCTGATTACCGCTGGAGCCAGCGACGCCCGTGTCCTGCGGCCCGCAAATGATCTTCGCGGCATATTGGTTGCCGCCCAATCCCGGTGAAATCAAAGTTATGCGATCGGCCGATGATTCCTGCTGGGAGTCGACTTGCGAAAAGTCGCCGGTCGAAAAATCCGCCGTATAAATACGCGTCGAGCCGCCACCGTATGTCTGCCCATAATGACTGAGTAGTATAGATAGGTCTAAGACATTGACAGTGCCATCGCCGTTGATGTCGGCTGAGGAGTTAGTAGTGCCGTAGTTGGATAGCAGGATGGACATATCGGTG
>Ga0105238_10001561_pt1 | contig 22983 bp, 9 predicted proteins | sample KBSC34metaG_FD_81526 | JGI IMG/M metagenome (GOLD analysis project Ga0105238, IMG submission 81526) | Corn rhizosphere microbial communities from Kellogg Biological Station, Michigan, USA - KBS C3-4 metaG | ecosystem: Host-associated > Plants > Roots > Rhizosphere > Soil | place: Michigan, USA...
CGTCAATGCAGTGTTGCTGCGCAACTTTCCTTACAAAGATCCGGAGCAGCTCGCGCTCGTGTGGGAAAAGCGACAGGGCGGGCGCACCGATCAGAACGTCATCAACCTCGGTAACTTCTCCGATTGGAAGGAACAGAACAGCGTCTTCGCTGACATGGCCGCCTTCCTCGATACCAGCCGCAATCTGACTGGGGACGGAGAACCGGAAGAGATCACGGGCCAGCTTGCAACCACCAATCTCTTCTCCGTGCTCGGGACAAACCCGGTCCTCGGTCGCACGTTCACCGACGACGATGGACGCGAAGGCGGGCCACGCGTGATCGTGATCAGCTATGGCTTGTGGCAGCGACGCTTTGGCGCCGACAAGCAGATCGTCGGTCGACAGATCCTCGTCAACGAGCAACCCGCCACAGTCATCGGCGTGATGCCTGCGACCTTTGGCTGGCACATTCTTGGTAAGTCCCGCGCCAGAAAGCCCGCCGACATCTGGATGCCGTTGCAGATCACGAACGAGCTACGCGAACGTCGCGGACGCTTCGCCTCCGCCGTGGCGCGTTTGAAGCCCGGCGTGTCGATGGACCAGGCTCAGCATGAGATGCAGACGATCGGGGCGCGCCTCGCACAGCAGTATCCCAACTTCAACACTGATTGGGGCGTGAACGTAGTTCCGCTTCGGACACAAATGACGGGCGAGATCCGTCGTCCGTTGCTGATACTTCTCGGAGCAGTGGCTTTCGTGCTGCTGATCGCATGCGCGAACGTGGCCAACTTGTTGTTGGCGCGTGCGAGCTCGCGCCGGAAAGAGATCGCAGTGCGAGCGGGACTGGGCGCGAGTCGCTGGCGTATCGCGCGACAGTTGCTGACCGAGAGCGTGATCTTGTCGCTGTTAGGCGGAGCGCTCGGCGTGCTCGTCGCGTGGTGGGGCACGAAATCTCTCGTGGCGTTGAGTCCACCAGCGCTTATTGATTTGAAGAGTGTGAGCGTCAATCTCCCGGTGCTCGCGTTCACGTTCGGTTTGTCTGTGCTCACCGGCATCGTGTTCGGGCTTGTGCCCGCGCTTGAAGCGACACGTTTCGATCTGCACGGCTCGCTAAAGGAAGGCGGCAAGAGTGTTGGCGGCAGCACCGGCAGTCATCGCGTGCGCAGCGTGTTTGTCGTGACTCAGGTGGCGCTCGCCCTCGTGTTGCTGGTCGGAGCTGGTCTGCTTGTTAAGAGTCTGTCGCGGCTACAGGCAGTCGACACAGGCTTCAATCCGACTAACCTGCTCACAGTCCGTGTGAACGTGTTGCCGAGAAAGTACGACACGGACCAGAAGCGCATCAACTTCTTCAAACAGGCAGTCGAGCAGATGAAAGCGATTCCCGGTGTCGAGGCAGCGAGCGCGATCGATACGCCTCCTTTCACCGGTCTTTACAGCGGTACGAATGTCGAAGTTGATGGTCAGAAGTTGCCGCCCAATCAGGAATTGCACACGGGGGTAAACGTTACTGACGCCGGTTACTTCCAGACGATGCAGATCCCTCTGAAGCTTGGACGCTTCTACACGGATCAGGAAGTGGCTGAGATGCGGCACGTCGTGCTCGTCAACGAGACGTTCGTACAGAAAAACCTCGGCGGTCAGAATCCTTTGGGCCACAAGCTCACGATCTACATGAAAGACGACAACGTGCCGTGCGAAATCATCGGCGTGGTTGCGGATCACAGGCATCTCGGACTCGATGCTGCAATCGAGCCGATGGTCTACTGGCCTCACGCCGAGCTGGTCTATCCCGGCATGACGTTGATGTTGCGGACGCGCGGCGATGCGAACGCGGTTGCAGGCGCGGCGCGCAACGTCATCCACACGATCGATCCGCAACAACCAATCGGCGAGGTCAACACGATGGCGACTCTGCTTTCGACGTCGGTGGCGCGCGCGCGATTCAGTGCGTCCCTGTTGACGGTTTTCTCGTTTGTAGCGCTCATCATGGCCGCAGTCGGGATCTACGGTGTGATGTCTTACTCGGTGTTGCAGCGCACGCACGAAATCGGGGTGCGAATGGCGCTCGGCGCGCAGCGTGCCGATGTGCTGAAGCTCGTGGTGCGAAAGGGAATCGTGCTTGGTGTTGTCGGGGTTGTAGTTGGGTTAGTGGCTTCGTTTGCGTTGACTCGATTGATTTCTACGTTGCTCTTTGAAGTTACTGCGACTGATACGGCGACTTTTGTCGGCGTGTCTATTGGGTTGTTCTTCGTGACTTTGGCTGCGTGCTATCTGCCGGCGCGAAGGGCGACTCGTGTTGATCCTTTGAAGGCGCTCAGATACGAGTAAGTCTTTAACAGGATTACAAGCTTAGCAGGATTAACAAGATGGCAATGAGTGAACGTCAGAGTCAGTATGCCTGGCATTTCGATCCGGCATACACGACGGTTGAGTTTGTGATTCGCAACCTGTGGTTCAAGGTGAGAGGCCGGTTCAGAGATCTTGAAGGCGTGATCGTTTTGGATGAGAGCGACGTGAGTCGCTCATCTGTGACGGCAACGATCAAGGCCGGCAGTATCGACACCGGCAGCAAACGGCGTGATGGGCATTTGCTCCTGCGCGACTTCTTCGACGTCGAGAAGTTTCCCGAGATTGAATTCAGGAGCACGAACGTCCGGCGCGGCAAAGATCGCGACTCGCTGGAACTCGAAGGCGAGCTGACGATCAAAGACAAGACGGTGCCCATCGCCCTGGCCGTGAACGAGATGGATCGCAGCCGCTCACCACGCGGCGAAGAGTTTGTTTATTACAGCGCGACGACCGAGCTCGATCGTTGTGCTTTCGGCATCAACTACGGACGCGGATTAATCGGCCGCCGCTTGCGCGTGCACATCAACGTGCAAGCTTCAAACAGGAGATAATTTATGAAGTTGCTCAACCACTCGATCAAAGCGCGAATGTTCTGGCTGCTTGCCTCATTCTTCGCCGTGCTCATTGCCGCCCCGCAGCCCTTTTACGCTCAGACGAGGCGCGAAGAAAGTCAAAGCAAGACGACGTGGATACAGCAGGACGGTCAACAAAAACGCCTGCTCGAGATCCGAGGTACGGCTCAGTTCAATGACGATTACACAGATATCACGAGCGTTACGGAAGGCGGATGGGTCATCGTTGAGGAGCGGACCGGCAGTCAATGGTTTCGTTACGAAGTCAGACGAGATCCCGCGGGACAAATCACGCGAGCATTCTACGCTAACGGCGCCGCGCGACCGATCGACGATAGCGCGAAGACCTGGCTTAGCAAGTTTGTGCTCGAAGCGGTGCGCCAGGGCGGCATCGATGCCGAAAAGCGGGTGCAGCGAATCCTCGAAAAGCGCGGCGTCGCGGGGGTGCTGGCCGAAATCGCATTGATATCGGGTGACTATGCCAAGCGCCATTACTACGAAGCGCTGATCAAACAAGCCAATCTGAACGCTGCTCAGTTGCGCGATGTGCTGCAACAGGTCGCGCGCGACATCTCCTCTGATTACGAGCAGGCGCAGTTGCTGATCGGCGTGGCGCCGATGGTGACGGGGAAAGACGCCGCGATACAACCGTTTTTCGATGCCGTCGCCACGATTAAATCGGATTACGAGCGCAGTCGTGTGCTCAAGACGATCATGAAGCAGGACACGAACAGCAGTGCTGTGCTCGTGCTGGTTGCGTCGTCGACGAAGACAATCTCGTCAGACTACGAGCGCCGTGGTGTGTTGAGCGCGCTGGTGAAGACGAAGAACCAGAGTGAAGAAGTGTTGCGACTGCTGCTCGACTCGGCTGCGGCGATGTCGTCGGATTACGAGAAGGCGACGCTGCTCATGGAAGTGTCGAATGCTTACACGGGTGATGCCCGGTTGAAGGGTTTGTTCCTGAAGGCGGTCGAAACGATCAAGTCGGATTACGAGCGGGGTCGAGTTCTATCAGCGTTGCTTAAAAACAAACAGATAGGCTAACCACAGATTACACAGATGGAAAACTTAATTAAAGACATTCGCTATGGCGTTCGGATGTTGTTGAAGAATCCGGGCGTGACCACAGTGGCGGTGATTACCCTCGCGCTGGGAATTGGGGCCAACACCGCGATCTTCAGTGGTGTGAGTGCGTTTCTCATGAAGCCGCTCAGCGTTCCGAACGCTGCTGAGCTGATCCGGCCGCTCGAGATGTCGGAAGACCGTGGCTTGAGGGATGAGTTTTCCTATCCGGACTTCCTCGATTACCGCGAACAGAGCACGTCATTCAGCGGGCTAGCTGCCGAAGACATGATTCAGGCCGCCGTCGACACCGAGAATCAGAACGACGTCGTGTGGGGACAGGTAGTTTCCGCGAACTACTTCGATGTGCTCCAGGTCAAACCGATCCTCGGTCGAGGGTTTCTCCCCGGCGAAGACAAAACAGCCGGCGCCAATCACGTTGTCGTGTTAAGCCACAGCTTCTGGCAACGCCGCATGGGGAGCGATCCAAGCATCGTCGGCAAGACGGTCCAACTCAACGACCGCGCGTACGAAGTGATCGGTGTCACGCCGGATTATTTCGTCGGGACGAAGTTTGCGCTTGCGCTCGACTTTTGGACCCCGATCTCGATGGCTGAAGAGCTGCGCCGCGATCCGGGCCTGCTGACCGAACGCGATAGCCATTGGATGAACGTCATCGGCCGGCTCAAGCCCGGTGTTTCAGTCGAGCAGGCGTCGGCTGAATTCGACACGGTCGCCGCGCGTCTGAATCAGGCTTATCCGGACATGCGCGCCGCCACGACAAAAGGCCAGGTGCTTACCGAGACCGACGGACGTTGGGAAGATATGGGCACGGTGTTCAAGAGTGCGAGCGCGATCGCGATGGCGATCGTCGGGCTCATACTCCTGATCGCGTGCGCTAACGTGGCGAACCTCATGCTCGCGCGAGCAGCAGGTCGTCGCAAGGAGATCGGGATTCGTCTGGCGTTGGGCGCAAATCGCGCGCGCCTCGTGCGACAGCTCTTAACTGAGAGCATGCTGCTTTCAATCGTCGGTGGCGGGCTCGGATTGCTGCTCGCTTTCTGGGTTACGAAGCTGATGGAAGGGTTCATTCCGGTCCTCGAATACAACATCGTCAGTAACTTCTTCGCACTCGATTCACGCGCGCTCGTGTTCACGCTGATCGTTTCGCTTGGTACGGGTTTGATCTTTGGACTCGCGCCCGCGTGGCACTCGTCAAACCCGGAGCTCGTGCCGGTGTTGAAGGGCGGAGCGGAGTCTGCGCGTCGCAAAAAGAGAAGAGGATTGGGGTTACGTAATGTGCTGGTGGTGGCGCAGGTCGCGTTGTCGCTCGTCGTGCTGGTTTGCGGCGGCTTGTTCATCAAGAGTTTTAGCAAGGCGCAGACGATGGATCCCGGTTTCGATAATGCGAATGGACTGATCGTGTCGCTGAGTCCGACGCTGATTGGTTATGAAGACGATCAGTCGCGACAGTTTTACAAACAGGTGCTCGAACGCGTATCGCACGTTCCGGGTGTTGATGCTGTCTCGTACGCGCGTACGCTGCCGCTCGGCGACAGCTCGAATTCCAATGGTCCGATTCTGAAAGAAGGCGAGACGCTTGCGAAGGGCAGCGCCGGGCGCGTGATCATGACGAATGTAATCAGTCCCGGTTACTTCAGGACGATGCGGATTCCGATCGTTGACGGCCGTGACTTCGACGATCGAGATCTGCCGAAGACGCAGCGCGTCGTGATCGTGAATCAGCAGATGGCTGAGATGCTCTGGCCGGGTGAGAGCGCGGTTGGAAAGCGCATTACGATCGGTGTTGATAGCCGCGATCTGTATGAAGTTGTCGGTGTCGTCAAGACGGGCAAGTATCGGGCGCTGGCGGAAGATCCGAAACCGTTTTTCTACTATGCGATGGGCCAGCGACGTCCGGCTCCGGCGGCGATGGTGGTGCGTGCGAGTGTGGATCCGCGATCGCTTGTCGGTGCGATTCGCAGTGAAGTGCAGGCGATCGATCGACGTGTGCCGTTGTCGGGAGTGAAGACGATGGACGAGCACAAGACGTACGCGCTGTGGGCTCCAAACATGGCGGCCAGTTTCTCGGTTGCGTTTGCAGTGGTGGCGATTCTGTTGAGTGCGGTTGGGCTTTACAGCGTGATGGCTTACGTCGTTTCGCAACGCACGCGTGAGGTTGGGATTCGCATGGCGCTCGGCGCCAACCGCGGCGACGTGATGAAGATGATCACGCGTCAGGGAATGCGACTCGCGGCGATCGGTGTTGGGATCGGGTTACTGCTATCGCTCGCGCTCGCGCAGGTGTTGTCGTCGTTGTTGATTGGCGTCAGTGGTTACGACGTGATGACGTTCATCCTCGTGCCGGTGCTGTTGTCCACCGTGGCGCTCGTGGCGTGTTATCTACCGGCGCGCAGGGCGACGAAAGTCGATCCACTGGTCGCGCTCAGGTATGAATAAGTCGGATAGGACCTATAGGACCTATGTTTAAAGACATTCGATTTGCTGCGCGCGGGTTGTTGAAGCGGCCGGGGTTTACCGTGGTTGCGGTGCTTACTCTGGCGCTCGGGATTGGAGCGAATACTGCGATCTTCAGTGTCGTTAACGCCACGCTTATGCAGACGCCGCCTGTTTCCGATCCGCAGCGGCTCGTGTTTGTCTTCAATGGACCAGTAGGCAGCGTCTTCTCCTATCCCGATTACGCCGCGGTGCGTGATCAGAACAACGTCCTCGATGGGTTGATCGCGTGGGGCGGTATCAGCGCCAGTCTCAACAGCAACGATCAAACAGATCTCGTCACTGGCGCGATCGTCACCGGAAACTTCTTCGACGTCCTCGGCGTGCGTGCGCAACTGGGCCGCGTCATCACGACTGAAGACGACAAGACTCCCGGCGCGCATCCCGTCGCCGTCATCAGCCAGGGTTTGTGGCGTGGGCGTTTCGCGGGAGATCCAAACATCATCGGACGCCAGCTCCTGCTCAACGGAAATAACTTCACGGTGATCGGTGTGCTGCCCCAGGGTTTCGACGGCATGCAGCTAGGCGTCACACGAGATCTCTACGTGCCGATGATGATGCAGGCGACGATGCGGCCGCCACGCGCCGGATTTTCCGGTGAGATGAATCCCGACTTGCTGCAAGTGCGCGGTAATCGCTGGCTATATAGTGTTGGTCGACTAAAGCCAGGTGTTACCGAGGCGCAGGCGCAAAGCTCACTTGCTCTCATAACCAAACAACTCGAACAGGCGTACCCGCAACAGAGTGCCGGTCGCGGCATCACGATCTCGCCTTTGGACGCGACTGACGATCCGAGCGGACGGCAACAACTATCGTCCGTCGCACGACTGCTGATGGGCGTAGTCGGTATCGTGCTCCTGATCGCATGCGCGAATGTCGCAAACCTTCTGCTCGCACGCAGCTCAGCACGAACGAAAGAGATCGCCGTGCGACTCGCGATCGGCGCGACACGATGGCGAATCGTGCGACAGTTACTCACTGAAGGCGTGCTGCTCGCGACGTTAGGCGGCGCCGCGGGACTGTTACTCGCATGGTGGACCGCCAGAACAATCAGCGCCGCGCCTCCGCCGACTAATGCGCTTCCGATCACGCCACAATTCTCGATCGATCTGCGCGTGCTGCTGTTCACCTTAGGACTGTCGCTCCTCGCCGGCATCGTCTTCGGACTCGCGCCCGCACTGCGCGTATCGAAGCCCGCGCTCATTCCCGCTTTGAAAGATGACGCAGCCGTGTTCTTCGAGCGCACGCGCATGTTTACTTTGCGCAACCTGCTCGTCGTCACCCAGGTCGCACTCTCGGTCGTGTTACTGATCGCTGCGGGGCTGTTTCTACGCAGCTTGCGGCAAGCACAGACGATCGATCCCGGCTTCGACGCCGAGAAGATCGTCGGTCTGCCGCTCAACATCAACCTGCTTCGTTACACAAAAGCGCAGGGGCGCGAGTTTTATCGCCAAGTTACTGAGCGAGTCGAAGCGATTCCCGGAGTCGAGTCTGCCAGCGTCGCACGCATCGCAGCGGTGAGCGGCAATTCATCTGTGCGCAGCTTATTGATCGAAGGACGAGCCGGTTCTGACAATCAGTTTCGCAGCGATAACTCAGGCCCGGTTGCGGAAAACAACGAATCGGTCAGCGCGAACGTGATTGGTCCGAAGTATTTTCAAACGATGGGCATCGCGCTCATGCAGGGCCGCGACTTCAACGCGCAGGACGCTGACGATCATCCGCCGGTCGTGATCGTTAACGAAGCTTTCGTGCGGCGGCATTTTCCGAATGAAGACGCGCTGGGGAAGCGTCTGAGTTTCAACGGGCCAGGAGGACCGTGGCGCGAGATTGTCGGTGTCGTGCGTACGAGCAAGTATCGCAGTCTTGGTGAAGCGCCGACGCCGGTCGCGTATTTGGCTTTGCCGCAGAACCACGAGACAGGAATGGTGTTGCACGTTCGCACGCGCGTCGATCCTTCGAGCGTTGCGGGTGCGATACGTAACGAAGTCCAGTCACTCGAGCGGAACCTCCCGCTCGGCAATCCGGAATTGATGAGTGAGCGTGTGGCTAACTCGCTTTACGCGGCGCGCATGGGTGCGCTCCTGCTCGCGGTGTTTGGCGGGCTCGCATTATTGCTTGCGTCGATCGGGTTGTATGGCGTGATGTCGTTCGCAGTCGCGCGACGCACACGCGAGCTCGGGATTCGTGTCGCGCTCGGCGCGCGGCCCGGCGATGTGTTCCGCCTCGTGTTGCTGCAGGGAATGGCGCTCGTGATCGCCGGGCTTGTGCTCGGTATCGGAGTGGCGATAGCAGTGACGCGACTGCTCGCGAGTTTTCTTTATGGTGTGAGCACGACGGATGCGCTGACGTTTACGGTGATTCCGGCGCTGCTGACTGCGGTGGCGTTGCTTGCGTGCTACCTGCCGGCTCGCAGGGCGACGAAGGTCGAGCCGCTCGTGGCGCTGCGGTACGAATAGGTCCTATAGGACGAATAGGACCTATATAGGAGAAATTATGGATTCATTAATTAAAGACATTCGCTACGCGATCAGAAACTTGATCAAGAGGCCGGGGTTTGTCGCGATCGCTGTGATCACGCTCGCGCTCGGGATTGGAGCGAACACCGCCATTTTCAGTCTCGTGAACACGGTCATGTTGCGATCGTTGCCGGTCGATCGACCCAACGAGATCGTCTCCGTCGCCGTCCGCGGCAAGAACGATTCGATGTCGGCCTTCTCCTATCCAAACTATAAAGACTTTCGCGATCACAACGACGTGCTTTCGGGTTTACTCGTCTATCGCTTCGTGCCGCTGAGTTTGAGTCGTGGCGGCAACAACGAGCGCATCTGGGGCTACGAAGTTTCCGGCAACTACTTCGACGTCCTCAACGTGAAAGCAATTCACGGCCGTACGTTTCTTCCGGAAGAAGACCAGACAAAACTCTCGCATCCCGTGATCGTCGTCGGTTACGACTGCTGGCAGCGACGCTTCGGTGGGGATCCGAGTCTCGTCGGCAAAGACGTGCTTATCAACAATCACCAGTTCCGTGTAATCGGCATTGCGCCCGAAGGTTTCCACGGGACCGAGTTTGTTTACTCGCCGGAGATCTGGCTACCGGCGTCGATGATGGAGTGGGCCGAGCCCGGCGCGACCTGGATCGACAATCGCAACTCGAAAAATTTCTTTGCGATTGGGCGTTTGAAGAGCGGGGTTAACTGGCGCCAGGCGGAAGCTTCACTCAACCTTCTGGGCCAGCAAATCGCGAAAGAGTATCCCGACGCGAACGAAGGACAAACGATCAAGATCGATGCTCCGGGTTTCATCATACCTGACCTGCGCGGTGCGGTTGTCAGTTTCACCTGGGTGTTGATGGCGGCAGTCGGATTGGTGCTGCTCGTGACGTGTACGAATCTGGCCGGACTGATGCTCGCGCGTGCGACCGATCGGCGCAAAGAGATCGCGATCCGTCTCGCGATGGGCGCCAATCGCCTGCGTTTGATTCGTCAACTCCTCACTGAAAGCGTTTTGCTTGCGTCTGCCGGTGGCGCTGTCGGGGTGTTGGTTGCAATCTGGATTCTCAGGGCGTTGCTGGCGTTCAGGCCTCCTATCGATTTTCCGCTCGGACTGGATGTGAGTGTCGACTGGCGCGTGTTGCTCTTTTCACTCGCGGTGTCAGTCGCGGCGGGTGTGATCTTCGGATTTGCGCCGGCGTTACAGGCTACGCGCCCGAATCTTGTGGGCGCGTTGAAAGACACTGCCGCGCAGGGTGGCGCAGCGAAAACGAAACTGCGCAGCGTGCTCGTCGTCGCGCAGATCTCGATATCGTTAGTGGTCTTGATTTCAGCCGGACTCGTCGTCCGCACCTTGCAGCAACTGCAAACGATGAACCCCGGTTTCGACACACAGAACGCGATCACGATGTCGTTCGATCTCGGTTTGCAGGGCTATGACGAAGCGCGCGGGCAGCAGTTCTACAAGCAGTTACAGGAACGTTTGCAGTCGCTGCCGGGAGTCGAATCAGCAGCCGTGATGAGTTACATCCCGCTTAGTATCAACTACAACAGCAACACGATCTTCGTCGAAGGTAAGCCCGCCGAGCGTGGCGATAATGCGCCGATGGCGATGACCGCGAGTATTGGGCCAGGCTACTTCAAAACGATGGGCACGCCGATCCTGCAAGGCCGCGAGTTTACAGGTGCAGACCAGGAGAAGACTGAGCGAGTTGCCGTTGTTAACGAATACTTTGTCCGGCGTTTGCTGCCGGAGCTGCAGACGCCTGCTGAAGCTGTCGGCAAACGGTTTAGTTTTCGGGGTGCAGGTGGACCATGGGTGCAGATTGTCGGCGTTGCGAAGGCGGGCAAGTATTTCAATATCGCGGAAGAGCCGCGCCCGTTTGTCTGGACGCCGATGGCCCAGGACTACAACTCGAGCGGGATTCTCGTCGCTCGCACGAAAGGCAGTCCGGAAGGATTGTTTGGCGCCGTGCGCGGGCAAGTGCAGTCGCTCGATGCAAACCTGCCGCTCTTCGACGTCAAGACGTTGACTGAGCACATGAAGCTAGCGCTGTTCCCGGCGAAGATCGCGGCGACTGTGTTGGGTGTGTTTGGGTTTGTCGCGCTGATGCTTGCGGCGATCGGTGTTTACGGAATCACGTCGTATGCAGTCGCGCAACGCACGCACGAGATCGGCGTGCGACTCGCGCTCGGTGCGCAACTGGGCGACGTGTTGAAGCTTGTGCTCGGTCACGGGTTGAAGTTGACGATCATCGGCGCCGCGCTCGGATTGGTTGGCGCGTTTCTCGCGACACGCGCGATCACGAGTGTGCTTTACGGTGTGAGTGCGACGGATCCTTTGACGTTCACGTTCGTGTCGTTGCTGTTGATCGCCGTGGCGCTGGTCGCGTCGTATGTTCCCGCACGACGAGCAACAAAGGTGGAGCCGCTGATCGCATTAAGAAACGAGTGATTTTCTCTGCGTTCCTCTGCGTATCTCTGCGTTCTCTACGTTAAATGGGGTATTTCAACGCAGAGACCGCAGAGATACGCAGAGAACGCAGAGAAGAAAAGGCACAGGCAGATCGACCCATTGGAAGCGTTGAGGTAGCCACAGATGACCCGGATTTAAAGTCAGATTTGCTCTTTTGGCGGTGTTAACAGGCCATGGAAACTCTATTAAAAGATATTCGCTATGGGATTCGTGGCCTTCTAAAGAGGCCGGGGTTTACGGTTATCGCTCTCATCACGCTCGCGCTCGGCATTGGCGCGAATACTGCGATCTTCAGTGTCGTCAATGCAGTGCTGCTGCGGCCGCTGCCGTTCCAAAAACCTGAAGAGCTCGTGATCGTTTGGGAAGACCTCGCTTTCGCTGGCTTTCCACATAACACACCCGCACCGGCAAACTACGTCGACTGGAAGACTCAAAACCAGTCGTTTGTCGACATGGCTGCGAGTCGCGAGACCAGCTTCAATCTCACTGGCGATGGAGAGCCTGAACGCGTTTCCACCTATGCGGTCACGGCCAACTTCTTTGCACTGCTCGGCGTGCAGCCACTACTCGGTCGCAGTTTCACGCCTGAAGAAGATCGGCCCGGCGGCAGCAAAGCGGTCGTGCTCAGCTATGGTCTCTGGCAGAGTCGCTACGGCGGCGATCGCAACATCCTCAATCGCGAGATCCTGCTGGATGGCGAGAAGCATTCGGTTGTCGGTGTGATGCCGGCGAGTTTCCAGTTTTTTGCGAAAGACGTGCGCGTGTGGGTTCCGATCGCTCTCACTCAGGAGGATTGGGCCAACCGCGGTGGTCACTATCTGACGGTGGTGGCGCGTTTGAAGCCCGGCGTACCGGTGACGCAGGCGCAGGCTGACATGAACGCCGTCATGCGCAGGATCTCGGTGGACCATCCGGATGAGACGATTGGAGGGAAGATCGGCGTTATCGTGATGCCGGTGCGCGATGAGTTTGTGGGTGATGCGCGCGGCTCGTTGATCGTCTTGCTGGTAGCGGTTGCGTTTGTGCTGCTCATCGCGTGTGCGAATGTCGCGGGACTGCTTTTGGCGCGTGCGGTTGGTCGTCGTAAAGAGATCGCTTTGCGACTCGCGTTGGGCGCGGGACGTACTCGCGTCGTCCGGCAACTGCTGACGGAAAGTTTGCTGCTCGCGGTCGCGGCGGGTGTGCTCGGATCGTTGCTGGCTTATGCGAGTTTTACTTTCCTGCAAGGACTTGTTCCCGAGCAGATGGAGTTAGCGACGAGCCTGAAGCTTGACGTGCGCATACTCGTCTTCACGATCGCAGTTTCGATTATCACGGGAATCATCTTCGGCCTCGTGCCCGCGCTTCAGTCTGCAAACTTCGACTTGAACGACGCGTTGAAGCAGAGCAGTGGGCGCGTGACTTCGACCGGTCGTTTGCGCAGCGCGATGATAGTGTTTGAAGTGGCCCTGTCGATCGTGTTGCTCGTCGGCGCCGGTCTGCTCATTCAAACGCTGTTTCAACTGTTTCGGCAGTACTCAGTGCTCGAGCCGGAAAAGATACTCACGATGCGCACGATCCTGCCGTTCGAGAAATACAAGGAGCTGCCACGACGCGACAACTACTACAAACAGGTGCTGCAACGCGTCGAGAACCTGCCGGGTGTGGTCGCGGCGGGTTATTCCACGTCAATACCGCTCGCGTGGAAGGGCGGCACGAGTGGGTTTTATCCCGAAGGACTCAAAGAGCCCATCCACGGCATGGCTTACGACGCCAATCATCGCGAGGTTAGTAGCAACTACATCCAGGCGATGAACATTCCGCTGCGCCAGGGACGCTACTTCGACAGTCGTGATAATGCGCAGTCGCTTCCCGTCGCGATCATCAACGAAACGATGGCGCGACAATATTGGCCCGGTGAGAACGCGCTCGGTCGGCGCTTCAAGCTTGGTGACCCGGATGAACCGGGAAAACAATGGAAAGAGATCGTCGGAATTGTCGCGGACATCCGTCAGATGGGAATCGCCGAGCCGGTCAAGGCCGAGATGTATTTCCCTTACGAGCAGATTACGGACTGGCCCGGATACATGCCGCGCGACCTTGCGATTCGAACGAATCGCGACACGTCAAACCTTGCCGGCGCAGTGCGACAGATCATTCGCGAAGTCGATCCGGATCAGCCTGTTTCCAACGTTGCGACGATGGCGGAAGTGCTCGGCACGGAAGCCGGTCAGCGTCGCATGGGAATGATCATGCTCGTGGGGTTTGCGGCGCTCGCGTTATTACTCGCGTCGCTCGGCATTTACGGCGTGCTGGCTTACTTCGTCACGCAACACACGAACGAGATCGGCGTGCGACAGGCGCTCGGCGCGACGCCGCGTAACATTCTGTTGCTCGTGTTGAAGAAGGGAATGGGGCTGACGCTCGTTGGCGTCGCGATCGGGTTGGTCGCATCGTTTGCGCTCACACGTCTGATGAGCTCGTTGTTGTTTGGAGTGACAGCGGCCGATCCGTTGACGTTTGCGACCGTGCCGCTCGTGCTTGTGATGGTGGCGTTGTTGGCTTGCTATATACCGGCGCGTCGCGCAACGAAGGTCGATCCACTCGTGGCGCTGCGCTACGAGTAAAGCCGTAACAGGATTTACAAGAGTTTTCAGGATTTACATGTAAATCTTGTCTAATCTTGTAAATCTTGTAAAAAGGCTCAATTCCATGCACACACTCTTCCAGGATTTGAAGTACGGCCTGCGGATGCTGATGAAGCATCCGCATGTTACGGCGATTGCCGTGGTCACGCTCGCGCTCGGTATTGGAGCGAACACCGCGATCTTTAGCGTGGTGAATGCGGTGTTGCTTAATCCGCTGCCGTTCAGAGAACCAGATCGAGTCGTCGCTTTGTGGGAGAGCGTTCCGAATCAGGGTCGCTCGCGAGTTACGCCGGCAAACTTCCATGACTGGAAGAAGCAAAACACCGTCTTCGAAGACGTCGCGGCGTTCGGCCGAAACTCTTTGACGCTTACCGGCGATGGCGAACCGGAACAACTCGTCGGCGCGCGGGTGAGCTCGGGCTACTTCGCCGTGATTGGAGTTGAGCCGATTATCGGTCGTTCCTTCTCGGCGGAAGAGTACGAATTGGGAAAGGGACACGTCGTCATTCTGGGTCATGCTTTGTGGCAGCGTCGCTACGGCGGCGATCGCAATATCATCAACCGCAATATCACACTCGATAACACGCTTTACACAGTCGTTGGTGTAATGCCTCGCGGCCTTTATCCGGTTTCACCGCTAAATCCCGGGCGCATCACTTTCGATGAGCAGGAACAGAACTTCTGGTTGCCGATGTCTTTCACTGCCGAGTGGGCCGCCGCGCGATCTGCGCATGTGCTCGGTGTCGTCGCACGCCTCAAACAAGGAGTCTCAAAGTCGCAAGCCACTGCAGAGATGAACGCCATCGGGGCGCGCCTTGAAAAAGAGTATCCCGCGAATCGAGGCGAGGGAATTCTTGTCAGCCCGTTTATGGATGAAGTGGTTGGCAACGTCAGACCTGCGCTATTGACATTGTTAGGCGCGGTTGGAGTTGTCTTGTTGATTGCCTGCGCTAACGTGGCCGGGCTCTTGTTGGCCCAACATGCGGGACGAAGTAAAGAGATAGCCATCCGCGCGGCGCTGGGCGCGGGCCGCAGACGTCTGGTGCGGCAGTTTTTCATTGAAGGTTTGCTGCTTTCATTGCTGGGAACGGTGGCCGGGCTGGCGTTGGCATCGTTGGGACTGAAAGTGTTGTTGCAGTTTGTGCCTGCCGGCGTTCCGCGTTTGGCTCAGGTTAGTCTCAACTGGAGAGTACTTGGCTTCACGATTTTGATTGCCCTCGGCACGTGTTTGATCTTCGGTTTAATTCCAGCCCTGGAAACTTCCAGGCTCGACTTGAACAGTGCACTCGAGCAATCGGGACGCTCCTCTGGTCCAGGAGCGAGCAAGCTCCGGTTCCGGCAGCTACTGGTTGTATTCCAGATCAGCATGGCAGTGATGCTGGTGATAGGCGCGGGCCTGCTGGTTAAGAGTTTTTGGCTGCTGCAGCGAGTCGATCCCGGATTTGAAAGCGAACACGTGTTATCGGCGGGGCTCACTCTGACAGTTTCAAAGTATTCCGAACCGGAACAAATCAATAACTTTCACAAACAGTTAATCGAGCGCGTGTCTGCGATACCGGGAGTGAAGCACGCCACTATCGCTTACGATCATCCCCTCGCGTCGAATTGGATCGACTCATTCCAGGTCGAAGGCAGAGTGTTGCCGGCTGACAGTCGTTCGCAATCAGCTAACTTTGTTCCGATTGGGCCAGAGTATTTCGACACAGTCGGGTTGAAGCTTGTCGGCGGCCGAAGATTTACGCGCCTAGATGATCAGGATCACCCAGGGGTGGTGCTTGTCAACGAGTCGTTCGTCAAAAATTACTTTCCGAATGAGAACGCGCTCGGTCAAAAGATGCGACTTGGTCCGCCAGGGCGAATCTGGAGGAATAAAAAGCTGACTTCATTCGAGATCGTCGGTGTGGTGCGTGACGTTAAGCTCGCCGGTCTCGAAGCGCCTTCCGAACCGGCTTACTACATACCCGCGTCGCAGGCGCCGTTGGAAGACATGACTATTCTGGTGCGTACGACGACGGATCCACTCTCGATTGTTGGCGCTTTAAGACAGGCAGTTTGGTCTATCGATCCGAACCAGCCGATCGCAAATATCAGCACGTTGGAGAAAGTGGTTGACGACAGTGTCGCGCCGCGACGGTTGAACATGCTGCTGATGGGATTGTTTGGCGGGTTGGCGATGCTGCTTTCGGCGGTCGGGATATACGGATTGCTGTCGCACGCGGTGACGCAACGCACGCAGGAGATGGGGATTCGGATGGCGCTCGGCGCGCAGGTGAATGACGTGCTGAAGCTCGTGTTGAAGCAGGGAATGATGCTCGTGGTGATGGGGGAGATTGCTGGGTTGGTGGGTGCGTTGGCGTTGACGCGATTGATTCGTGGGTTGCTGTTTGGTGTGACGCCGAATGATGCGACGACGTTTGTGGTTGTGGCTGCGGTGTTGGGGATCGTTGCTTTGTTGGCGTGTTATTTTCCGGCGAGAAGGGCGACGAAAGTCGATCCCCTGATAGCGCTCAGATACGAATAGGTCCTATAGGACAAATTATGATGACGTTGCTCATTGATCTTCGTTATGGCGCGAAGATGCTCTGGAAGTCCAGGGGCGTCACGATCGTCGCCGTGGTCTCGCTCGCCGTTGGCATCGGCGCAAACTCCGCGATCTTCAGTCTCCTCAATTCACTCCTCCTGCGGCCAAGGCCTGTGTCGCACCCGGAACAACTCGTCGAGCTTTACGTGAGTGAGGGCGAACAACGTCCATACTCGACGACGTCCTATCCGAGCTATCTTGATCTTCGCGATCGTAATGACGTGCTCTCCGGACTCGCTGCCTACGGCATCCGGCAGTTCAAGTTTGGTGACGCTAACGAAGTTGAGCAGATCTGGGGCGAAGCAGTGTCGGGAAACTACTTCGACGTGTTAGGTGTCGCCGCGCAGAAGGGACGCACTTTCTCAGCCGATGAAGATGTCGTGCCGCGGCGGAATCCCGTTGCTGTGATCAGCCATAGTCTGTGGCAACGTCGCTTCAATTCCGATCCCGAGCTCATCGGCAAGACGGTCACACTCAACGAACAACCGCTGACTGTGATCGGCATCGCGCCGCCGCAATATACCGGCATGATGCGTGGGATCTCGATCGAGATCTGGGTCCCCACCGCGATGATGCCGGCGGTGGAACCGATCGGCGATCGCACCTTAACGAGTCGCGGAAACCGCGGGTTGTTTATGGTCGGACGGCTTAAGCCGGGCGCCACTCTGGCGCAGGCGCGCGCACGTTTCGATCTGATCACGCGCGACATGCAGGCCGCATATCCTGAAGAGTGGCTGTCGAAACATGAATCGGGACGCGTGCGCGTGTCGGCGATCACGGTCCTGCCGGAGAGTGAGACGCGCCTTCATCCGGACATGCAGTCAGCCGCATACGGCGTCTTCGCTCTGGTTTTTGTCATCGTGAATCTCGTGTTACTAATCGCGTGCATCAATCTCGCGGGCATGTTGCTGGCGCGAGCCGTCACACGACGAAGAGAGATGGCGGTGCGGCTTGCGATCGGCGCGAGTCGCTCGCGGATCGTGCGACAGTTGCTGACTGAAAGTGTGTTGCTGTCGATCATCGCAGGCGCTGCGGGTATCCTGCTTGCTGTTTGGTTTCTCAATTTAATCCTTGCTGCTATTCCGGCATTACCCGAGGGCATACGAGTCTCACTCGATCTTCATCTCGACTGGCGCGTCGTGATCTACACGATCGCGTTCTCGACGATCACGGGAATACTTTTTGGTCTCGCGCCCGCGTTGCAAAGCTCGAAAGCCGATGTTTCGACTGTCTTGAAAGACGATTCGAGTCTCTTCACCGGCTTCTATCGCAAGTCGCGCACTCGCATGGCGCTCGTGGTGGTCCAGGTCGCTTTTTCGTTACTGCTTTTAGTTGGCGCGGGACTCGTATTGCGCAGTCTCGAAAAAATCAGACCGTCACGGTTGGGCTTCAGCACGGAAAGTATGGTCGTCGGGATCGTTAGACTTGATGAAGCCAAATACGATCGCGCGAAGACGCAGGAATTTTACCGGCAACTGTCGGAACGGCTCGCTGCTTTGCCGGGTGTGCAATCGGCGAGTTTAGTCAGCGAGATACCGCTAACGTTCATGGGTGGCACGCGAAGCAGCATCGACATCGAGGGATATCAGCCCGGCGCAAATGAAGACATGCAAATCGCCGCCGTCACCGCCGGTCCGCGTTATTTCACGAACATGAGAGTTCCGTTCGTGCAGGGACGAGATTTCGAGGAACGCGATCGTGAAGGCGCGCCGTGTGTGGCGGTCGTAAATGAAGCGTTCGGCGAAAAATACTTTCGTGGATCCAACTCGCTCGGGAAGCACCTCATGAAATATGGCGGCGCACCGAACGCACCGAGAATACCGTGCGAGATCGTCGGCGTGATACGCGACAACGAGTGGCAATCGCTGGAGAAGCAGGTACACCCGTTCTACGCGCTCGCGCTGCAACAGTCGCAACGAAAACAATTTATGTTGGTGGCGAGCGCTGTGGGCGATCCGGCGAGTTTGATCGGAGGAGTGCGGAGCGCCATCCGCGAGCTCGATCCTATGATTCCGGTGGCTGATGTACAAACGTTGGGTGATTACTTCAGTCTCGGGCTTTTCCCGTTTCGAATACTGGCGGTCGTGATGGGTGGCTGTGGGGTGATGGCGTTGTTGCTAGCGACGCTCGGGATTTATGGAATTATTTCTTACTCAGTCGCGCAGCGCACGCGCGAGCTAGGCATTCGCATGGCGCTCGGCGCGGTGCAAAGAGATATTTTGCGGATGGTGATCGGGCAGGGAATGTTTCTCGTGATCGTTGGATTGGGAATCGGATTGTTGTTGTCGTTAGCGTTGACGCGAGTGTTGACGAGCTCGTTGCTCGAGCTTGAGCTGCCGTTGCCGGTCAGCGCCATCGATCCGCTAACGTTTGCGGGCGTGACGATGTTGTTGGCGTTCGTGGCGCTGGCGGCTTGTTACATCCCGGCGCGAAGAGCGACGAAAGTAGACCCAATCGAGGCATTAAGATACGAATAGAATCCACAGATTACACAGATTACGCAGAAAAAATTCTGTGTAATCTGTGGATGAAGGAGAGTTGATGACTACATTCTGGCAGGACATACGCTATGGCGCGAGGATGCTGATAAAGAACCCGGGCGTCACGATCATCGTGATCGTCGCGCTCGCGCTCGGGATCGGCGCGAACACCGCGATCTTCAGTGTCGTCAACGCGGTGCTCCTCCGTCCAATGCCTTACGACGAGTCTGATCGTCTCGTCTTTCTCAACGAGAAGAGTCCCGTGCTCGATGAGATGTCGATCTCGTATCCAAACTTCCTCGACTGGCGCGAGCACAATCAAACGTTCGAGAAGATGGGCGTCTACAATCGCGCCAGTTATAACCTCACCGGCGCGGGGGAAGCGGAACGTATCGTCACTGGTCAGGTTTCTGCCGATCTATTTTCAGTCCTCCGCGTGAGTCCTCTGCACGGACGCGTGTTTACAAACGACGAAGACAAACCCGGCGGCCCGCCTGTTGTCGTGCTCAGTTACGCCCTGTGGCAACGTCGCTTCGGCGGACAGATGAGCGTGCTCGATCAGCCGATCACTCTGAATGGCAAGAGCTATACAGTGATCGGCATCATGCCCGAGTCGTATGCATATCCGAGCCGCGTTCAGATGTGGGTGCCGGTGGGCCAACTGTCGGACCAGGCGAGCTGGAAGCAGCGCGGTAATCATCCGGGGTTGTATGGCGTGGCGCGTCTCAAACCGGGCACGACATTCGAACAGGCAGACGCGGACATGAACAACGTCGGCGCAAACCTCGAGAAACAGTATCCCGACTCGAATACGGCCACTCGACCCAGGCTGCGGCCACTGTTGGAGATCTTCGTCAGCGACGTGCGACAAGCGCTGTGGGTGATCTTCGGTGCGGTCGGGTTTGTGTTACTGATCGCGTGCGCCAACATCGCGAATCTCCTGCTAGCAAGAGCGACTGCGCGTCGGAAAGAGATGGCGATACGAACTGCGGTCGGTGCGAGTCGCTGGCGCATCGCGCGGCAGTTATTGACTGAGAGTGTTTTGCTGTCGTTGACAGGCGGCGTGATCGGATTGTTGCTGGCGCGCTGGGGTGTGAAATTGATTTTGTACGTGAGTCCCGATTCGATTCCGCGCTCGCGTGAGATTGGTCTCGACTGGACCGTGCTCGCGTTCACGATTGGCGTTTCGTTTCTCACGGGGATTCTTTTCGGGCTGATACCGGCGATTCAGGCTGGTGAAGTTGACGTGCACGAGACGCTGAAGGAGAGCGGGCGCGGCAATAGCGGACGGCAGTGGCTGCGCAGTTCGCTCGTCGTGGTTGAAGTCGCGACTACGCTCGTGTTGCTGATTGGCGCCGGGTTGATGATTCGCAGTTTCTACCTGTTGCAGAAAGTTAATCCGGGCTTTTCTCACGAGCACCTGACGAGCTTCAGCATTTCGCTGCCGGAGAAGAAGTATGCGAATGAAGAGGCGCAACAGTCGTTCTACAATCAACTGCTCGAGAATATTCGTTCGTTACCGGGAGTTGAATCAGTCGCAGCAGCTTCGGGGTTGCCGCTCGGAAATAATGGATGGCAGACGTCGTTTGTCATCGATGGACAACCGGCGCCGCCACGCGAGCAGACTCCGCTCATGGAAGCGTGTCTGGTGACGCCGGATTACTTCAAAGCGATGAACATTCCGGTGTTACGCGGGCGTGTGTTTACCGATCGTGATGACCGGTCGCATCTTGCCGGACGCGATCTCAGTAAGCTCAACGAGAACCAGCGTGCGATTGCGGGACTGAATAAGATTGTGATCGACGAGGATTTCGCGAAGAAGTACTGGCCCAATGAAGATGCGGTCGGGAAACGAGTGAGGCTGGGCCGGGATGCCGATGCCCCCGTGCTCGAAGTGCTCGGCGTGGTTGGTCGCGTGAAGATGGAGAGTTTGAATCAGAATAGCGATCGTGTGCAGGGATATTTCCCGTACAATCAGACGCCTGCCGGCGATATGACGGTCCTCATCAAAGGCGCGTCTGATCCGAACTTGTTGATCTCGTCGGTGCGTGGTGTAGTGAAGTCGATCGATCAAGATCAGCCGATCTATAGTCCGCGCACGATGGATGAGATTCGGGCTGAGTCGGTCGCGCCCGAGCGTTTGAACTTGACGCTGCTCAGTCTGTTTGCAGGCATCGCGCTCGTGCTCGCGATCGTTGGTATTTATGGTGTGATGTCTTACTCGGTCACGCAGCGCACGCACGAGATTGGGATTCGCATGGCGATTGGCGCGCGTCCGCTTGACGTGTTCAAGATGATCATTGGAAATGGGATGAAGCTGGCGCTGCTCGGTGTGGCGATCGGGCTCGCGGGGGCGTTTGTGCTCACGCGGTTTATGGCGACGATGTTGTTTGGAGTCGCGCCGACGGATGCGATGACGTTTGGCGGCATCTCGGTCCTGCTGATCGCCGTGGCGTTGCTGGCGTGCTACCTGCCGGGACGAAGGGCGACCAAAGTTGAGCCCACGATTTCTTTGCGGTATGAATAAGTAAGGGCTGTCGCAACAACTGTAGGGGTGGCCCTCCGTGGCCACCCGTTTCCGGAAGCGCGTATTCGTCGAACGGGTGGCCACGGAGGGCCACCCCTACAGTTGTTGGTGAAGGGCTTGATGAACGATCTGCGTTACGCTCTCAGAAGTCTGATTAAGCAGCCGGGGTTTGCGGCGGTCGTCGTCGTTACGCTCGCGTTGGGGATTGGGTCGAGCAGCGCGATGTTTAGTGTCGTGAATGCCGTGCTGTTGCGGCCGCTTCCGTTTCCACATGCCGAGCGGCTGCAAGTGGTTTGGGGTAATTACCGCTCACTCAACATCGAACACCTGCGCGCCAAGGCCGCTGAGTACGAAGACTACGCGAAACAAACTGAAGTCTTCGATGCGGTTGCGGCTTATGCAAACCACAGTTTCAACATGATGACTGCTGCGGAGCCGGAGCGCATTCGCGGCGCTTACGTGTCGGCGAATCTCTTTCCGATGTTGGAGGCGCAGCCGTATGCCGGACGCGTGTTCACGAGCAATGAGCAACGTGTTGTCGTGTTGAGTGATGGGTTTTGGCAACGCCGTTTCGCGGGTGATCGCGGCGTGATCAATCAGACGATTACCCTTGATAACGAGAGTTATACCGTGATCGGCGTGATGCCGGCGGGATTTCAGTTTCCGCACCCGAGTTTCTCGTCAGGTGAGCCGGCCGACGTTTGGGCGCCGTTGAGTTATGCGCCGGACCAGGTCACGAAGCGGAGTGGTCCCTACTTTCTTAACGTGCTTGCGAGATTGAAACCGGGCGTGACGCTCGAACAAGCACGCGCACACATGAACGCGCTTGGGCAGCGATTCGAGCGCGAGCTGAGTGGTTATCGTGGCCCGAACGGTGAGGATGGTGGTTGGCGTATCACTGTTACGCCGTTGCAGGAAGAGATCGTGGGTGGCAGTCGACGAGCGTTGCTCGTGTTGCTGTTTTCGGTTGGGTTGTTGTTGCTGATTGCGTGCGCGAATGTGGCGAATCTCTTGATGATGCGCTCGGCGAAGCGTCACAAGGAGCTGGCAATCCGTGCGGCGCTCGGTGCGAGTCGCTGGAAGATCGCGCGGCAGTTGTTAGTTGAAGGTTTGGTGTTGGCGACAATTGCGGCCGTGCTCGGGTTTCTGTTTGTTAACTGGGGTATTGGCTTGTTGGTGGCGCTTGGGCCATCGATCGTACCGCGTGCGCAGGAAGTCAGCATCGATGCGCGTGTGTTTGCCTTCATGGCTTTGACGGTCGCGGCGATTAGTATCGGGTTCGGTTTGATTGCCGCACGGCCGGTTTCGAAACTCGATTTA
>Ga0105238_10001565_pt1 | contig 22954 bp, 28 predicted proteins | sample KBSC34metaG_FD_81526 | JGI IMG/M metagenome (GOLD analysis project Ga0105238, IMG submission 81526) | Corn rhizosphere microbial communities from Kellogg Biological Station, Michigan, USA - KBS C3-4 metaG | ecosystem: Host-associated > Plants > Roots > Rhizosphere > Soil | place: Michigan, USA...
TCAGCGCGCGCGGCGCCACGTCGAGCGGCCTGGGGCTGCGGCGCACCTCCCGGCGGGTGAGGCAGCTGGTGCGCTACACGTGGCCGCACAAGCTGCGCGCGCTGACCGCCATCGGGGCGCTGCTGGGGGTCACCGCCACGACGATCGGAGGCCCGCTGATGGCCCAGCAGGCGATCGACCGCGGCATCACCCCCGGCGACTTCGGCCAGGTGGAGCTGTGGGTGGCGGCGTACCTGCTGGTGGCGCTGCTGGGCTGGGTGTTCGCCGTGGTGCAGAGCTACCTGACCACGTGGGTCGGCGAGCGGGTGCTCTCCGATCTGCGAAGCGACCTGTTCACGCACGTGCAGACGCTCGACCTGGGGTACTTCGAGCGCACCCGTGCGGGCGTGGTGATCTCGCGGCTGACCAACGACATCGAGGCCCTGAACACGCTGGTCACGGACGGCCCCACCACGCTCGTCCAGAACTCGATCACGCTGGCCGGCTCGGCCGTCGTGCTGCTGATCCTGGACTGGAAGCTGGCGCTGGCGACGCTGGTCGTGTTCCCCGGGATGGCAATCGCGACCGGGATCTACCGGCACTACTCGGCGATCGCCTACCGGCAGACGCGCGAGCGGCTGGGCGAGGTCACGGCCAACCTGCAGGAGGACATCTCGGGCGTGCGGGTGGTGCAGGCGTTCCGGCGCGAGGCGTCGAACTACCGCAGCTTCATCGGGGTGAACGACTCCTACCGCGAGGCCAACCAGCGGACGGTCACGGTCAGCGCCATCTACTTCCCGTTCGTCGACCTGCTGTCGGCGACGGCGATGGCGATCGTGCTCGGCTACGGCGGCGTGCGGGTGCTGGAGGGCGATCTCAGCGCCGGCGCGCTGTTCGTGTTCATCGGCCTGCTCACCAACTTCTTCGACCCCGTGCAGCAGCTGTCGCAGTTCTACCAGACGTTCCTGGCCGGCACGGCCGCGCTGGACAAGGTGTTCGAGGTGATGGAGACCGAGCCGCAGATGCAGGACGCGCCGGAGGCGGAGGACCTGCCCGAGATCTGGGGCCGGGTCCAGTTCGAGGATGTCCGCTTCAGCTACCGCGAGGACACGGCCGAGGTGCTGCACGGCATCTCGTTCGAGGTCGAGCCCGGCCAGACGGTGGCCCTGGTCGGCCACACCGGCGCCGGCAAGTCGACCATCGTGAAGCTGCTGGCGCGCTTCTACGACCCGACCGGCGGGCGCATCCTGATCGACGGCCGGGACGTGCGCGACGTGACCGTGCGGTCGCTGCGCCGCAAGCTCGGGATCGTGCCGCAGGAGGCGTTCCTGTTCGCGGGCTCGGTGCGCGACAACATCGCGTTCGGGCGTCCGGACGCCTCGTTCGAGGACGTCGTGGCCGCGGCCACCGCGGTGGGAGCGGACGGGTTCATCCGCGAGCTGCCGAACGGTTACGACGAGGAGATCGAGGAGCGCGGCGGGCGGCTCTCGATCGGCCAGCGCCAGCTGGTCGCGTTCGCGAGGGCGCTGCTCGCAAACCCGCACCTGCTGATCCTCGACGAGGCCACGTCCAGCGTGGACATCCCGACTGAGGCCAGGATCGAGCAGGCGCTGGACACGCTGCTCCAGCACCGCACGTCGTTCGTGGTGGCGCACCGGTTGAGCACGATCCGCCGCGCCGACCTGATCATCGTGCTCGAACATGGCGAGGTGATCGAGACGGGAACGCACGAGCAGCTGATCGCACTGCGGGGGCGGTACTTCGCGCTGTATGACGACTGGGTCTGAGCGACGCCGCCGGCCAGCCGCGCGCCTAGGTGACCGTGTCTTCCTCGACCACGACCGCGGGACCGGACGTCACGGGCCTGGCGAGCAGCCGGTCGCGCGGTACCCGCTCGAGCCAGGTGCCCGCGGCCAGCGAGGTGAGGATGGCCAGCAGCACCAACACCGCGAAGAAGTCCTGATCGATGATGCCGGCGGAAAACGCTGTCGAGGCGACGACGATGCCCGGCCCGCCGCGAGCGTTCATCGCAATCGCCAGGTTGAGAGAGCTGAAGCTGTCCTCGCCGGCCACGCGGGCCCCGAGGTAGACGCTGGCTGCCTTGATGACGCACGCGGCCAGGAGGAATCCGACGAAGAAGACGACGTCGAAGCCGTGGATCAGGTCAAGCCCGAGGCCGATTCCGGCGAAGTAGACGGGTATGAAGAAGGCGAGTGAGAAGCTCCTGATCGCCAGCGTGGCCTGCGACGGTTTCGGCTCGGTGGCGGCCACCACGATCCCGGCCACGAACGCCCCGAAGAACGCCTCGAGCCCAAGCATCAGGGCGGCAGCTGTCGTCAGCAGCATGAACGTGAGCTGGTGTGCGATCGGGGTGGCGCGCTGGATCACGTTCAGCTCGAGGCTGCCGATCCAGCGGTAGGCGGGCGGGCCGGCCACCAGGAATGCGCCCAGGAATGCGAGCGTGGCTGTCACGTGGTAGACGAGATCGGCGTGTGAGCCGGCCGTGATCCCGAGCGCGGATGGCAAGCCGAAGAGCGCGGCACCGGTCGTCCCCGCATAGCCGATCGCCGTGGCCAGCACGACGTAGAGCACGAGATCCTCGAGCACGGCGACCCCGAGCACCACTCGCGCGAACGGGGTGTCGAGGATGCCCAGGTCATGCATGATCCGGGAGATCACCGGAATGCTCGTGATGGCCAACGCAATCGCGAACACCAGCACGAACGAGGTGGTGTTGCCATTCGGCCCCCACAGGCTCCGCTGGTCGATCATCTGTGAGATGGCGAGCCCGGCGACGAAGGGGATCGTGGTACCGGCCACGAACACGGCGGCCACGGTGCGCCGCTCGCCACGGTGAAAGACGGTGCGCAGCTCGGACCCTGCGATGAACAGGAGCAGCAGCAGCCCGAGCTGGTAGACGGCGGAGAGGATGACGGGCGTCGACCCGCTGGTGGGAAATATCCACGCCTGCGTGGACTCGGATAGCGAGCCGAGCACCGTGGCGCCGAGCAGCAGGCCGCCGAACACCTCGCCGATCGCACGGGGCTGGCGGAAACGGACAAACAGGGAGCCCATCCCGTGCGCGCACAGCAGGATCGCAGCCAGGGCGATCAGCGTGTGGGCGAGGTCTGCGGTGGGAAGCGTGCTCATGGTTCGGATGGGTGACCCTGCCGAAGATACGGCGATAACGGGTCGATGTCGACAGCGCTGCCGCGGTTCACGAGCTCGCCGGCGCCTTTCGACACACCGCTTTCACTCAAGACAACTTGCACATCGTCCGATATACGCGGCAGCATGGGTCGTCTGCGTATGTTCCTCGCTCTGGCCGTGCTCGCCTGCGTGATCCCTGCGCAGGCGAGCGCGGCCTCCACAACCACGGTGCCCGACGTGCCGGCGTCGTTCTGGGCGCACGCCCAGATCGTGTGGTCCGTGAAGGCCGGATGGGTGCCGCTGCACAAGAACGGCACCTTCGCCCCCGGTCGCAACGCCACCCGCGCGGCGGCGGCGCGGGTGCTGGCGAGCCTGAACGAGCAGCAGCACGGCGTCGCGATCAGCAACGATCCGTTCCAGCAGGCGGTGGACGGCGGATGGATCGGCGCCGGCCTCGGCCCGGGGTCGACCCTCACCCAGCTGGAGTTCGACCGCGGCATCGTGCGCGTGATGGGGCTCAAGAAGGATTCCATCCGGCTCAGGCAGATCACGGCCGCTGACGGGTGGCAGCCGAAGCTCCCGACCGGCTTTGCAGCCGAGCAGATCGTGCGCGACATCGGCGCCCGCTGGAACGTTCCGTTCGGCGCCGACAACTGGGAGACGTGGCCGAGCACCACGCTCAGGCGCGCCAACCTGGCCGTGCAGGCATACCTGCTGGGCCATCTGCCCAGCTACTGGCAGTCCTCCGTGGACACGCAGATGAACGTGGTGCACGCGCTACCCGCATACACGCCGCTGAAGAAGGCCGTGCTCGGCTACGCGCTGAAGTGGTCGGGCGCGCCCTACATCTGGGGCGGCAGCTCCGACCAGCCACAGGACCCGTTCGGGCTCCCCGCCGCCGCCGGCTTCGACTGCTCGGGCTTCGTATGGTGGGTGATGAAGCGCTCCTACACGGTGCCGGGGAAGACCTGGGACGGCACCGCAAAGATCCCATGGCGCACCACGTATGACATGGCCGCGCACCTCCCGGTCGCGAAGCGCATCCCCTACAGGAGCCTGAAGCCTGGCGACATCCTGTTCTGGAGCAGCAGCGCACCGCACGGCGTGCTCACCAACTCGAGCGCTGTCGACCACACCGGCATCTACCTCGGGAAGGGCTGGACGATCAACAGCCACGGCAGCGGCGCGGGTGTCACCATCAACTACATGGGCGCCGGCGCCGGCTGGTACCACGACAACTTCGTGTTCGGCTGGCGGATCATGCCGCGCGGCGTCTGAGCAGCGCGGCGCGATAGGCTGCGCTCGCGATGAGCGCGGACGAAAACACCACCCCGGAGCCCGAGGAGATCCCGGCCGGAGCAGAGGCCGCCCCCGGCACACCGGTCAGCGTGCGGGCCGAGCGAGGCGCCCGCATGACCCCTGCCGAGGCGGTGCGCGACATGCGCATCAAGGTGCCGGCGCGCGGCAACCGGAAACTCCGCGAGGTGGTCGAGCGCGTCAACCGCGACGACTCGATCAAGGCGCTCTGGCACGCCGCAAACGTCAACGCGGTGGCGCGGATGCAGATCAACGACCACTCCTGGGTGCACATCCAGATCGTCACCAACATCGGCCTGAAGCTACTGCGCGAGCTGCGCCGGGCGGGCGTCGAGCCGGGCATGGTGACCGACTACGGCATGACCGACGACGATGCCGAGGTGGTGGTCGGGCTGGGCTGCTTGACGCACTGCCTGGGGATGGCGATCCACCGTGACGGGCATGAGGAGATGAGCCTGTTCCTGACGGCCGACCGCCTGCCCGGGTTGCTGGACGGGCTGTACGAGGAGCCCGAGCGGACGATCGTGATGGCCGAGGTGCTGCAGACGATCATCAGCCACCGCTCCGGCGGCCGGCCGCTGTCGCTGGAGGCCGGGATCGTGCGGGTGGCCGATGCGCTGGACATGGCCAAGGGACGCTCCCGGATCCCGTTCGAGACCGGGCGCGTCTCGATCCACTCGCTGTCGGCGGCAGCGATCGAGGAGGTCGTGATCCGCGGCGGCGGTGACGGCAAGGTGCTGGTCGAGATCGAGATGAACAACTCGGCCGGCCTGTTCCAGGTCGACAACCTGCTTCGATCGAAGCTGCACGGCTCCGGGCTCGAGGACCACATCGAGGTGGCAGCGACGCTCGAGGGCGATACCGAGAAGCGCCTGCTGCCCAGCTTCCGGCTGTAGGCGATCACACATATGTGACGTGTGCCACGCCATGTAGTGTGCGCCTCATCACCGAACAGGCCGGAGGGGGGCACGTCGAGGCACGGTCCAGACGCCGGCGAAGGAGGCCACATGTCGCGCGTCCGCCCACTTCTCGTCGCAAGCGTCGCGGTCGTGTTGATCGCAGGCGCCGGCTGCGGCAGCTCGTCGTCGTCAGGCGGCTCGTCCTCGGCGGCGAACGCCGGCCTTGGCGTCACCACCACCACGCCACCGGCCAGCACCCAGTCCGGCGGCGGCGGCGGCAGCAGCTTCTGCTCGACGGGCAAGGCGGACGTGGCGAGCCTCAAGGCCAAGCTCGCGTCGTTCGCGACCTCCGGCACCGACCCCACGGCGTTCAAGTCGGAGATGCAAACGATCCAAAAGGCCTACCAGCAGGCCGAGTCGCAGGCGCCGGGCGAGATCAAGCCCGACCTGGCGGCCGTCAACGCCTTCATCGCCAAGCTCGACCAGATCTACGCCGCGCACGGATGGAACCCGATCGCGGCCGCGCCGGCCGCGCTCCCGCTACTACAGAACAACGGCCTCAAGGCGCACATGAACCACCTTCAGGCCTGGGCCAAGGCCAACTGCAGCTAGGCCGGCCCCGAAAGGGGCTCTGGTATCCTTCGCCGCGCCGTTGCGGGGTCGTCTAATGGTAGGACGCCTGACTCTGGATCAGGTAGTCGGGGTTCGAGTCCCTGCCCCGCAGCCTTGCTCGATCAGGTCCGGCCAGCGGCCATCGTAGACTCCGGAGATGGAGGCGGCCTATGAGCCTGATGCCTGGCACGACTTCGGGGTCGCACTGGTCGGCGCAAGCGCTGCCCTACTGGGACTGCTCTTCCTCGTGGTTTCGATCCATCTTCGAGTAGTGGTCGAGGATCCTGTGCTCCGCCGCCGGGCCGAGATCATGCTCGGGCTGCTCGCGACGACGTTCGCTGCCTCGGCCGCACTCCTGATCCCGGGACAGGGGCGACAGGCGCTCGGCATCGAGCTGATGCCGATCGCGCTGGTCTACATAACGCTCTCGACGCTGGCGACCTTCCGCGCGACCCGTTCTCGGCAGGGCGTTTCGCGCGATCGTCTCGCTCGGTTCCTCTTCGGCGAGCTGAGCGCCGGGCTGATCTTCGCCGGTGGCCTGGGGCTGTTCGTGCGCTCTCGGAGGTGCCTATCTGGTGGCAGCGGGCATCGTCCTCGGTGTGCTCAGCGCGACGCTCGCGATCTGGATGCTGTTCGTCGGCCTCGAGTTCGAGCGGCACCCGACGCCGAGACCCTAGACGGCGGACCGCTCCCGATAACGGCGGGCCGTCACACGCGGCCGGTAGATCGAGAGAACGGTTGCTCTATGGCAGTTGCGGCAGACGAGCAGTCTCGTCGCCTCGCCGAACACTGAGCACCTCGTGTTCGCGCACCTGCGGTCTGACGTGGGCACGGTGGCCCCCTGCTTCCGGGTGCAAAGCTGAGCGAAGACCGAGGGCTGGGGTCAGCGATTCGCGACGAGAGTTTGGGTGCGCGCCATCCCACTCTACCAGGCCTAGAACACCGCTCCCTGCAGGAGAAACGTCGCGTCGCCACCCACGCACTGAACGTCTGCGTGCCCAGCCGCACGGCTGGAGTCGCCTAGTACGCAGCGATCGCTGCCGTGCACGGCGCGCAGGTCAGTTCGCCAGACTTGCGGTAGATGGAGAGCTTGGCGCCGCACTTCGCGCAGGTCCCCCCTTCACAGGTCTTGACTCTGCGGTTCGGGCTCACCCAGCCGTCGTAGCTGCCCATGCTGGAACTATGCCCGGTGCGTTTCTTGATGCACCGAGTGTACACGGGAACGCGTGTTCGAGGACGATCGGCCCCCGCACTAGCGAGGGCTCAGCGAGATCGCGAGCGTGATCGTGCGCGGGCGCCCGTGCAGGTCGGACAGGTGCGGCACGGTCGCGAACACGTGTACGGTGATCGATCCGCCCGGGGGCCGGCGGCCGGCGAACAGCGGCCCGGCGTCCACCAGGTCGGTCAGCGAGCCCGCGTAGATGGCGCCCTCGCCCCTGGCCAGTTTGATCGTCACGGTCACGCGGTTGGGGTTGAGCGTCCTGCCGCCGGTCCAGCCGGTGGTGGTGACGTAGTACCGAGCCCTGTGGCCGGTGTGGTTCACGCGGTACAGCACCGCCGGATGCGTGTAGGCGGCGGGCCTGTTCACCTGCACCTTGACGGCCAGCGTCCCCCTGGCGGCCACGGCCGGCACGGCCAGGGCGACGCCGAGCAGGGCTGCCAGTACTCCGATGCGGGCGATGCGGACCATGCACTCAGTCTAGGTGCTGGCAGCCGCTGAATCTACGTCTGGTGGATACTTCGCCGGTGGCGGACCTAGCCGGCATCGGACACGTGCACCTGATCGTGGCCGACCACGAGCGGGCCGCGCGCTTCTACAGCCAGGCGTTCGGGCTCACCGAGCATTTCCGCGTCCGCGACCGGCTGGTGTTCATGGGCAACGACGACGCCACCCTGATCGTGTTGGACGCCGAGCAGACCGCCGTCACCCGCGGCGGCATCGACCACGTCGGACTGTTGCTGGCCCCCGGCCAGAGCCTGAACGCCGCGGTCGCGGACGTCGTCCGCGCCGGCGGCCGGGTGGTGCAGCGCGGCGAGCACGCGCCCGGCCTGCCGTTCGCCTACGTGACCGATCCCGACGGGAACATGCTGGAGCTGTAGCGGCCGCCGCGCGCGCCGCTATCGTCGCCGCATGTGGCGACTGGTCTCCTGTGCGCGGCGATCCCGGCAACGGCGACCTGGTCGCGCACCTCTCCAGCACGACCTGGCCATCCTGCGCGAAAACGCTGCGCGTGTCGATCGACGGCCGCGAGGCGCTCAGGGATGTTCCGGTCACCGCCGGTCGCTTCGACTTCGCTCTGCACGTCGCCGACGGCGACGCCCTCGCCATCCAGAGCATGTGCAGGGGCTCGAGCACCTCCGCGCTGAACGACTGGTCGACGGTCATCCGCCGGCCGTGACCCCGCCGTGTTTTGGCAGATGGCGAGCCGGGCACATCTCTCCTGAAGAGATTCGCACGCGCACCTACTGCACTGGAGGCACGATGGGCCAAGCCGCCTACATCTACGCACTGGTCGGCAACGAGGGCGACGCCACCGTGCTTCGCTACCGGACGGAGATCGAGGCACCGCTGCCGGGAGCCGACGTGCCCACGACGCCTGCCGTGGGGCCGGTCGTGGTCGAAAGCGTCCAGCAGGACGAGTCAGGTGCCACGGTGGTGCTGGCCTACGACTCGACGCCGACGCCGGACGAGGTGAACGCGGCGATCGGCGAAGGCTGGGAGCACCCACCTGCCGATGACCCCTGGGCGTCGCTCGCCCCGGGCGCGGTCGCACGCGTGCATCCGCAGTAGCAACCGCGCCGGGGCGCGCGTATAGCGTCCTAGTCGATCGAGAACACGAAGTCGTAGCCGTCCGGCCGTGCATGCAGCAGCATGGTGCCGTGCGCGTCGCGGTAGATGCCGGTGCCGCCGATGATGGCCAGCCGGCTGTCGCGGGTGTCGTAGAACGGCCCCTCGACCGTGATCTGGCCGTCGGCGAGCTTGTTCGTCCAGCTGCACTGCCACTCACCGCGGGCCGGGTTGGTGCGGATGCAGTTGCCCTGGTCACGGCCCACCTGGCTGGTGTTGCTCGCGTTGAACAGCAGGTTCGAGAACGGGAACTGGTCGCCCTGCGAGTCGCCCTTGGGCGGCAGGTCGACGACGTGCTCGTTGACCGGGTGCTCGACCACGTGCAGCGTCGTCCGCATCTGCTGCGACGAGCTCGACCCGGTCGCGGCCATCGCCAGTCCGGTGCAGCCGAACGCCACTCCTACGGCCACGGCCACGGCGATCCATCGCTTGTGCATGACTCCCCCTTTGTCGTTGTCGGCCCGAACGGCGACCCTACCGCACGCCTCCAGGGCGCCCCGATCGAGCTCACGGAGAGTTAACGATTGGTCACCAGACAACCGGTGGTAACCCATGTACCGTGTGACATGTGCAGCGCCTGAGCATCCTCGACGCTCGACGACCCGCGCTGCTGATCGCAGCCGTCGCGGTGCTCGCGGCGAGCGGTTGTGCCGGGTCGTCATCCTCCTCGAGCGGCGGCAGCGGGCCTACCGCCGGCCAGCCGGTGTCCTCCCCGGGCGGCACCACGGGCACCTACGTCCCGGCCGCCGGCACCGACCCGTCGGGTGCCCTGTTCCAGACCTACACGGACCCCAAGCTCGGCTACCAGCTGCTCTACCCCGGTGGCTGGAAGGTCACCGAGAAGGGCGGGATCGTACGCATCGCCAAACTCGGGAACTCGATCGTGATTGTCACGCGGAAGTCCAAGAGCGCGCCCAAGGCGAAGCCGGTGCGGGCGGCGCTGATCGCGCAGCAGCAGACGAAGGCGGTGCTCGCCATCGAGTCGCGGCCAAAGTCCGCAAAGCTGAACGGTAACCCGGCGATCACGATGGTGTTCACCAAGGACAAGCCGGCCACGGCCAACGCGCCCGAGGACACGCTGCGCGTGTACCGCTACCTGGTCTTCCACAACGGCCACATCCTGATCCTGGCGCTGCAGTCGCCCGCCAGCCGCGACAACCAGCAGGCCTACGACCTGATCGCGAACAGCCTCAACTGGCCGAAGAAGGGTTAGGCTCGCCGCCGCCCGCCTCGCGCCACATCTCGTCCACGTTCATGTCCAGCTTCTCGACCACCTCGAACCCGCCGTGGTGCTCGACCACGCGCTCGACGTCGTCGAACACGTGACCCGGTAGCACCACGAACCGGTCGGCAGCCGCGTGCGCGTTCGCGAACTCGGCCGCGGTCATCACCAGCGCCTGCACGCAGGTGAAGTCGCCGCACTCACAGAGGAACGGGATCCGCTCCTCGTCGTCGTCGCTGTCGACCGGCTCTTGCTCCATCCGGCGATTGTTGTACTGGCGGAACGACTCCTCGTTCTTCACCAGCCGCGCGTGCCGCGCCTCCCACCAGTCCTCAGGTCGCATCAGTCGCAGGCTTCCACCGCCGGCAGCCCCTGTCAACTATCAGCCGGCCGACACGATCGGCGTGCCCGGCGCCAGCCGCCACGGGCGCCGGGCCACCCGCGTCAACTCGAAACCCTCGACCAGCTCGTCCGCCGCGACCGCCCCGCCGTCGCCGATGCCGGCCGATCCCGCCAGCGCGCCCACCACCTCGCGGGCGTTGGCCCCGGCCGCGCGCAGGTCGGCGACGGCCACGGCGCCGTGCCGTTTGGCCAGCCGCTCGCCGTCCTCCCCCAGCACCAGTGGCACGTGCGCGTAGGCGGGCTGCGGCAGCCCCAACAGCTGCTGCAGGGCCACCTGCCGCGCGGTCGACCCCAGCAGATCGTCGCCGCGCACGACGTCGGTGACGCCATCGGCCGCGTCATCGACCACCACCGCCAGCTGGTAGGCGTAGAGGCCGTCGGAGCGGCGCACGATCACGTCGCCGCCGACCGGCCGAGGGCCGCTGCCGTGCAGCCGGTCGCGCACGTCGACGGCCGCCTCCGGCATGCGCACCCGCAGGGCCGGGCGTTTCCCCTCGGCCCGCAGCCGTTCCCGCTGCGCGACCGTCAGGTCACGACAGGTGCCGGGATAGGCAGGCTGGTCGTCGCTGCCGTGCGGTGCCGACGCAACAGCCGCCAGCTCACGGCGGGTGCAGAAGCACTCGTACACCAGCTCCTGCTGCGACAGCCGCTCCAGGGCGGCGGCGTAGTCGGGGTCGCGCTGCGACTGCGGGCTGGTCTCCGCATCCCAGTCGAGACCAAGCCAGGCCAGGTCGTCGCGGATCGCCTGGGTGTACTCCGGCCGGCAGCGGTCGCGGTCGAGATCCTCGATCCGCAGCAGCATCCGGCCCCCGCGCGCGCGGGCGTCCAGCCAGGCCAGCAGCGCCGTGCGGGCGTTTCCCAGGTGCATGGGACCGCTGGGACTGGGCGCGAACCGCCCGACCACGCTCAACCGCCCCTGGGATCCATGGGCACACGGCCGGCCATTTCGAACACCTGCTCGACCGCGGCCGCCGCCGACAGCAGCTGCCACTCCCCACGGGGCCGGCCGACCAGCTGCATGCCCACCGGCAGGCCCTCTTCGGTCAGCTCGCAGGGCAGCGCCACAACCGGGCACGAGGTGAGCGTGATCGCCGAAGTGATCCGCAGCCACTCGACGTAGTTGTCAAACATGACACCGGACACCTCGCGGATCCAGCGCGTCGACACGTCGAACGGCGCGACGCAGGCGGTCGGGCAGAGCAACAGATCAAAGCCGGCCATGAACTCCGACATGCGCTGGAAGAGGGCGCCGCGGGCTTGCTCGGCCTGCGCGGTCCGCTCGACCGAGAGGCTCAGCCCGAACTCGATGTTCCAGATGATGTCGCGCTTGAGACGGTCGCGGTCGGTCGCGTACAGCGGCTGCATGCCGGCGACGTACCCAGCGCCGCGCAGCACCTGAAACGCCTCGGGCGCTCCGGTCAGGTCGGGCGACGCCTCCTCCACCTCGACGCCGGCCGCCGCCAGTCGCTCCATCGCCCGTCCGCAGGCATCGCGAACTTCTGCCGCGACCGGCGTCACGCCCAGGTCGGGGCTGTAGGCGACCCGCAGCGGCAGCGTCGGCGCGGCTGCGGCGTCGGCGAAGGGACGAGCCGGCGCCTGCAGCGACAGCGGGTCGCGTGGGTCGATGCCGGCCATCGCGTCCAGCATCAGCGCCGCATCGGCCACGGTGCGTGCCATCGGCCCCTCCACCGACATCGTCTCGAACGGCAGCGGCGAGGGGCCGGCGGCCACCCGACCAGGACTGGGCCGGACCCCGACGACGCCGCAGAACCCGGCCGGCGTGCGCACGCTGCCGCCGAGGTCGGATCCGGTCGCCAGCCACACCTGGCCGCTGGCCAGGGCGGCCGCCGAGCCCCCCGACGAGCCACCGCAGGTGCGGGAGGTGTCCCACGGGTTGCGGGTCTTACCGAACACCTCGTTGAAGGTGTTGCCGCCGGCCCCGAACTCGGGCGTATTCGACTTCGCCACGACCACGGCGCCACGCTGCTCAAGCCGCTCGACCATGAAGTCGGAGCGGTCGGGCACATGGTCGGCGTAGATCGGGGAGCCGTAGGTCGTGCGGACACCGGCCACGTCGTTGAGATCCTTGACGGCGATCGGCAGCCCGGCCAGAGGCGTATCTCGGTCGGCGCGTTCGGCCTGCCCGAACGCCCGCTCGGCGCAGACAGTGGGGAGCGCGTTCAGCTGCGGGTCGACCTGCTCGATCCGCCGCAGCGCCGCCTCCACCAGTTCCCGCGACGACACCCGCCCCGAGCGCAGCAGCGCGACCGCGTCGACCGCGGTCAGCATGCACAAATCGTCGGACACGCCGCCAGCCTACCGGCGCCGCGCGGCCGCGCTCTACGATGGCGGCATGGCGCCGGCCCCAAACGGGTTTGACCCGCTGTTCGAGCAGCCACCCACGCTGGAGGGGATCCGGGTGCGGATGGAGCCGTTCGCCGAGCGCCACCGCGACGGGCTCTGGACGGCGCTGGGCGACCCCGCCGTGTGGCGCTGGGTGAAGATCGATGCCTCGGCCGGGCGCGAGGTGTTCGACGCGTGGTTCGACGAGGCGGTGGCGGGGACCGCGGCACGGGCCGAGTTCGGCTTCGTGACCGTCGCGCAGGAGGACGACCGGCCGGTCGGCAGCAGCCGCTTCCTGGCTCTGCGGCCGGCCGACCGAGGCCTCGAGATCGGCTGGTCGCTGGTCTCACCGGAGGCGTGGGGCACGGGCGCGAACACCGAGGCCAAGCTGCTGATGCTGACACACGCGTTCGAGCAGCTGGGATGCGCGCGGGTCGAGTTCAAGACGGACGCCCGCAACGACCGGGCGAGAGCGGCCCTGGCTGCGCTGCCGTCCACGTTCGAAGGCGTGTTCCGCAAGCACATGCTGATGTTCGGCGGCCGCTGGCGCGACTCGGCCTGGTACTCGATCACCGACGACGAGTGGCCACGGGTGCGCGAGCTGCTTGCCGAGCGGCTAGCCGCGCAGCTCACGGCGGCCTGACCAGCCTGCGTCCAACCGCCGCTTGCTAGAATCCGCGCGCCTCGGGGCGACCGTGCCGCATTCGTCTAGGGGCCTAGGACGCCGCCCTCTCACGGCGGTAACACCGGTTCGAATCCGGTATGCGGTACCTCTCGAAAACCCCTGCTAATCCAGGGGTTTTCGGTGTTATGGAGCGCCGGCCGCCCTGGCCAGGAGCGGCCGGAGTCGGCCTGAGCCGCCAGTCCTGGGCGCGCCGTCCGGCTGCGGCTCAGTCCAGGACGAATGTGACCTCAAGATGTACGCGAAAGCCGGTGACCTGCCCATCGCTCACGAGCACCTTCTGCTCCTTGACCCAGGCCCCCTCGATATTGCGAACCGTCTCGCTAGCCTTCGCAATCGCATCGCGGATCGCAGCCTCGAAGCCCTCGCGGCTGGTGGATGTCAACTCGATCGTCTTGGCAACGCTCATGGTGCCTCCTCCTCGTGGTCCGACCCGACGCGTATGCCCTCATCGGCTGCTCGCATAACGCGGCTTTCACAGCTACGGCCGGCAGCTTTCCGTACCGGGTGAGATTTCTCGTGCGTGCAGACATGCCGGGAGCAGGAACCGCTTCCCGGCATGCGCACGCTCCGCTGTGGCCAATCTTTCCTGAGGGGTCAGGCGGTGGCGCCGACGTCCTGGGCGATCTTGTGCACCTCCAGGTACTGGATCTGGGGGCGGACGGGGGCGATGCCGATCTCGGTACGCGCCTCGATGACCTTCTCGGCGAATGCCTCGGCCTGATCGCGGCTCTCCCACACCTCGATCACTCGCATCAGTCCGTCATCGCCGATCGCCGCGATGTGGACCATGGCGCCCGGCGGCGCCGCATCGCCCAGGCCGAGATGGGCGCGTACCTGCTCGTACTGCTCGGGCTTCGCGCCGGTCTCGATGATTCGACAGATCGCCATGGTTCGCTCCTTTCGGAAGTTCGTGGGTCGGCCGCTTCCGGGGCGCAGCATCGGCCCAACCCACCAGTGCGGCGGCGAGAGCCAGACCCGGCTCCCGCCGAGAGCGGTGGCGTCCGGCAGCGTCGACCAGGCGCGCCGCTTGTGGCAGAAGACACTACGACTGCCACGGCAGGACGTCAAGTGCGGGGCCGCCGGTGGTACGACGGAGGCCAAGCGCCCCGGTGTACGCTTGCGCCGTGAACGACACCACCCCAATCGCCGTGCTCTCCTCGCCCCAGGGCGCCGACGAGGCCGTCGAGCTGCTGCACGGCAACAGCATCAAGTGCGCGGTCGCGAACCCGGTGCTGACGACGTTCGGGTCGAACCAGATGGGCTCCGGCTACACCGTGATCGTGGCCAACGAGGACAAGAAGCGGGCCAAGCAGGCGCTGGAAGGGATGCTGGCGGCCAAGTGGTTCCTTCGCACCAGCTCCGGCCAGCGCTATCACGCCTTCGAGACCGCCACCGCCGACGAGATCCGCGAGCATCTCGCCGAGGCCCACGAGCCGCCCGGTGGCTGGTCGTCGACCGACATCGGGCACCTCGCCGACCTGCTCGATCAGCACCGCCACTCATACGTCGGGAAGCTGTTCAAGCACGGCCACCCGCTGGAAGGCCGGACGCTCGACGAGTGGGCCGTCGCCTGCGGCTGTGAGCACGTGCACACCGACGTGCACGGCTAGCGCAGGCCGGTCGCCCCACCCGCGGCCGTGAACCGCTTCGCCCCGCATGCCGTACCCCGGGTAGTGATGTCCAAGACTCCCCGAGGAGGCACCTCGTGAGCACCAACACACCTGAGACCACTCCCGGCCGCAACTGGGCCGTCTGGATCGGCCTGGCGGTCGCCGCGATCATCGTCGTGGGACTGCTCGTCTACGCGGGCGGCGGCGGTAGCGGCGGCGGAGGCGGCGGCTACTGATGCAGCTCGCGTAACAGGGAAGCTGGCCAGCCGGCTTCCTGAGCAACGGCGTGTGCGACGGTGTGGTGCGACGGTGCACATGGCGGCGCCGATGGCCCGCCGGCCGTCCTGCCCGGTCGCATTGACGGGCCCGCGCACCGCCACGGCCTGGGCCGCTTAGTTGTGGGGTAGATCGAAGGCACGCTGCGCCTCGTCTGCGATGTACCGGGCGATCGCCAGCGACGAGGTCGCCCCCGGCGAGGGAGCGTTCCGCACGTGCAGCGCGCGGTCGGTGTGCGAGAACACGAAGTCGTCGACCAGCCGCCCGGCGCGATCGACCGCCTGGGCACGGACGCCTGCGAACCCGGGCAGCACGTCGCGCGGCTTCAGTTCAGGCACGAACTCGGCCGCCGTCGCCACGAACGACCCGCCCGGCAGCAGGTGGCGGGCCTCGTCGATGCCCGTGCGCCAGAAGCGCTGGGCCATGCGGTAGGTGCCGGGCCAGGTGAGCGTGGAGACGAGGTCGGCGGGTCGTACCCGCCGCAGCGAGTACGCGTCGCGGGCGCCGGCCAGGAGCGCACTTGGCCCGATCAGCACCTCGCCGTCGATTCGCCTGGTCAGGTGCACGCCCAGGAACGGCAGCTCCGGATCGGGCACCGGGTACACCATCCCCCGCACCAGCGAGCGCCGCTCCGGCCGCAGTCGCATGTAGGCGCCGCGGAACGGCACGATCCGCGGGTTGGCGCCGCCGCCGGCCATGGTCGCGAGCCGGTCGGACCAGCCGCCGGCGCAGAACAGCGCGTGCCGCGCCCGCGTCTCACCGCTGGTGTGCGTCAACCGCAGCCACCCGGACGCGACGCGCACACCGGTGACGCCGCAGCCGGTGGTGATGGTGCCACCCGCCGACTCGACGTCGTCTGCGTAGGCCGCGGCCACCTGGCCGTAGTCGACGATGCCGGTCTCGGGTGAGTGGAGACCGTCCAGCGCGCGCACGTGCGGCTCGATCTCGGCGATGCGGTCGCGATCCACTCGTGCCAGGCCGGGCACGCCGTTGGCGGTGCCGCGGCGCTCGAGTTCCTCCAGGCGTGCCACCTGGCCGGGCTCGGTTGCCACGATCAGCTTGCCGCATCGCTCGAACGGGATCGCTCGGGCATCGCAGTACTCGTACAGCTCGCGGGCACCGGTCACGCACAGCGCGGCCTTCAGCGATCCCGGCTGGTAGTAGACGCCCTGGTGGACGACGCCGGAGTTGTGGCTGGTCTGGTGCGTGGCGATCGCCCCTTCACGCTCCAGCACCTGCAACGACAGCTGTGGATGGCGGCGGGCCAGCTCACGGGCCGTGGCCAGGCCGAGGATGCCGGCACCGACCACGGCGAGATCGCACTCGCCGCGCGGACCGCTCATCCCTGCCTCAGCGTGCGCACGAGCACGTAGTTCGCGTCGCCCAGGGCGAGCTCCTGCCCGCGAAGGCCGGCGCAGCTACCGGGAGCGTGGCTTGCCGTGCGGCAGCAGCGCTGCCGAGACGACCGCGAACACCGCGACCACGACCAGCAGTCCGCCCTCGACCGCCAGGAACATGTCCTGGCTGATGTCGCCCACCAGCCAGTGGTAGGGCACGCCGGTAAGCGCGGCGACCAGGCCGAGGGCGCCGCCGGCCACGGCCATGATCCGTGTCAGCCGGTAGGCCCCCTCCGAGCGGGTGTCGCCGGGCATGTGCATCGCGAGGATCGCGATCAGCCCGGTGCACAGGCAGCACAGCCCGAGCAGCACCATCGCGGCACCTGCGGTGCGTGACCCTTCGTACAACAGACCCTCGATCACCAGGCGAGGCTACACGCATTTTTCTCCCCAGGCAACGAGTCTTCACAGACTCCATACAACCTGTCAACCTGGCCGGCGCGACCAGCAGGATGCCGGCTAGTTGCCGCTGGTCTTCTTCTTTGTCGTCTTCGTCGCAGGCGCCGCCGCCTGGGCTGCCGCCACGCCGGCCGCGTAGCCCGACGCGTAGCCCGCTGTGCGGCCCTTCTTGATGCCTGCGGTGCGGCCCTTCTTGATGCCTGCCACCATCCCGTCGTGCTTGCCCTGGCGGTAGCCGGCGTTCTGGCCGACGTCCTTGCCCTTGGCTAGGCCGGCCGTGTACCCGGCATCGTGGCCGCTCTGGTACGCGCTGTGCTGGGCGGCCGCGAGGTCGGATTGTGAGATGCCCGACCCCGTGTGCACGGTGTAGGCGGCGATGCCCACGACCATCGAGAGCATGGCCGCGAGCGCCAACGCAAGCAGCAGCGCGGCCGGGCTGAAGCGCGGCAGCGAGATCGGACGCGGGTTTGATGAGGTCGATGACATGGGACCTCAGACGTGCTTAGCCCTCTACGGCGAATCTCCTGCCCAGCGTTGCGATCCGCTTCAGCGACTCGTCACGGCCAAGCAGCACCAGGCTCTCGAACAGTCCTGGCGCCACGGTGCGCCCCGAGATGGCCACGCGCACCGGCCCGAACAGCACCCGCGGCTTGAGGCCGGTTTCCTCGCAGGCGCCGCGCAGCGCCTCCTCGATCGAGCTCGCATCCCACTCCGCCACGCGCCGCAGCGCCTCGGTGGCCGACTCCAGGGCGCGCGGCGCGTCCGGGTCGTCGAGCACCCGCCCGACCGCCTCATCGTCGTAGGTCACCGGCCCGAACAGGAACCCCGCGAACCCCTCGAACTGGGCCAGCTCCCGCAGCTTGTCCTGCACCACCGGCGCCACCTCGGCCACGCGCTCGCGATCGGCTGCCAGCGGCGACCCGCTCCGCTCCAGGTAGGCCTGCAGCTCCGCGGCGAAGCGCTCCGACTCCAGCAGCCGCAGGTGCTCCCCGTTCAGCCACTCCAGCTTGGCGACGTCGAACACGCCGGGGCTGCGGTTGACCCGCTCGATCGTGAACCGCTCGACCAGCTCGGGGGTGGTCATGACCGTGGTCTTGTCGTCGAAGCTCCAGCCGATCAGGGCCAGGTAGTTGCGCATCGTCTCGGCCAGGTATCCGCGGTCGCGGTACTCCTCCACCGAGACGGCGCCGTGGCGCTTGGAGAGCCGCTTCTTGTCCGGCCCCAGGATCATCGGCAGGTGCGCGAACAGCGGCTCCGGCGCGCCCAGCGCCCGGTAGACGGCCAGCTGCCGCGGCGTCGATGAGAGCAGGTCCTCGCCCCGCAGCACGTGGGTGATCCCGGCATCGATGTCATCCACCGGGTTCGCAAACTGGTAGGTCGGGGTGCCGTCGGAGCGGAGGATGATGAAGTCGCCTTGGAGCGCGTTGTCCCACTGAACAACGCCGCGCACCATGTCCTCGATCACGCTCTCGCCGACCGCGTCGAACAGCATCCGCACGGCGGGGGTGCGCCCCTCCGCTTCGAACGCCGCACGCTGCTCGTCGGTCAGGTTGCGGCAGCGCCCGGAGTAGATCAGCGGCAGCCGTGCCGCCTGCCGCTGCTTGCGCTCGGCGTCCAGCTCCTCGGGCGTGCAGTAGCAGCGGTAGGCGCTGCCCTCGGACACCAGCCGCTCGGCGATCTCGGCATAGACGTGCAGGCGCTCAGTCTGACGGACCGGCCCCTCGTCCCAGTCGATGCCCAGCCACTCCAGCACCCGCAGCGCCTGATCGACCGCCTCGTCGGTCGACCGGGCACGGTCGGTGTCCTCGAACCGGAGCACCAGCGACCCGCCGGTGTGCCGGGCGTACAGCCAGTTGTAGAGCGCGGTGCGGGCGCTGCCGACGTGCAGCAGCCCGGTCGGGGACGGCGGAAACCTGACTTTCACCGGTCGCTCGGGCATTCCGCTGATCCTACAGACAGGCGGGATCTAGACTGCTCACCATGCTGCTGGGCGCGCACGTATCGAGCACGGGCGGAATCGACACCGCCGTCGACCGGGCCGAGGCGCTGCGCCTGCAGTCGATCCAGATCTTCAGCCAGAGCACGCGCATGTGGCGCCAGACCAACCACACGCCGGAGGCGATCGCGCGCTTCCGCGAGCGCCGCGCCGAGACCGGGCTGGGCGCCGCCGTGATCCACGCCACCTACCTGATCAACCTCGCAGCCACCGACGACGCCGTCTACGCGAAGTCGCTGATGGCGCTCTCGTCCACCGTCGGCGTGGGCACCGCCATCGGCGCCGACGGCGTCGTGTTCCACGTCGGCAGCCACCTCGGCCGCGGCCTCGAAGCCGCCATGCACCAGATCGTGCCCGGGTTGCAGGTGGTGCTGGGCGAGCGCGACCCGGACGGGCCCTGGCTGCTGCTCGAAAACAGCGCCGGGCACCAGGGAACGATCGGCGTCACGGTCGAGGAGTTGGCGCTGATCATCGACGAGCTGGGACGGCCGGAGCGGGTCGGCATCTGCCTCGACACCTGCCATCTGTTCGCGTCCGGGATCGACATCACCACGCCCGAGGGGATCGACGCCCTGCTCGACGAGGTCGACTCGCGGATCGGTCTCGACCGGCTGCGCTGCCTGCACGTCAACGACTCGAAGATGCCGTTCGGCTCGAACCGCGACCGGCACGCCAACATCGGCCAGGGCGAGATCGGCAAGAAGCTGTCGGTGATGCTCGGGCACCCCAAGCTGCAGGAGTTGCCGGCCATCGCCGAGACGCCGGGATCCGACAACCGCGGGCCGGACAAGGCCGAGATGGCCCGGTTCTCCCGCATCCAGCGGGCGGGCGTGAAGCAATGGCAGACGGTGACGTCGTCGAGATAGGCGCGGCGGCGCCGCTGCCGGTGTCGGAGCTCGACTTCCGCTTCACGCGATCGGGCGGCCCCGGCGGGCAGCACGTGAACACGTCCAGCACGCGAGCCGAGCTGACGTTCGACCTGGCCGGCTCGCCCACGCTGACCGACCAGGAGCGCGAGCGGGCGATGCGGCGGCTGCGATCGCGGCTGGACAGCGAGGGCCGGCTGCGGGTGGTCGCTCAGGACGAGCGCAGCCAGACGCGCAACCGATCGCTGGCGTTGCGGCGCTTCGCGGAGCTGATGCAGCGGGCGCTGGCACCACCGCCGCCGCCGCGCCGCCCCACGCGGCCCAGCCGGGCCTCAGCCACCAAGCGCATCGAGGGAAAGCGGCGGGCGGGCCAGAACAAGCGCCTGCGGCGGCCGCCCGACGCCGACGACTAGGCCTCCGGCGCGACGCGGTAGTGGAGGTGCGCGACGCCGCTTCCGAACCGGCGCTCGTCCACCAGCTCCAGCCGCAGACCCACTCCGTCCGGCAACGCCCGGGTGCCGCCGCCCATCAACAGGGGCGCGAGGAACAGGTGGCACTCGTCCACCAGCCCGGCGGCCAGCGCCTGCCCGGCCAGCTGCGGTCCGCCGATCGAGATGTCGCGCTCCGTCGTCGCCTTCATCTGCCGCACGGTCTCTGGGTCGAACTCCCGCTCGATCCGCGTCCTCTCGCTCGCGACCGACTCCAGCGTCCGCGAGTAGACGATCTTGTCGGCCGCCCACCATATCTCCGCGAAGTCGCGCATCACGTCCGGCTCGCCGGCCGTCTCCACCGTCTCCCACCACACCATCACCTCGTACATGCGCCGCCCGTAGAGGTGCGTCCCGACCGTCCGCTCGAGGTCGTTGACGAACGCGTGCAGCTCCTCGTCCGGCGCCAGCAGGCTGAAGTTTCCATGCTGGTCGGCGACGTAGCCGTCGAGGGATGCGATCGCCGAGTAGATCAGCCGTGCCATGTCTAGGCGTGAATCGTGACCGGGCCGCCCAGCGGCACGGTCCGCTCCAGCAGACGCAGCGCCGCGGCCGGCACCCTGATGCAGCCGAGGCTGGCGTACCGCCCGATGCTGCTCGGTTCAGCGGTGCCGTGGATCGCGATCTGGCTGCCGCCGTGCCAGGTCCGCAGCAGCTGCGACTGGTGCACCGACAGCCCCAGCGCGAACCTGCCGTAGGTGCTGCCGGGCGGGAACGTGATCCGATCGGTGACCGAGAAGCGCCCGGTGGGCGTGGGCGTCGAAGCCATGCCCGCCGCCACCGGGAACGATCCCAGCAGCTTGTGGCCGCGCAGCACTGACAGGCGCAGCCGCGCCAGGTTCACATCCACCCGTACTCGCGTCCATCGCAGATCCAGCTCGGCGAGGTCGATCCGGGCCGTCTTGGGGGCTCCGGAAGTCGGGATCAACGCCACGCCGTGACGGCCGTGATGGTGGAGGATCAGGAGCCAGGTGTCGCTGCCCAGGGGGGTCACCGGGCGCACCCACCCGGCGCCGGTGCGGATCGGCACCGTCACCCGTCCGATCAGCACGGCGCCGGCGGGCATGTTCGGCGGCAGCGTCCAGACCGCCGGCTTGGCCGGCGTGGCCGGTGGCTGCACCGTGCCTGCGGCGGCGGGGGCGGTGTGCAAGTCGCTGCCGGCCGTGCTCAGGCCCATCGCGACGACACCGATCACAGCCAGCGCCGTCACCGCCAGCACGCGGACGAGGACACGCACCGAGATCACGCAGTCGGCCGGGTGTTCTCGATGACTCTGAAGGACGGCCGATCCGGCAGCTCGTAGAACTCCGGGTTGATGCAACCGAGCGGCTCGGCCCGGTGCTCGTAGGCGCGCTCGATCTCGGCCGGGCACATGGGCAGCGGCTCGCGCACGGCGCGGATGGCTCCGAACCCGTTGCGCCGTTTGCGCGCGCGCGCCAGGTGCTCGATGTCGATGGCGACGCCGAACACGCCCTGCAGGCAACCCGCGTACTTGTGGCCGAAGGCCTCGTAGGCGTACAGGAAGGGGCAGCCCTGCTCCATGCAACGCTGCGGGTGGATCACCTTCTGGCAGACGACGCCACAGCGGCGACACTCCACCTCGTCGCGCTGCTCGGCCAGCGGTAGTCGGGATCGCATGGCGCCCATTGGAACCAGTCTACCCTCGACCCGGTCGGATGCGACCCCGTGGTGGCGGTCGCCACCGGTCCGTCACAGATCGAGCCGGGCCTCCTCCAGATCCAGCTCGCGGTGCACCTCCCGCATCGCGTCGTCGCCGATCGCCCCGGCACCGCGCAGCTCGACCACGGCCTGTCGCTCAGCGTTGATCAGTTCCCGTAGCAGCTGCTGGTAGGCTGCCGACCGCTCCTCGATCGCGCCGTCGCCGTCGCCCGTGTAGCGCTCGGCGAACCGGTTGCGCCGGAACCGGTACAACCTGCGCAGCCGATCGGCCGTATCCTCGCGCACCCACTCCTCGTCGCGCAGCTCGTCGATCCTGTTGAGCGCCGCATCGGCCGCGTGGATGCGGGCCTTCACCGCCTCGCGCTCGGCCACGCCGTCGTCCTCGAGCCCCAGCGCGCGGATCACCATCGGCATCGTCAGCCCCTGGCCGACCAGCGTGGCCAGGATCACGGCGAAGGTCAGGTAGATGATCAGATCCCGCCCTGGAAAGTCCACGCCGGCGTCGGTGTGCAGGGGGATCGCCAGCGCCGCGGCCAGCGAGACGGCGCCGCGCATCCCGGTCCACGAGATCAGAGCCGGGTACTGCCAGGGCGGGTAGGGATCGGCTGCGCGGATGCGTTTGCTGAGCGCGCGCGGCACGTAGGTGGCGGGAAACACCCACAGGAACCTGATCACGATCACGGCCGCGACCACCGCCAGGGCCTGCCACACCAGCGTGGTCGTGATGTGGCCGCCGAGGCCATCCAGCACCGCCGGCAGGCTCAACCCGACCGTCACGAACAGCA
>Ga0105238_10001570_pt1 | contig 22905 bp, 27 predicted proteins | sample KBSC34metaG_FD_81526 | JGI IMG/M metagenome (GOLD analysis project Ga0105238, IMG submission 81526) | Corn rhizosphere microbial communities from Kellogg Biological Station, Michigan, USA - KBS C3-4 metaG | ecosystem: Host-associated > Plants > Roots > Rhizosphere > Soil | place: Michigan, USA...
CCTGCTAGTATCCGCTCGCCTGCGCGACGATCCCGCCGCGCAGCCTCGGGGCGTAGCGCAGCCTGGTAGCGCGCCTGCTTTGGGAGCAGGATGCCGGAGGTTCGAATCCTCTCGCCCCGACCAGCGTAAGGCCGCGCGGATCCTTTCCAACGGGTCTGCGTCGGATCGATGGTGGATGGGCCTTCTTGGGGGTGGGTAGTAACGGGGTAGTAAATGGAGCCGCTTTTCGCGCGCTGTCGCGCGCAGGGGCGGCGGACGGCGGCGACTCCGGTTCACCGCCCGCCGCGAGCAGGCTCTGTGGTTCCTGGCGCACGTGTGGCGGCGACGTGGCCGCCTGTGGCGCCTCCGCCGGAGGCCCGAAGGTGAGGCGCTCCATCTCGCGTTTCAAGTAGGGGGCGGCCAGGTGCCCGTAGAACTCGGTCGTCGTGCGTGGGTCCTGGTGCCGCATGATCCGCTGGACCGATGCCAGGCCGGCCCCGCTCATGAGCAGCAGCGAGGCCGTCGTGTGCCGCAGGTGGTGAAAGCGGATCTCACGGACCTGGCCGATAGCGGACAGCTTGAAATTGCAGGTGGGGCACCGTCGCGGGTTGGCGTCCGCGGCTGGCTCCTGGTGACCGCACCCCTTGCGCCGGCACTTGTGGACGTAGCCGGTGACCAGCGCCGCCCGACGCATCGCCCGCCGGAGGATCAGCTCGAGCTGCGTCTGCCTCCGCAGCATCTTCCCGTTGGGCGCCGGGAAGACCAGATCCGATGGTGACGTCCGGATCGCCTGCTGGAGGTAGTGGGTCAGCAGCTCGCTGTTGAGGGGGACCGCCTCGGCGCGTCCGTTCTTCGGCGTGTCGCGGCCGTGAGACCGGCACACCGTGACGACCCCGGCCGCGAGATCCACGTCAGACTTGCGGAGGGCGAACAATTCGCCCTTGCGGAGCCCCGTGTAGATGGCAGTGGCGAACAGCGCCCGCCACTTGGGTCGCACCGACGCGAGCAGCGGCGGAACCTCGTCCGGGCGCAGGTAGTCCGGCAGCCGCTTGGGCACCTTTCGCTTTGGCACGTCCGCGACCGGGTTCGGCCGCGGAAACTTCTCCATCCGCCGGGCCAGGTTGAAGGCGCGGCGAAGGAAACCCCGGAGGTGGTTCACGCTCTGGGGGCTCAGCTCCCGCTCCTTCCTGGTCAGGAACAGATCGATCTTTCCCGGGCTGACATCCTCGAGATCGAGGCGCCCGATGTCCTTCGAACCGACGAGGTGCTTGCGGATAGTGGCGATCGTCGATTCGTAGGAGGCCGCGTTCCTGAGGAAGTTCTCGATCCACCACTCGAGAAGGTCGTCGACCGTCCGCATCTCGTGGGCGATCGCAGCCGGCTCAAGCCCATGCCGCTGCCGCTCGAACTGGCGCTCCATCTCGAGCGCCAGCCGCCTGGCCTCCGTCTTGGTCCCTGCCGCGGAGGCTACGCACCGTCGCCGGCCAACGGCATCGACCACCTGGAGGTACCAGGTGTCGCGTTTCAAGTAGACCGACGCCACGGCTATTCCCCCCTCGCGGTGGCGTCCAGTCTCTGGCCTTCCAGGCCGTTCACGCCCATCAGCATCGCTCTGCCCCGCGCACAGTCAACCGCTCTTTCCCGACGGAGAAGGCGGAAAAGTGAGCACCCTGGGCGGCTTGATCTCGCCTCGGGCGAAGGCACGAACCGTCTCCGACTCGAAGCGCAGGAGACCACCCATGCGCAAGCAGGGGAGGAGACCCGCTTCCGCCCGCTGGTAGACCCATGACCGACTCGCCTTGAGGTAGCGGGCCACGTCGTTCGCGTCCCAGAGTTCGTCCGCCGGTTCGGCGGGGGTGTCCTTGGCTTTGGTCATCGCAGACCTCCGATAGGGCGGAAAGGCGATCCCGAAGGCGGGATGTGACAGCCTCAATAAGACCCAGCCCGATAGCGTGAAGACACCTCCGTGGTACCGCGACCGGCACTGCGGCATTCAGCACTGGACACGACACCAGGCTCGCCTCGGCGCCAGGTCGATTTTTCGACTGGTTCAGCTCTCGGCGTCCTGAGACTTGGCGCCCAAGCGCCATTCCCCGGTCAGTGGTGCCGTAGCCATGCGGTGGTGGGCCGCGGTGTCCTTGGCCTTTACTGTCGCCGGCCTGCTCATGGAGGTGAAAAGGGCCGCCAGGAACGGACTCGTGTGGCTCGATTTGATCCTTTCATAGGCCGAAGGACTGGTGGACGATCGCCAAGTCGTCCGGACGCTTCACGAAACGGCCAACCTAGAATACGATTCCTAGGCGCGTCGCTCCCAGGTGCGCGTCAGCACAGCATCGCTCCACCGGGGCGAGATAAGGGTTCACATGGCCATGGAGACCAGAACTTACGACGCCATCTTCTTCCGGCAACGCCCCCACTCGCCGCTCCAGGTCGCATTCGTCGCGCCGAGTTTCGAAGTTGACGCATGGGCTCGGGTACCGACCAAGAAAACTGGCAACGTCCGAAATTTCCAGCGAGCCCAGATCGCACGGCACATCAGTGATGTCGAACATTTCTTCGGCCAGGAACTCAATGCCTCGCCGACTTCGGTAGTCGTCGGCTTTGACCGCATCCGATCGAAGGGACGCATTGAAACACTTTTGCCCGACGGCACGAAGCTAGACGTAGATTCGGTCAAATCTGACTCTCCATCCTTTGGCCGCGTAAGAATTGCCTGGACTCCCGATGGCGATCCAGTCGACACCGGCGAGATCCGCAAAGCCATCTTGGGACGGAGGGATGAACTCAAACGCTGCATTTTTGAGGAACTCCTTGATATTGCGTCGGTCGCGTCGCCACTTCTGGAGCAGGTGCTCGAACATTACAAGACTAAGCTCCGTGCAGGTGTAGATCTGGAAATCCAAGAGGATGCCGGGCTTGTCAGATCGGACGAGGTGCGGCCAGAATCTGCTCTCGATATCGCGATCCCTCCGGAAAGTCGCGAACTTCTGGCGGGGCAGTCGCCCAGCGAACAACAGGTCATAGCGGGGCGCCTAGCCTTCCTCGCCCAGACAGATCCGGAGGTGCTCGCCGGCAAGCCGTTGGAGCATCTTCAGAGACTATACCTTGAAGTCTGCGACGAACTAAAGCCAGGAATCCTTATCGACGGTCAGCACCGAATAATGGGTACCAAGAAAATGGGCAATATTCCTTTCTTGGTTACCGCCCTTCCGGATGCCGATTGGCCGGAACTGGCATTTCAATTCATCGTTACAAATCGAACTGCCAAGCGTGTCCCTGAAAGTCTCTTGATCAGTATTATTGGCAATTCCCTATCAAAACAGCAGCGGAGCGCCATTGAGGAACGCCTTCGAGAGGCCAATATACGCGTTGGACTTATCGAAGCGGTAATGCGCGTTCACGAAGACGAGGGCAGCCCGTTTTACGGAATGATTTCATTTGGTTTGCACAAGGAGTCCGGTTTTCTCGATGCCGCGGCCATGCGAGGGAAGGTGATCGAACTCTGGTATGAGCGGGTGTCACCGGTTCAGCAGTTGTTCGATCACATGTGCGAAGGGAAGAAGAAATCTGACAGAACCGACTTCTGGAAATCCGAAGAACTCTGGTTTGATTACTTCGTCGCATTCTGGGGCGCCGTCCGCGAACGATATGCAAGCAGTAATGTATTTTCGTCTGAACTCATAGATGCCTCGAAGAAGACGCCTGCGTCAAAGCTAATGACCGCCACGGTCTTGATGATCTTTCAGGAGACTGTCCTTGATCACTTACTATCCTTCTACATTGGAAAAGAAAAGGCGGAAAAGATACCTATCAAAGACTCCCTTCCTACGGCAGAACGTTTTCAAGAGGTCGTAAAGAACGTCCTCAAAGATCTATTTCCGGAGTTTTTTACGGAATGGAAGCTGTCCGGCTTCGATGGCAGCAAAGGGGCGCGAGACGATCTGGCGGATGCCCTGCGTCGAGTGATTACTGGCGACAGAACGGTCAGTCAACTGAAGGACTCTAAGAAGGGTCACCGCCTTTTTCGCGCCGAGTCCTCGAAGGCCTGAGAGCGATCGTGGTAAATGATGTCTTAACGGTTTTTCCCGACATCTCGAGTTTGTTGCACGGGCTCGCGCACGTTTCGGGGCGAAACGAAGCGGACCTCGAACGCGAAGTGCGCGAACATCTGGCCACCAGATTGGCATTTCTTCTTCTTGGCGAAGTTGAAGGGGCGGCCAATTTTCCAACGATCGGCCGACGCATACGTCAAGCGTTGCCGCCGAATGCAGAACTCGGGGACCTCGTCTCTTCGGTGGCTAAGTTCTCCTGTGCCGTCGAGTCGTCAAACGACATGCGACGCACCTCCTGGGCCGATCTCCCGTACCCAATTCGAACCGCCATGCTGATAAAGCAAGGAAGACGTTGCGGTGTCTGTGGATGGGATTTTGTCGCTACCGCAACTGAGGGACTTGATAAGCGCGGTCCCACGCTCGATCACAAAATGCCATACCGATTGGGCGGTGACAGCCTCGATAACCTCTGGGTGCTGTGCGCTCTTTGCAATGCTATCAAAGAATCCGCTCTCCACGTAGGTGAACATGGTCGCACATGGACCAATAATTTTGTCTACGGTGGACGCCGACGCTCTATCGCCTTTTGGGTTATGTATCGAGACAAGGTATGTCTCAGATGCGGGGTCCTGCCTTCGACGACTCAGCTTTTTGTCTATCGGCGACATGATCGCGGTTCGTGGTCCCACGATAACTGCGTGACCTCGTGTTCCGGATGTGGCACGGGACAATTGGTGGACTACTAGCGATGTCTGCGAGCAAGGAATCAGTAACTCGCGCACCCTTGGCGACATTGGAGCGATCGTTCCGCGAGGTCCTCGGCTCGGCGTTCGACGATGAACTCCGGGCCTTGGTTGAACACGAGGAGTGGTTTCTGCCGACGGTCAGCGCCAGTCACCTCTTCGAACTTTGGGTGAGACAGTCGCTGCAAAGCAAGGCCGACTACAATTGGGTTCTCGGTTGGGTCCGAGTCACTGATCGCAAATTCATTGCCTCCAAGCTTGGCATTGCCCGCGAAAGACTCATTGGGCTGGATCCGCAGAATCTCGGGTCCTTGGTGCTCCGAGCAGCTGGCTTCCCAGTTGCCCATCTTGAGGGTCCAGCATATTTTTCTGCTACTTGGCGTTCTTTGGAAATTGACGTAGACGAGGGGAACGATGCAAAGGCAGCAACGAACAGTCGTCAAGTTGCTGAGAGGCTACTCAAGACGCTACTATTTACGTACTGCAACATTGGACATCTGAACGTCTTACTTGAGACGTTGCAGAACCCGGGTGAACTTCGATTACCGCGTCGACTCGGGGAAGTCATTAAGGCCGACGACCCCCCAAAGGCACTCGCAATCGCCCTCCGCGAGGATGGGTGGGCGGACCTTGGCTTCCTGGCACTAGGTGTTCGGAAACTCTCCGCGCGCCTTGAAGATCAGGGCCGAACCCACATAACGGGGAAGCCCCTTCTCCTCCTGAGTTCTGCGGAGGCGGAAGCGTTTTCAGCTCTTGGAACTGCACTCCAAGCCTATGCCCACGACAAGCCGTCCCTGACCGAGAAACGGGCCGACACATTGCGTTCAGCCCTTCAGGGAATCGCCTCCACTACCGACGGGATCAACGCAAGAGACGTTTTTCCCGACCAAATGCTGGTTACGGAGAACTGTGTAGATCTAGTCGGGCCAGTCTTTCGTGGCATCACTTCCAATGGAAGCACTCTGACTCTCGTGTCGGAGCGAGCTCCGCCACTCGGGCAAACAATCCTCTATCTTCCCGCCTTGAAACGCGATCTGTCTGTGTGTCACTGGTGTGATTGCCCGTGGCCACCGCTTTCCGATGGCGCCCCGACGCGCGCGGCTTGAAGGTATGATGGACAGCTCCATCGCACTCACATTATCTGCGACTATGCGTCTGAGCCTTTCCTTCCATGCCTCGCGCATTAGTCCCCGCACCCCAGACAAGTGCTTTGTATTGAACCAGGAGATAGTTGGCGAGTAACTGAATATCCTTGGACGTATTTTGGATCTCGTTCCACTTCCTCTGCTGCCCGGGTCCGAAGTCCCAGAACCCCTCTGTCCAGCGACAGACCTCCTTCAATGGCTGGAGGTCGCGCCGGAAGTGCTCCACCGAGGGCAGCCCCGACCGACGATGCCGATCTGCGATCGCATCCATGATGAATCCTAGGCCGACAATTCCGGCGCCGTGCATTAAGCGGGATCTCTTCGGCGGCAGGCCCCACGCGTCTTTGAATACCTCGCGAGCGGCAATCCAGAAGGCACTCAAGACCGTCACCATGGCCTCGGGGTCGTCCTGCCCGGACTTCGGATCGCGTAGACGATAGAGCACACCGTCCGTGAGGCTGTTCTCAAGCATCCGCAACACGGAGTTGTCCTTGATCAATCCTTGAGGCGTCGTAGGAGTACTGATCATCTTGTATAGCGGCGAACCCTCTCTGTGGTTCAGGCAGTCCAGGAGGAGCGCCGGAAAGCGGCGGCGCTCCAGGAGTGCCGGCAGAGTGGCGTCGGTGCTCGGCAGAAGTTCATAGATGAGCCCCTTCGGGAGAGGCTTGGTCGAGTTCACGAGGATAAACTGCTCCGTCTGTTCCCGTACAGAGTCGGTCAGGAACGCGGTGACACAAATCGGGAAACTGGGAAGAGCAGCATCCCGAATGGCGGCAAGGCGTTGTTGTCCGTCTACCACGAAGCCAGGCTTCTCTGCATCGCTTGCCCCATCGTCCACTGGAATGACCAGCGTCCCTGTCCTTGAGTAGTCCGAGAAAGGGCCGTCCGCGGGCTCAAATCGAACGCGACGATCCAGCGCTAGCACGATGGCGTTGGGGACCATCGGTGAATGACTCTCGAGGTAGCTTCGAATCTCATCGATGTGCGCCAACACCTCGGGCCGCTGATATCCCTTGACCGATCCGTTCCGCCGAATACGGGATACGGTCGCGAAGGACGGAATGAGCTTCCCGTCGATCGCGAAGGAATAAAGAGTCCTCGTCGGGCCCTGTGACACCTGGATCGCGGGCACACGGAGTTCACGTACGAACGACATCTGTTGGCTCCCTTTCTTCATGACATCCCGGTACTCGGGCCCAGTGCTTCACCCCTGCTTCGGCGATGGGCGACCCGGAGCCCCTCCTCGGCCGGAATGCTCAGACCAAGCTCCCGTCTCAGACGTCGGTAAAACACCCAGAGGTTGTGAAATCCCCTCCGCCTATTACGCTCTGCGCCCCGAAACAGAATCACGTGGTAGCCGAGGGCCTTGCAGACATCACACGGACAGAACGCCCATGGTCGCGCCGCCAGCACCTGCCGGTACACATCACTGTGGTCGTGTGCCGGATCGTAAAGTTGTTCGTAACCTCGGAGCGCCGCCACTACGTCATCCAGTCCAACTCGACCGGCGTCGTATTCCTGCAGAAGATCAAGGCAGCGCCGCTCGTGCTGTCGCGCCAGATCTTGTGGAACCTGTCCGGCCTTGATTCGCTTCTGCAAGCCTGGATTCCCTTCAACCTGAGGAACGCGCACCGCAGTGTAAGCGCCGTCCATCGTGTAGAAGTTGTCCCGTTCATCCTTGAACGCCTGGCGCAGAGGAGATGTGCTGTCAAAACTCGTCACGCCGTAGTCCCGGAAGCGAACGACGCTGTCACATCGGGTAACTCCGAGAAGGTGGAGTTGAGTCTTGTTCTTGCGCACTGACGAGATCGCTTCCAGACTTGCGAGAATCTCCGGCGTCTTTAGCGGAACCATGCCACCCAGAGCGATCCGCGTGTACCCGATCTTCTGAAGTCGCTCGACAGCGAAGGCGTAGGAGCGAGGGCTCCATCCCTGGGCGACACCGAGAGGCTGAAAGGGCAAGCGCCGAGCCTTGTGTTTGCCTAAGAAATCAGCCGCAAGTTCCAGCGTCAGTTCCTGCCGCTCCCGAAGCTCCGGAGGAATCTGGTCGGCGTTCTCGGGTTCGTCCCAACTCGCCTGGTACGCCAGGATGACGTGGTCCAAGCTAATGCCGAGATCGAATCGGCACTCCTCATAGAAGCCAAGGACCTCGTCCACCGAATACGGAGGCACCTTTTCGCGCACGTAAGTGAACGCCCCGCAGTCGCCCATGATGTCGAGTGGTTGACCCGCGGTATCCTGAAGCCGGAAGAACTCCCTAGCTCCAACGCGGAGGAGTCGGTGCCTTTGTGCGAGCGTGTATTTTCCGCTGCTGGGCCCGGCGCCGTCGACAATTCCCTTGGAGACGAGAAGACCGTCATAGACACGATCCGTGAACACCTGGTGAGCGTAAACGTCGTCTCGATGGCGCAACCGATCTCGCGATCGACGCTCCGTCGCAAAGTCAAAGCTCGGATCGACTAGATCCTGACTGTCCGGGAAGAAGAACTTCATGCCGCGTCCGCCTCCAGGTATGCACGAACGAGGTAGTCAGAGATCATTCGAACTTGGGACGGCACATTCTGGAAATCGCACCACCGCAGGTTTCCCAGGTCGACCCAAACGCCGGACGTCCATCGGCACAGCGGGGCGATCTTGCGAAGTTCGCGCCGCACCCTCCGCGTCGCACCCGCCGACCGCGGGTCTATCGACATCATGATTCGGTCCATGAGGCGTCCCATCGCCGAAAGGCCACCGCTGTGCATGAGCCGGCTTCGACCAGGCGAGCGTCCCCACGCGTCCGGGAAGACAGATTTGACGGCGCTCCAGTAGGTGAGCAAGAGAAGACGAGCACCCTCGAGGTCCGTCTCGCCAGTTGAGAGGTTTCGATACGAGAATAGACACCCCGAGGGCGTCCCGAAACTCGCCCGAAGAACCCGCACCAAACTCGTGTCGGATACCACCGCCGTGCGACGCTGTGGCGCGGTCGAGGAGGCGCGTCGAATGAGACCACGGAATGGAGACTCAGGATCTGTGTTCAGGATTTCACAGAGGGCCGATGGGACTCGCTGCGCAGCTAGATCAGCGGGTAGCACCCCTGCTACCTCGGGCAGGAGTTCGGTAATCAGCCCACGCGGGAGGGGCTTAGTGCTGTTCACTCTCAGGAACTGCTCCCGCTGAACGCTGATGTCGTTGGCCACGAAGGCACTGACCGGTACAGGAAAATCTTTGCGTCGAGACTGCGCGAGAGCCGCCGCCCGTTGCTGGCCATCGACGATCAGGGCCTTCCGAGAGCGACCATTCGTCGCGACTCGCATCTCAAGAATCCCCGGCGTCGAGTGCCGATCGGTCTTGCTCGCCCCCGGCGTGGGCCGGAATCGCGTGCCGGCGGGAAGGGCCAATACCAAGGAACTCGGAAACAGCGGACGATCGCTATCGAGGTACTCGACGATATTCTTGATGTGTCGCTTGACCTGGGGCCGCTGGTAGCCGACCAGCTTCCCCTTCGAGTCGCGGCCGATCCTATTGGTCCCCGCGATAGCGTCCAAATCACCTGACGTTAGGGTCAGCAAATAGAGCGGGCGCTCGCGGTGTTGGTTCACGCGCAACGCGGAGCGCCTCACAACCTCAGTGCGCACGACGGGTCGCCTCCCGGAAGAGTGTGCGGAAGCGTTCCTGCTCGCAAGCGTGGCCACTAGCGCGGAGTTGCCGGAGCATTGGGCTGTGGGCCAGGGTCGGCCGGAGTGTGAGAGACGCTCGAATGTATCGATGTACCTCAGCATCGGTCATCGCGATTCGGTCGTGCCGAGGGAGTTCCGGCGTTCGTCGCAGCAGTGCTTGATACCTTGTACGGATATCTGGAGCACTCAGTCGGGAGCGGCGGATTTCACCAAGGATCCTTCGAGCCACACGCGCATGTAGCGACGGGAGAGCTCCACCCACGAGGCCTCGCAAGCGCCCCTCGGAGGGAATCGCCTGTGCCTGAAGCGCTGGCGAAAGCGACGACGGCGAAGTGACGATCAGGAACTGATCTCGGTCCGCCATCTCGTCAACAGCCTCGAGGAGGTCGTCAGTTAGCGCCCTCACATAGGTCGGCGAGCAGACGAGGAGGACGTTGCCTCGGGGTGCAGATCGAACTACCTCCGCAAGGGTACGCGGAGCCCCCTTGAAGGGTCCTTGTCTCTCGGCCAAGAGTGCCCACCACTTCCGCAAGCCCTCAGATCCCTCGTCCGCGGTGACGACCGTATCTAGTTGTCCCGCGGCGAACGTGGCGGAATACGGATGCAGGAGCGCATCGGCCGCGATCAGGCCGTATCCGGCGGAGGTGACCCATAGCTGCGGGCGGAATCCCTTGGCCTCCGCCATTGCCGGAAGTGAGCGGCAGATCTGCCAGTGGTCTCCCATGTAGAGGTCCTGAGCCTGGACCGACCGCTCCCGCGTTTCCGACAGGCGAGTCCACCACCTTTCGAAGCGCTGCTTGAGTGGCAGATTGCTGATCGCACGCGCCCTAAGGCTCACTGGAACTGACAACCGTTTTCGGTCGCTGCAACTGACGACTATGTTCAGGACTGCGGACATCCTTCAGGTCTCGACCCCCACGGCGACGACAGCCAGCGCGGGAATCAAGTGTTCGGCCTGTGTACGCAGTCGGGAACGTAGCAGGTCGGCTACGTGTATTTCTGGTACCGGCCACTCGATTCGCGCGAAGGCGCTGTGATTGTGGATGCTTTCGTGGTTTTCGGCGTGGACTCTGAACCAGGCAACGCGCTCCTCCTTCTGAAGGCCAACAGCCACGGCGCGGACCATGTCCTCGACGAATACGGGGTTGTCGTATGCCTTCATCGTGACGAACCGTTCGTCGGCACGTTTCAGGAGAGGGTAAACCGGGGCCGACGCGGAGCGCTCCGCGAGTTCCACTAACTCTTCAATCCAGACGATCTCCGGGGCACCGTCGACCTTCCGATTCGTACGCACATCGATCGTGATGACGCCGCGCTGATTATGGGCTCCGTAGTCGCTAATAGCCTTGCTGCAAGGGCAAAGGCTAGTGACGGGAGCCTTCACTTGCAGCATGAAGTCGTCATAGGTGCCATTGCTTTCGCCAATGAACACGCAGTCGTAGTCCATTAAGGCAGTTGCGCCAGAAACCGGAGCTCGCCGCTCAAGGAAATAGGGAAAAGCTACCTCCATTCGGGCGCTCTTGGCTTGAAGGCGTTGTTTCAATTCGTCGAGGATCGCAGGAAGTGTCCGAAGCGTAACTTCACCACGGTGGCCGCTCAGTACCTCGATGAAGCGACTCATGTGGGTGCCCTTGAACTGATCCGGCAGGCTGACGGACATTGCGATGGTCGCGATCGTCGACTGCTTGTGATGATCGCGATCAAGAACGACAATTGGGTGACGGATATCGCTAACGCCAGCCTGATCAAGCGCCAGCCTGCGATGATCCTGACGGTTTTGTACGTCCTCAAGGTTCATGGCGTCTCTCCCCGATATCGGCATCCTGAAGTACACGTTTCGCGCACAACGATCTGAGACATTTGTGGTAGGCGTCCGATGAGGCGACGCCATATCCATCGGGCCAGGTTTTCACTCGTCGGATTCATCAAGCCATCGATATCGTTCAAGTAGTTATGATCGAGTTCATCATGAAGAGGCCGGAAGGCATCCTTAATGACCGCGAAGTCCGAGACCCATCCAAGGTCTGGGTCGACGTCTCCTTCAGCGTGGACTTCGACTCGAAACGAGTGACCGTGTAGACGGCCGCACTTGTGCCCGGCCGGAACGTGTGGCAGGCGGTGAGCCGCTTCGAATGTGAATTCCTTGAAGATTTCCACTCAGCTACTCCTAAGGAATACCCAGGATCTTGTGGGTCTGAAGGCTGAGGCGCCACTTCGGGTGCTGGAGGCAATACTGCACCGCCTCGATGGTATTCGCCGATCGACGAAGCCCGTCCATCGGTTGCAAGAAGAAGTGCTCGAAGGCGAGGCTCTCGAACAGCTCCGGCCGAGCACCTTCTTGTGGAAAAACGAGCTTTAGTTCATGGCCCGTTCGGAGTGAAAGGTCGGCGCCGGCCTTCGGACTTACACAGATCCAGTCGAGGTCAGCAGGGGCTGGCTTTGTGCCGTTCGTTTCGACGGCAACCTCGAACCCCTTGCCATGGAACGCTTGAACAAGAAGGCTGTCGAGTTGCAAGAGTGGCTCCCCACCCGTGCAGACCACGAACTTGCGGGCGGAGCCGTGAGTGTCGGGCGGCCACTTCGAGTCGACTGCCGCGGCCAAGTCGCTGGGGGAGCTAAACCGCCCTCCTCCTACCCCGTTGGTTCCAATAAAGTCCGTATCGCAGAAATGGCAAACGGCGGTGGCGCGGTCATCCTCGCGCCCCGACCAGAGGTTGCAACCGGCGAAGCGGCAGAAGACCGCCGGACGGCCGGTGTTGGCCCCCTCTCCCTGGAGAGTATAAAAGATCTCTTTGACTGCGTAGATCACGGGTTCCCTGCAACTCCTTGGTAAGGAGCGGGGTCGGTGAGACCGGCCTCTGCAAATCCCTTGAGGCGAAGTTGGCAGGCATCACATCGACCGCAGGCGAGACCACGGGCATCGGGGTCGTAACAGGTTGAGGTCTCGCCAAACTCAACGCCGAGCGATGTGCCGAGCGTAACGATCTCGGCCTTCGATAGGCTAATCAGGGGGGTGTGAATCTTGAGATGTCGTCCTTCCACCGCGGCTCTGGTGGCGAGGTTCGCCATTCCTTCGAAGGCCGCAATGTATTCCGGGCGGCAGTCAGGATAGCCGCTGTAATCCAATGAATTTACACCAATATAGATGTCGGACGCGCCGATGACCTCGGCTAAGGCTAAGGCATACGAGAGAAAAATTGTGTTTCGGGCGGGGACGTAAGTGACTGGGATTCCCTCCGCCATGTCAATGATCGCCCGATCTTTGGGAACCAGGAGCTCGCTCGTAAGGGCCGAGCCACCGAAAGTTCGCAGGTCGATCTGAACCACCTTGTGCTGCACAACGCCGAACCGCGCAGCGACCCGGCTGGCCGCTTCCAGTTCCGCGGCGTGTCTCTGACCGTACGCAAACGTCAGGGCGTAGATGTTGAAGCCGTCTTTTCGCGCGACCGCAAGGGTCGTGCTCGAGTCGGCGCCGCCACTTAACAAGATCACCGCGTTCTTCTTTTCGCTCATGGCCGTTCCCCTCTCCGCAAAGGCGCTCCGTCGAGCACCTTGTGACTCTCCTGGCGAGCCCGCTGGTAGCGACGGATGGCGTCAACATGCCGGTGTTCCCATGTGCGCCAGCCCCGCCAATCCCGGCGGGCATCTACGAGCTCGGGCACCGGTTGACCGTCTCGCAACCATCGACGCAGTGTGGGTTCAGAAATGCCTGTCATTTCCAGCAGTTCCTTCGTACGTAGCCCAGAATTGGCGTGCTCTTGCACCGTGATAGACCTCTTCTTGTCGTATTCGAGATGATACGTATCAGAGGTGTCGCACCTGAGTAAATAGAGCAGTGATTTCAGCAAGTTATCCACAGGCAGCGTCGAAATCTGTCCACAGGAAGTGCCAAGTAATTTCGCATGTTTATCTGTTATCGATGCAACGCGTTTCGAAGTGACATCATATTACATGACATCACGTTCGCGGACCTGGCACTTCGGACAGAAGTAGGTCGACCTTCGGGCAAGACGGACCTTCAGGATCGGAGCCCCGCACTTGCGGCATCCTTGTCCCGCTCGCTGGAAGACCCGCAGGTGCCGGCCGAAGTTACCCGGCGGCAATAGGCCATCTCGGTGCAGGCTGAAACTGGTGCCTCGGTGATGAATCGCCGCCGCGAGCACGGAGCGAATTGCTCGGTGTAGGCGACCCGCTTCGAGCGGCGTAAGGCGCCTTCGGTCCGGATGTATTCCCGCGCGATGAAGGACTTCGTCTGCGTAGATGTTGCCGATGCCAGCAACGAGGCGCTGGTTCAGCAGGAGGCTCTTGATCGGCGCCTTCGTCGCCCGTAGTTGGTGGCCAAATGCACTCTTTGTAAAAGCGGCCGAGAGGGGCTCCGGGCCCATTCGCGCCAACGTGGGGCTACCCGCGTAGTCGCCTCGCCGAACGAAGCTCACACGACCGAATCGCCGTCGATCTACGAAGACGAGGTGCACGCCGCCTTCCAGGTCGATTACAAGCCTCACGTGGGGGACGGGCGGGATTGTGGCTGCCGCCAAGAGTCTCCCGCTCATTCCTAAGTGGATGATCAACTCGAACTCGCCGAGTGTGGCTAGAAGATACTTTCCCCGTCGGCGTAGGTTCTTGAAGGTCAACCCACGGATCCGCCGGAGCGGCGCAGAGGCCGCGCCGCGAATACCAAGCACGCGCTTTCCCACGACGATCGTGGCCAGGTCTCTTCGCACAGTTTCTACTTCGGGTAATTCGGGCATCTTGTTTCTTCCGAGACCAGGGTCCGGGTCACACGTGTCGCTCCGAAGGCCGAGAGCGTCCAGCAGCTTCTTTCATCTGGGAAGATCCAGCGCCCGGTACCGTTTCAGCGCCTGCCTGTGTTCTCTTCGAAGAAGGTTGGCGACTGATGCGGGATGGACGACCGTGGCCTTATCACCAAAGCTCAAGATCCAGCTGACCAATTCCAGCGTGCCATGGACTTCGATCGTCATCTCGATGCCGCCGGTGACGCGTTCGAACTTCTGCGTCGGGTGCCATTGCCGTCGCTGGACGTAGCGGGCGACGGTCGCGTCGAACCAGATCCTCACTTGGGTCAGCTCGCCGCCGATAAGACCGAAGGCACCCTCGGTCAGTTGTTCGGGCCGGTAGTCGGCCGGGTACGGGAACCGGTCACCCTTGAGCCAATCGACTTCGCGGAACCCGTCGAGGGCGAACGTACGGATCGCCTGATGGTCGTGGCTGAACCCGGCGAGGTAGAGGCCCTTTTTGTAGACGACCAGGGTGTACGGATCGAGGACAAAGGTCTTCTCCCCGCCAGACACGCTCTCATGGGTGACGCGTAGTCGGTCCTCGCGCAGCAGCGCGGTCACGATGTCGTTAACGTCCTCGATCCGACCCTCGTAGATGTGGCGGGCCTCGTTCACGTCGAAGACCTTGCGGCCGAGGTTGCGGGCGGCGGCGAGATCCTTACGCCGAAGCTGGGCTTCGAGCTTGGCGAAGAGCTCGTCGAGGTCCTCCTTGAAGCCGGTGCCCGCCAGGAAATCAAACACCCGTCGCGACAGGAACAGCGCAACCATCTGAGCGGTGGTCAGGGTGATGGTTTGCGGTCGGGCGCTGGTCATCACGCGCCAGACCTTGCGGCGGCCGGCCATCTCCTCGTACAGGGGCTCGCCGGCGATCTGCAGGGCGCGGATGTAGCGTAAGGCGGTCCGGACGCTGACGTGGAAGCGCTCGGCGACGTCGTAAACGCTGGCGCCATCGCCGGAGTTGAGGAGTTCCTGTACCTCGCCCAGGCGCCGAGCCGGCCCGTAACGCTCAGCGCGCTTGGGGAAAACGGCGCGCGAAGGGCGCGGTTTCGAGTGTGGGAGGGAACCCGTGCGGGAACGCGTTGTTGCCACTGGTCCGAACCAGTTTGTCATAGGTCAGGCCTATCTTGTGGGACATCAAGAAGGAGATCCTCAATGCGGCACCAAGAAACGGAATCGCAGGCCACCCACAACCTGACGGCGGTTGGCGCCACCACCTCGCGAGAGGGACGCCGGTACGGCGCGCCAAAGGTCGTCTAGCCATGCGCATCGACACCCTCGAGGCGTACAACGTCCCGGCCGACATCATCGATGTCTGGCGGACCCACGTCGGCGCGGAGTTGCTGCCGGTCCAGGAGCGGGCGGTGAAGGAGTTCGGACTGTTCGGCACGGACAACCTGATCGTGTTCTCGCCGACCTCTTCGGGGAAGACCTTCGTCGGCGAGATGGCGGCGGTGAAGGCGGCACGTGAGAACACCAAGGTCTTCTACCTGGTGCCGCAGAAGGCGCTCGCGGCCGAGAAGTTCGAGGAGCTGCGGCGGCGGTATGGTCCGGCCGGGATCAACGTCGTGGTCTCGTCGCGGGACCATCGGGAGTTCGACGATCGGATCGTCCGACGCGGCTTCCAGATCGCTGTCGTGGTGTTCGAGAAGCTGCAGGCGCTGCTCGTCAGCCATCCGCAGCTGATGAAGGTCGTGGGCCTGGTGATCGTCGACGAGCTGCAGATCATCACTGACCGCGAGCGGGGACCGACGCTGGAGCTGCTCCTGACGAAGCTCCGCCTCGGCAAGGCCCGGCCTCGAATCATCGGCCTGTCCGCCGTCCTCGGGCGGGCGCAAACGCTCGCGGACTGGCTGGGGGCCAGGCTGCTCGTGGAGACGCGCCGGCCGGTCGAGCTGCGGAAGGGGGTGCTGTGCCGGGGCGCCTTCCGTTACCTCGAGCACAACTCTGGAAAGGAGGGGACCGAGGTATTTCCGGACCTGCGCCACGAGACGAGGGAGGAGCTGGTGCTTGCCGCGACCGAGGACCTGGTGCGGCGCCAGGAGCAGGTGCTGACGTTCCTGCCCGATCGCGGATCGACAGTGCAGTTCGCCCGGATCATGGCCCAGCGGGTCGCACCGGCCGCCGCGACCCAGGCCGTCGAGGAGCTGCGCCAGTTCGAGGAGACCCATGCGCGCGAGGCGCTGCTCGAGGTGCTCGGCAGCGGGATCGCCTTTCACAACTCGGACCTCTCGATCGAGGAACGAGACCTGGTCGAGCGCTACTTCCGGAGCGGCGTCATCCGGTGTCTCTTCTCCACGTCGACCCTGGCCGTCGGCATGAACCTGCCCGTGAAGAATGTCGTCCTCGACGGTCGAAAATGGGAGCTGCTGCGGCGGTTCGGTCGATGGTCGCTGGAGGAAGTGACGAAGTCCGAGTACGAGAACATGAGCGGTCGCGCCGGTCGTCTGTCACTGGTGAATGACTTCGGCCGTTCGATCCTGGTGACCGGCTCGCCGTTCGAGGCGGACGTCTGGCTGCGGCACTACGCCGGGTCGGACTTCGAGGACATCCGCCCCACGCTGGGCGACGCCCCGCTCGAGGATCACGTCCTCGACGTCCTGGCATCCGGTCTGGCGGTCAGTCGAACGGAGGTGGAGCAGCTCCTGCTGTCGAGCTTCACCGGGCGGCTTCACTGGGCCCAGAAGATCAGCGGCGACGAATTCACTGCCGAGCTGACCCGGGCGGTGGACCTGTGCGTGGGTGCAGACCTGGTCCGAGGGAAGGGTGACCGCATGGTCATCACCCCGGTCGGGCGCGCATGCGCGGCCAAGGGAATCGGCGCGAAGACCGGCATCGCTCTGGCACAGTGGGCCCGGGAGGCCAAGGCGACTGCCCTGTCCGAGCTGGAGTTGCTGACGGTCGCGAGCTTCACCGAGGCGGCCGACGACGTCTACGTCGGCCTGACCAAGGAGGAGCGGTACCGGGCCAGCTACCGATCGCAGCTTCTGGCGCGGGCGGAGGCCCAGGGCGTGGCGGCGCGTTCGATCTTTGCCGGCATCGCTGCGGAACCGAACGCGGCCGAGTACGAGGCCGTGAAGGCGATGAAGAAGACGCTGCTGCTGATGGACTGGATCGAGGAGATGCCGGTGAAGGAGCTGGAGGGACGGTACAGCGTCTGGGCCGGGGGCATCCGCCGGATCGGCGAGGAGTACGGCTGGGTGATCGACGCGCTGGCTGCGCTGGCTCTGGCCTGCGGCTGGCCTGATGAGCGCGCGGCCCTGGTAAGGATGCTGGCGGATCGTCTGACCTTCGGTGTCCGCGACGATGCGGTCGAGATCGCGCGGATCCGGGCGCGCGGCTTGGGCCGCGGCTATCTGCGCAAGCTGGTCGACGCCGGGCTGCGAACGCGAATGGAGCTGCGGGCGGCCGGCGCGGACGCCGTCCGGGACATCCTTCGAAACAAGACGGCATCCGCCGCGCTCTGGTCCGTTCTTGGCCGCAAGAGGGATCGCGCGGGATCCGGCGAGCACGGCGGTGCGGGGGCATCGCACCGGGCCGACGGCGACCCGCCCACGCCAGTCGTAGACAACCCTCCATTCAGCGAGGTCGACCGTGAGAACGGCCGCGGTCGCGGTCGAACCCGCCGCCAGGGAGGCGCTCGTGACCGGGACGGGCTCGGCCGTCGGCGCGGACACCGGTTCAGGAGTCCCGACCGGCTCCGCGGCCCCAGTGACCAGTCTCACGGCCAGCCCATGCATCGTCGCCGGGGCGTGCAGATCCCCACGAGACCGCCACGCAACATCCAGCGCCAGCCTCTCCTGGCGCTCGCCGTTCTGGCACAGCGTCCTGGCCAGACGATAGCGGTCTCCGACCTGGCCGACGAGATGCGCCGGGTCGGTCACCTGTCACGCCGCCTGGTGGCTCCCGAGCCGCGCGATCTCCGGTACAAGGTGCTCGCACCGTTCAGGCATGCCCTGAAGAGCACCGTCGCCGCGGCCGAGATCGATCGGCTGGTTGAGAGCGTGTCCCGCGACGGCCTGAGGCTGAACGTCCCTGGTCCGGTATCCGTTGTCCCTGGAAAGACGGAGAGGAGCGCACGATGATCGACCATCCCTGGGCTGCGGCAAATGACAATGCCAGAGGCGACGAGGAGCGCGCGGTGGCAGAGACCGCCGATGACCTGCCGGATCATGTGTACGCACGTCGCGGGAACCTCATCCTGCCACTGCGTTTGGCCGCGCGGGTCCCGGGCCCGGATGCCGGAAGAATCGAGTTGACCGGCGGCACGAAGAGAGGGTGAGTGTTCCTACAACCCAACATGGGCCCACGTAGTGCGGCCCGCGTCGTGCGCTAACACGACCGGGCCGCGTGGGCTCGCCCCTTCCTACAAAGGAGCTCACCGTCATGGCTGTATCACGCCCGAGCGTGCGCTGCACGCACTGCCAGGGATCTGGCATCAGTCCCGAAGGAGGCATCTGCCCCCGCTGCGAGGGTCCCGTGAGTTTCCCGCGTCTATTCGTTCCTTTGAAGATCATCGCCGCCGTGGACCTGTCGCCGGTCCCTGACATGTTGTTCCGGCGGATGGTTGTCCTGCTTCACGAGCGCGGCGACGACGGTCGCGTGCTGGTGCGGGGCGTGACTGATCAGGGAATGGGCCTCTCGGCCGCCATGTCGGAGGCGCGATTCAAGGAGATAGCTCACTCGGAATTCGTGGAACACGACGGGTGGTGGACGCCATGAGCGGGCCGGAACCAACGATTCCCTGGCGGCGGTCGCCGATCGGCGCGATAGCCTCCGCGCGTCTCCTCCGGTGGCCCGCACGCAACTACTTCGGCGAACTGGAGCCGACCCTCCGGGACGGTCATCCGGTCGATGATCTGATGGCCAAGGATCCCGGTCTTCGGAGGATCCGGGGAGTGGCCCATCGCCACCTGGCGCGGCTCCAGCAAGAGGCGACCTCCGATGCGGCTCTCGACTTCGAGGCAGCGCGCAACCACCTTGACGCTGCTCGCGTCGAGGTCGCCTACAACATCGGATTCGAGGGCGGGCTGGCAGCGGGTATGATCGCTGGTCTGGGCCGAGCCAGAAGGGCGGGGCGCGCGCCGAGTGAGGTCGCGCTTCTTCGAGACATTCGACGGACCCTCAGTGGCGTGGCGGCGCCGCGCGGCCGGGTGCAGGCAATCCTCCTGGAGCTGGCCTTGGCGCTGGCGCTCGAACCACCGACGACTGCTAAAGATGTGGGGCGGTCGCCGAAGCCCGGTGGCAGGCGGCGCCTCCCGCACCCTCGCTGATCTCCACGACACCGCCGCAGCGGCGACGCCGCATCCGCGCGTCCTGGCGGGAGTGGCGTCGCCACCTTCGCGCCGGCGACGACTGGCGTCGCCACGCTGTCGTCCGGGGCGATCTGGCGTCGCCGGTCGCCGAAAAGTCGCCGCCAGAAACGACAAAGAAACGACTTCCTGGCGACCAGCGACGACGTGCGCTCTGGCATCTACCAGGGCGTCGTGGCGAACGAAGGGAAGGATGTGCGGTGCTCGGGTTGCGGGAAGTTGCTGGCCCGGCTCCATGACGGCTGCCTGACGGTCCGGCGGGGGGATCTGCAGGCCACGTTCGATGGCGACTTCCGCGTCTCGTTCGTATGCAACAAGCCGGCGTGTCGACGCCTGAATGTCGTCCGCGTCCGGTCACATCTCGATCAGAAGGACGCTTTTACCAAGTAGCACCAGCTCCACATCTCCACATCAACCAGAGCGCAAGACGCCTTTTATCGATGGCCCCAGTGAGCGCGAGACGCCGGCCGGAAAAGGCGGACGTCCATGCGCACTCGTTGGATCACCCTTCGTGCAGGACTTGTGCGATCGATTGAAGGTAGGGAAGCGACTCGGGCATTCGAGAGTCTGCGATCGCGGTTCGACGCGATACGACCGTACTCGACCCCTACCGAGCTGGTCGCGACGATCGCGGGGAGCAACGATCTTCCAGCCCGCGATCCCGTGTTGCGGGCCCTCGTCCTGGCAGCGCACGATCGAGGGACCCGCCGGCTCGCGCAATCGCTCCTGCTGCTGTGCTTCTGGCCGGCACTGGACGCGATCTTTCGTCGCCGGGCGAGCCTCTTCCGCGAACAGCCACAGGACCTGAGCTCGGAGATCGTGGCGGGCTTCACGATCGAGGTGAACCGGATCGATCTGCGCCGCGTGGCCTGTCTGACTGCGACGCTGCTTCGGAACACCGACCGGAACCTGGTGGATGCGCGCCGGCGCGAAAGGACTCTGGCTTCAAGGAGCACAGCAGTGAAACCGGACGCCGCTGCCGTTTCACCGACGGAGCCGGAAGTCTCTCCGTTCGGCCTCCCGACGCATCAGGAGGACGCTGACGCGGTGGCAACCCTGCGCGGCTGGTTGCAACGAGCCGTCGGGCGAGAGGCGGATCTCGTCGTGGAGGCCGTCATCAATGGGCGGAACAGGCGCGAGCTTGCCGGCGCGCTCGGGATCTCGCATGCGGCGGCGCGGAAAAGGCTCGCGCGGGCCCTCGGTCGCGCACGCCAGGCCTTTCTTGCCGAGGCACGGTCACAGCACCTCGACCTCCCCGCCTTTGCCAACTGATGACCATCAAACACGACGAGAGGTCCTGCACGGACTCCGAAGAGTTCATCCGGCTCCCCGGGCTCTTCCGGCGATGGGAGTTCGAGCAGGTGATCGAGGGAAGCGACGAGTTCCACATCACCGCGGCCGGGTCCGCCGAGGACGGCACCGAGCTGTTCATGGTGTACTGCCGGGAGCGGCCGCTGGTTCCCGAGGTGGCGCGATGACCGTCGAGCTGATCTACTCGGTCGCGGTCACGATTGTTCGCTGCCCTGGCGATGGCGAGGACGGGGCCTCGATGGGCGTGCCGAGCGAGGGGCCGGCCACCGTTCGCTACTGCGACATGTGTCGGCGCTGGGGTGCGAGCGGGTCGACGCACCTCTGCTGGCGCAACTGGCGGACGCGCTTGTCGGACCTGCTGATGGATCTGGCGCGCGAGGGGCGGCGATGAGGATCTACATCGCCGCCCGGTACGACCGCCGGTTCGAGATGCTCGGCGTCGCCGCCACCCTGAGCCGTGCGGGGCACGACGTCATGTCGAGCTGGATCGCGGGGAAGGGAGAAGAGACGGAGCTGCTGTCCGCGGTCGAGGATCTCGTCGACCTCGCGCGAGCCGAGTGCCTCGTTGCTTTTACTGAGCCTCCCGAGCGGGCGGTGCCCTGGTCTGCTCGCGGTGGACGGCACGTCGAGTTCGGCGTGGCGTTCGCGACCGGGAAACGCCTGTGCCTCGTGGGCCCTCGCGAAAACATCTTCCATCACCTGCCCCGGGTGGAGGTCTACCCGACGGTCGCAGCGCTCATTGCGGGGCTGGCCGGGCCCGCGGGAGGTAAATCGTGACGGCCTGGGGCTTGACGCCGGCGCGTGGTCATCGCTGCTACTGCGGCACCTGCGGGGCGACCATCGTATTTCGAGAGGAGCGCCGGCTCCGTTCCGATGTGGACGGCGAGCAAGATCGAGTCCTGCTAGCGGTGCAGGCCCACCTCGAAGCGTCGGCGCGATGTCGGGGCGGGGGGACGTTCGAAGGGCGAACGGTTGTCGCCTGTCGGTGCAAGGCGCCGCTGCGTCTGCCGCGCGAAGAGGGACTGGTCTGCGCGCGTTGCGAGGGTTTGGTGGCTCCCGACGTCGCTGCGGCAACCGTCACCGGGCGCCGGCAGGGGCGACGGCCGAAGGGAGGCGGACAGTGAAGCTCGATCCAGTACTGATGTGTGCCCGCTGCCGCGCAGCCACCATTCACATCTTCGTCGAACGCCGGGTGAGGCGACGGGCTCCTGGAGAACCTGCCTTTGTCGATCTCATCTATGAGTGCGACGTCTGCTCGGCTCCCCGCACGTGGGGCAACGAACCACGTCACGAGACGGCCTACGGCCGACGCCTCTCGGAAGCGGCGCTCACCCACGCGATCGACGTTCACGGCATGCGCCGGGAGAAGTGCGCGGCCTGCCGCGGCATCGGGTTCGATTGCTCCGAGTGCGGGGACGACGGCCAGGTGTGGGTCTTCGAAGACGCCGAACCCTGCGGACCGGCCTGTTCCGTAGCGGCGTTCGCGCCAGCTGGGAACGAATGATGGCGCCACGAGCCCCCCTCCCTCGCGGATCCTGGGACAGCGGGGACGCCGGGCCCAGCCACATGCAAGTTCACGTTCTTCCGTCGTTTTCCGGGGAGCCGCGCGTCCCCGCTGATCTCGCCAGGCCGGGACGTCAGTCGGGGACACCACCGCCGAGGGGCCCGTGACCGTCCATGAGGTCCTCTCGCGGCTCGAGCGGGTGTCGAAGACACACACGGGGTGGATGGCCTGCTGCCCGGCCCACGAGGACGCGCGGCCGAGCCTCAGCGTCGCGGCAACTGACGAAGGGCGGATCCTGTTGCGATGCTTCGCCGGCTGCGAGCTGGCCGCGATCGTCGAAGCCATGCGGATCGAGGTCCGGGACCTGTTCGCGGAGCCGGCGGCGCCTGGCACGCCAGCGGTCG
>Ga0105238_10001571_pt1 | contig 22889 bp, 10 predicted proteins | sample KBSC34metaG_FD_81526 | JGI IMG/M metagenome (GOLD analysis project Ga0105238, IMG submission 81526) | Corn rhizosphere microbial communities from Kellogg Biological Station, Michigan, USA - KBS C3-4 metaG | ecosystem: Host-associated > Plants > Roots > Rhizosphere > Soil | place: Michigan, USA...
TCGCAAACAGCTCGACTCCCGCGTTGGGATCTACCGCAGAGAGAAAGAAATTCTGTCCTGAAGCCAGGCGCGGTCGCCTGTTGCCCGGGAGGAGCGGGGTTGGAGCCGCGCCAATCGCCCCGATCGCGACAGTGCCGGCGGTCGTTCCGTCGGTCCGATAGAGTTGACTCGCGCCAGTTGAATCGAGTACCTCAAAGATAACTTGCCCACGGAAGTCCTGGAACCAAAGCGGATTCGTTGACTGTTGCGCGTTCGTATCCGCGAGCTTGGAGGTACCCTGCTGTGTGCCATCGGTCACCCACGGCACGCTGCTCGTGGGAGTGACCTGAACGGGGAAGTACGCCTTGGACCCGATGACCGTTACGTCGGCTATCTGACTGAGCGGCGGTGTATTGAGCGGAGTCGTACCGGCCTGAGTGCCATCGCTGAGCCACAGCTGAGGCTGTGAAGTACCAACCAGCGCCTCCAACAGCAACTTGCCATTCAAAGTGCCTATCGGCCAGACAGAAGAGAATGAGCCGTTATCGGAAGCAAACGACGCCGTCATGACGGTTCCCGCGGCGGTACCGTCGGTCTTCCAAAGATGCGAGACGTTCGACGGGTCCAGACTTGCGAAGTAAAATTGGCCGTTCAGCACGGTTGAAGTTGGGGTGGGTGCTGTGAACAGGTATGCGACATTGGAAAGTTGTACGGTCCCCGCGTTGGTTCCATCCGTCGTCCATAGCTGCGGCCCGTTGGGAGTGCTCCCGGTGAAGTAAACTCGCCCGCCCTCGACGCTCAACGAGCAAGGTATGAAACTGAAGCTGCTGCTGGACAAGTTGGTCAACGCGGCGGTGCCAGCCGCCGTTCCGTCGGTCTTGAACAGCTCATATCCGGCGCCGTGCGCGGCAGTGAAATACAGGTTGTTATTCAACACAGCGGTTCGCTGATCGGTGCAGGGCGGAGTGTAGTAAGGCTCCGGAGGGTACATCGGGGTCAGCGGCGCAATCGCCTGCGGGACTCCATCCGGACTGTCAACTCGCATGAGCTGCGAGGTGCCGGTACTGTCGTAGGCGAAAAAGTACAACGACCCATTCATGGCTGACAGCGCGACGGGTTCGCTGATGCCGTTGGCGGGAGAGACCCCGGAGACTTGTTTTGTACCGGTCGTGGTGCCGTCAGAAACCCAAATGAGTGTATTCGTCCCGTCGTTGGCGAGAAATGCCAGCCGGTCGCCGAGGTCCACGAATGAGTGGGGATTCGAATCGTCGGTGAGCGACTCGGGATTGACGTTCTGGATCAGGTGAGTGCCGGCAACCGTACCGTCGCTGATCCAGGGCTCTCCCCCGGTGAGTGCGTCGAAGGCGTCGAAATAGAAGTGGCCGTTATCGAGCAGCGGACGCTCGTTGCCAACATACTGAGAGCTCTTACTCAGACCGGTAAGAGTGTTCGTCTGTGGAGCGTATGCAAAAAGCTGGCTGCCGAACCCGTTCGTATTGTTAAAAACATGGATGAAGGTGAGCGTGTCATCACCCGCGAACGTATTGATGCCGTAGTCATTCACGTCGATGAAGCCGATGTCGGAAAGAACGTGAGTTCCCGCCGGGGTTCCGTCGGTCACTGCAAGTTGCCAGTTGGAATTTCCCACCGCGCTTTGACTATAGGTGACCCCAAAGTAGGCGTGTGTCCCGACTGTAGCCAACATGCTCTGCGGACCCAGGTTCGCATATTGATGTGCCGAAATCAGCGGCACAGTGCCCTGGTCGGTGCCGTCGGAGCTCCAGATGAATGCTCCATGCACACCGTCGTCGCCCTGGAAAATGACCCGGTCCCCGGCTCTGAGGAGTTGCGTGTCCTGCGATCCCAGGCGGCCGGCCATTGGCGTCAGGGCAATATCCTTGACCCGGGTGGTGCCGGCAAGGGTCCCATCGGTCTTCCACAGAGTGCTGTCACGGCCGACGAAGAACGCAAAACCGTTCATAACCGCGATGCTGCTCTGATAGCTGCTGTTGAATTGCGCCGCGCCGAGCATCTGCAGAGTGTCTGAGCTCGGATCGAGCCGGTACAGAACATTGCTGCCATTGTCGGGATCGGTCCCCGTGAACAGAACGAAATTGCCGAAGACCGCAAACGACGACGGCTGCACGTGATACTGCGAGCTGGCCCCAATCTGATGTGTACCCAGGGTGGTGCCATCCGTGACCCAGAGGTCCGGATGGCAGCAGATGTTCATCTGATCCATCGACAGGTAGACCTTGCCGTTGATGGCTAGTACCTCATTCACGAGCCCATAGCTGGAGGCCGGGAAGTTGGTCAGTGCTACAGTCCCGGCACTGGTGCCGTCAGTGCGGAAAATCTGCCAGGTCTTTTCGGAAGTATTCGAGGCGAAGAGGAGATCCGTCCCCACCAATCCGAGCAATAGTGCCCCGGGGGGTCCACTGGGTCCTGGATAGACATCCGCGACCAAATGAGTGCCCGCCTCCGTGCCGTCGGTAACCCAGACCTCTTGCCCGGTCGTCTCCTGCCAGGCAAGGAAGTAGGCTTTCGTGCCCGCGGCAATAAACAGGGTGGGTTTCTCATAGGGCGGACGGTAAAGGCCGTAGTTCGCGGAGACCCCGGGGCCCGGTCCGATATCCTTTACCTTGGTCGTGCTACCGCCCGAACCGTCAATCTTGAATAGTGCGGCGTTGGACCCGCCGGGAACGTCGTGCGCTATGAAATAGATCGAGTTACCCAGCTTGCCCAGATAAGTCGGGTCCGAGCTGCGTGCGACCCGATGGGTATTGATATCAAGGGTCAGATGAGGCGTGCCGGCTCGACCTGCCGTCCAAGCCACAATCAACAGGAGATAAAACAGGCGGCCCAACATCCGGTCGTTCTCGTTTTAGTTGTCCTACGCCAGCGCAAGCTTAGCCGCTCATGATGGAGGGGCGCAACTCAACCCGATCGCCGGGCGTGACGATGATTCCAACACTCGCGGATGCCGGCATACCCGCAACCAAAGCAAAGATATCTCGAGCGACGGGTTCCACCCCATGACACGGATTTGCGCCGAAAGTGTGACCCGCCTCACATCTCATTTTTACATGCATCTGCATATAAATGCAGTTGACAAAACATGTTGAATTGCCACGGCGCCGGGATATATAGTCGCCGCGACTTCAGCAGTCCCAATACTAACTTCAAATCTTTCGGGGCTTCCATGGACACACGGATCGTTGCCATTACAGTCGTTTCTCTGGGCCTGTCAGGCACGGCTGTGGCCCAGACTCAGGCGCCTGCGGTCGCGCTGGTCAGTTTGCCGGCGCCACCCGGCGGTTCCGGCGTGTCTCTCACGGGTATTGACGCGGCCGGTGACGTGCTCGGCTCTACTCAGATCAATTCTCATACCGAGATTGTCAAATGGGTAGGCGGTAAGACGCCGGTGGTTTACCCGCGCCTGCCCGGCGACCAGGGAACCAACAAGGACTACAACCCGATCGCAATCAACAAATCAGGGGCTGTGATCGGCACGAGAGCGGCTTTCGAGAACGGGACGTGGACAGTCCAGGGAATCTATTGGGATGCCGCTCGACACCCGACAGCGGTGCCTGGGGCCATCAACCTGACGGGCCTCAGTGACGGGCTCGCAATAGCCGGTACGACGGGAGGCCCGCAGTTTGATCTGCAGAATGCCGCACAGTGGGCGAGCCCGACCGCTCAGCCGTCGGTGCTGCCGTATTCACCCCAATTGATGGAGTGTCCAGGGCAGCCTGCGGGATTCTGCAACGGCTTTGGTGGGCCGATCTCGCCCAATGGCCGGTATGTTTTCGCCAATGCCACTGAGGGTGAGGCGTGGGGTTACGAAGGCACGCTGTATTCCAATGGCGTTGCGGTAAGCAACGTCGATGCTTGGCAGCTCAGGGCCTCTCAGATTACCGACGGAGAGGTAATCGTCGGCTCCAGGGACACGGGTATTCGCTCGACGATTACCCCGTTCAATGTCAATCAGGCCTACCGTTTTGAGGCGGGGATCTTCATTCCACTGGGTGCGCTGCCCGGGGCTCCTGCCGGCACGGCTTTCGAAAGCGTGGCCAACTCGATCAATTCGAGCGGTGTCATCGTTGGGCGCTCTGATGCCTCATTGGCTGGCGACCAGCACGCCGTGATGTGGATCAACGATCAGATCATCGATCTGAACACGGCCTATGCCAGTCAACTGCCTGCCAATTCAATCGCGATTGATGCCTATGCGATCAATGATAGCGGACAGTTCATCCTCGTTACGCAGGACTCGGCCACCAACGCTTGGAAATACCACGTGGCCCGGCCATTGATCCCGACTCATACGACGATTACGTCCAACATCAATCCGTCGACCTACGGCCAGCAGATCCACCTCGTCGCCAAGGTCACGCCCGACTCAGGACCGGTTCCCACTTCAGGCAGTGTCTCCTGGTACGACAATGGCACTCTGCTGGGCACCGCTGGTGTGACAACGATCGGGACGTCGAGCTGGCAACCGTCAACCTGGACGGGTGGCGTTCACAACGTGACCGCGGTATTCCCCGCTACCACGACGTTCGCTTCGAGTACTTCACCCGTGTTCGAGCAGACCGTCAAAGCCGCTTCAACGCGAACCACTGTCTCCGCGGCTCCGAGTCCTGCCACGCACGGCCAGTCAGTCAAACTGACCGCCACCGTGGTTCCGGCATCGGGCACGATCGCGGGTACGGTGACCTTCAAATCGGGCACGACGGTTCTGGGGACCGGGACTTTGGATGCCCGCACGAAACAAACCTGGCTCACCACCTCATTTGCAAAGGCCGGCAGTTACTCCATAACAGCGAGCTTTGCGGGATCGCAGAACTTTACGGCCAGCTCGTCCGCGGCGGTGACTCTGACTGTGAAATAACAGTCTGCGGCGCGGAGGCCCATCGTGACCTCCGCCCTGGGACTTTACCTCCCAGGTAATCGACTGGCCGCCGCCATTCCTCGATAGTTGAGCCTGAAACGGAGGAACGGACATGAACAGACGTGCCGTGTTGGAGCTCAGTGGTTTGGCGGCCGGTGTGGTGATGAGCGGCGCGGCGCAGGCGGCTGCGCCTCCAAAGCGCTTCCCTGGCTCGCGCGTCACGACACGCGACGGCGTTGGTTTACACCTTTCAGACTGGGGCCGCGGCAAGGTGATCGTGTTCGTTCACAGCTGGGCCTTAAACAGCCAGATGTGGGACTACCAGGTGGCGGCTTTCACCCGCGCCGGCTGGCGCTGCGTGGTTTATGACCGGCGCGGCCACGGTCGCTCGGACGTACCCGGATGGGGCTATGACTACAACACGCTCGCCGATGACCTGGCCACGGTCATTGACAGCATCGGAATGGATAAAGTAGTTCTCGTGGCCCATTCCATGGGCGGAGGCGAGATCATTCGATACCTGACGCGCCATGGGGCTTCCAAAGTGGAGCGGGTCGTGTTGCTTGCGCCCACGGCGCCGGGCATGGCCAAGAGCCCCACCAATCCGACCGGACTGGACCTCCAGATCTTCGAGACCCTGCGCAGTTCCTGGCGGAAGGACTTTCCGCATTGGATCGACGAGAACACAGACCCGTTCTTCACGCCCACGACATCCCCAGGGATGAAGCGCTGGCTGGCCCAGATGATGAGCCAGACCCCGCTGCAAGTGGCGATTGCGTGCAATCACAACTCGGTGGAAACGGATTTCCGGACGGAACTGCGGGCCATCAGGATTCCCATGTTGGTTATACATGGTGATCAGGATAAATCGGCTCCCGTCCAGCTGACTGGCCAGGTGACTGCGGCCCTGGTTCCCGGCGCGCAGTTTGAGCTCGTGGAGGGAGCGCCGCATGGGTTGTTTGTCACTCATTGCGAACAAGTGAACTCGAGCGTGCTGAAGTTTCTGGCCGCCTGAAGTGCATTCCTCCAGCCGTAGGCAGGGCCCGCCCAAACGCGTACGCTGGGACATGGCTACAAGAGAGCACGTCGGCGTCTTGCTACGATCCTGGAGGCAGCGGCGCCGGCGGACCCAGCTCGAACTCGCATTGGACGCGGAAATCTCACAGCGTCACCTGAGCTTCGTTGAAAGCGGGCGCGCGTCGCCGAGCCGGGAGATGCTGCTGCGACTTGCCGACAGGCTCGACGTCCCATTACGCGATCGGAACGCTTTGCTGACCGCCGCCGGTTTCGCACCGGTTCACGCCGAACGCCCTATCGAAGGCGACGCCATGGCTAGCGCCCGACGAATCATCGACGCCATCCTGCGTGCACACGGGCCCAATCCAGCCCTGGCTGTGGACAGGCATTGGCATATGGTGATGGCCAACAATGCCGTCAGTTCGCTTCTGACCGGTGTAAGCGACCCTTCGCTGCTGCAGGCGCCAGTCAACGTACTTCGGCTCACACTGCATCCAGGCGGTCTCGCGCCGCATATTGCGAACCTGCCGGAGTGGAGGTCGCATATCCTCGAGCGGCTGCGCCGACAGGTTGAGGCCAGTACCGACCCGGCGCTGACAGCATTGCTCTGCGAGCTCACGGGCCTCGGCGGCCGCGGCATTCCATACGACACGCCCAGAGACCGTTTCAGCCTACGGCCGAAAGGTCCAACCGAGGTATCGGAGGCGGTTGTCGACGACGCCATCGCAGTGCCCCTCAAACTCAACACTCGCGCAGGAACGCTGTCGCTGATCTCGACTACAACCGTGTTCGGAACAGCTACCGAAATCATTTTGTCGGAGTTGGTGATCGAGAGCTTCTATCCGGCGGACGAGGCATCCGCCGAGCGGCTGAAAATACTCCAAGGCGTGCAGTCGTGAGCGCCGCCGCGATCGCCTGTTTCGCTGCCCGCCGCAGGGCCTGCGCCTTCCGGTGGACCTGCCATTAAAGATTCGAGTGGTACCTGCTACGTCGCTTCAGGTGGTCCACGCTATGGGGCGTCAGCTCACACTCCCGCCATCAGCTTTGCGCTACCACAAGGAGTGACGTCATGTACCGCAGCATTCTGTTGATGCTTGGAGTAGGTATTTGCGCGACCGCCCTGGGCTCCGACGACGACTTGATCCGTGGCCAGTGGCGCATGGCTGGCCATGACGCAGCCAACTCGCGCGACCAGCCCGCCGAGATGCTGATAAGCCCACGCAATGTGCATTCACTTACCATGAAGTGGGTTTTCACCACCGGCGGGGACGTTTCGGCCACTCCCACGGTTTTCGCCGAGTCCGTCTTTTTTCCGGATTCAGCGGGCAACCTGTTCGCCGTGAATAAACACACGGGCCAGTTGATCTGGTCGCACAAGATCTCCGACTACGATGGCGTCTCCGGGGCGATCTCCCGCAACAGTCCCGCCATCCATGGCGATGATGTCATCGTCGGTGATATTGAAGCCGGATTCGGCCCCCACAACGGCGCCAATATCATCGCCGCCGACCGCAGAACCGGGGCCAAACATTGGATTACCCAAGTCGATAGCCATGTCTCTGCCGTGATCACCGGCTCGCCAGTGGTCTTCGGTAACGTCGTTTATGTGGGTATCTCTTCGCAGGAAGAGGCGTTGGCACTCCTTGATAACCCAGCCCCAATCCCTCCCTTCCCCATCTATCATTGCTGCACCTTCCGCGGCAGCGTGGTGGCCCTCGATGCCAACACCGGCAAGCTTCTTTGGAAGACCTATGTCATGCCGGATAACGGCGGCAACACGGGGGGCTACAGCGGTGGCGCGATTTGGCAGCCTCCGGCCATCGATCCAATTCGCCATCAACTCTACATCGGCACAGGCAACAACTACAGCGCTCCGAAGAGCGTCCTCGACTGCGAGACGAAAGCAATCGCGGACAACAATCCGGACGCTGACTGCACCGCGCCGGATGACTTCTTCGAGACAGCCTTGGCTCTCGATCTCGACGACGGCCACATCCGCTGGTCCAAACGTCTACAGGACTATGATGTGTGGACGGTCCCCTGCATCGTTTCGGGTTTCGGGACCTGCCCCTCCCCGAAAGGGCCAGACTACGACCTTGGCGGATCGGGCCCGAACATTCTGCCGGGACTCGGGCTGGTCGGATTTGGACAGAAGAGCGGCGTCTATTGGGCCCTGAATCTGGATAACGGCGACGTCAGGTGGAGAACGCAGGTCGGACCTGGTGGGAACACCGGTGGAATCCAATGGGGCACCGCCACCGATGGCTGGCGCGTCTATGTCGCTATCACGAATGGCAATCAGATGCCCTACACCCTGGTTCCGAGCGGCCAGCAGATCACCTGGGGCGCCTGGTCAGCGCTGAACGCCTTCACCGGCAAGCCGATCTGGCAGACTGCCGATCCAACTGTCGGCGCCATCGACATGGGATCGGTAAGCGTGGCCAACGGTGTGATGTATGCCGGGTCGCAATCGGGCTCGATGTATGCGCTCGATGCTGCCACCGGCAGGATTCTGTGGAGCTTCGCCAGCGGAGGAACGGTGTTGGACGGCCCCTCCATTGTGGACGGCACCGTTTATTGGGGCTCCGGATACAACAACCCCGGGACGCCCAACAACAAGCTGTACGCCTTCAGCCTCGAGCAACACCGGCACTGAGCATCCGTCGCCGCTTGCTCCAGCGCAATTTGATCTCGATAGAGTGCGAATCAAGGGGTACCTTTCAACCACGCCTGCAGCCACGGGTGCTGCACGAGATCCGGACAGCAAACGCCCACGTACCGCATGAACTCGTCCCTGACAGCCAACAACATGGTCGCGAGCGACTCGCGATCCATGTATTCCACCGCGGGATCCGGCTGCCATTTTGTATCGCTCAGGCACGTCGCCCGATAGCCATTCTTCTCGGGAGCGAATACAACCTTGCGCTCACTGCCCTGCTCGTAGAAATCGATTTCGAAGGGCGCCCCTGCCTCAATGGCCGTGAGCGCCTGCGGCAACTGTTCCAACAATACGCTGAGGTCCAACCAGACATCGACGGGCCATCGGCTCTCTCCGAATCCCGAAATTCTCAGAGTGCCGTGCTGCGCCGCGAAATCAGCCACGTCGGTGAAGATTGAGCGGACATCGTCCATCTCAGGATCGTAGGTTCGCGCCTGCATTCGCTCATGGACTGAATCCGGTAGATGTAACTCAATCTGCATCCCGTTCCTCATCAGAAAATAATTGGATAAGCGCTACGAATTCCGGTGGGCGAGAGTGAAACCTTAGCCCACTCAGCCGGCACGATCGATCCATCCGCTTTTACCACCTGACCCAGCCCCGGGGGAATCCGGATCCAGGCATTACCGTCGAATTTGAACGAATCCAGGTAATCCGCGGCCTTTTGATTGTCCGTCCACTGGCCCTGCGGCTTTCCTTCGGTTGCCGCCCTGCCCACGAGGTTGCGTGTATTCTTGGTTCCAGCTCCATGCCGCTCGAAAGTATGGCCATATTTCGGCTTACTCTTCCAGCTCGGCGCCATCCGGATAATTCCTCCGATGGTGCCCGCGACCTTCAGTGCCCCGCTGACTGCTGCCGCCGCTTCTTGCAGACACGGATCGCCACTCTGAGCGGCAGCGTTCTGGGCGATCTGCCCCAGAAGCTCCGCGCAGAAATCAGGGTCTTGTATACACGCTGCATCAACGGAGGAGATGAACATCCCGGAGGGATCCGTAAAACTGATTGGATTCCCTCCCGCGTACGCATATGCATTGGGCCCGGCGCTCAGCCCGGCGGGATCTGCACTGTTGAACTGGGCAAATGTCGGGTTGTAGTACCGTGCCCGGTAGTAATACAGGTTGGCGGCGCCATCATTTTCCCTGCCGGTGTACTGGAATGGAGTGTCGTCGCTGCCTGTCTTGGAAGCATTTCCATACGCGCCGTATGAGTAGCTTGCGGTGGTGGAAGCGCCTGCATCCGTAAGAGCCAGCGTGCTGCCGAGCGCGTCAGTTAGAAAACTCGTCACTGCGCCGGCGCTGACTCGCGCGAAGTACTCATCCGCACCCAGTCCCTCCAACATCAGACTACCGTTGACGCCGACGGGGTTCTGGCCGTCATACAGATAGTTGGTGGCCGTCCCGCTCACGTTGCGGCTCGTCCGCCTTCCCAGTGCATCGTAAGAGAACGTGCTGTTACCCCAACTCGTGGCAGTCAGCTGGTCACGGGCGTTGTAGGTGTAAGTGGCGGAAGCCCAGGCGGCCAGGCTTCCGGCCGGATTGCTCGGCATGAGCATCCGGGCGAGGCTGCCGCTCTGCGTGATGCGTTGGCCACCAGCGTCATATCCGTAAGCGAGGTCGCCAATGTGGACGGCGCCTTTGTCATAGTTGATGGACGTGAGCTGGTCGGCGTTGTCGAACCCATAAGCTACAACGATCCCATTTGGAAGAGTGACACCCGTGCGACGAGAAGCAGCGTCATAACCGATGCCGACAATCGTGCTTCCCTGAAAGATCGATGTCAGCCGGTCGGCGTTGTCATAACCGTAGGAAATGGGCGTGGACTGGCCCGAAACGGTCAATGTCGCGCGGCGGCCAGCCGCATCGTAGGTGTAATCCACCGTCCCTTGCGGCCCTGACTCCTCTTTCAGCCGGTCGAGGCCGTCGTAGATTCGGCTGATGGTGCCATTGGCCGAGTCCACGAAGGATGTCGGGCGATTGCCACCATCCCAATTGACGGTGAGGGAGGAGCCATCCGCGTAAGTGACCGTGCGAATCCGGTTGAGCCCATCGTAGGTGTAAATGGTCGACTGATTCTTGGCATCGACCCGGGTGGTCAGATTGCCCATGCTGTCGTATGTAAACGTTTGTGTGGCACCGGAAGGGTCGGCGTATGTGTGGGCCCGATTGCGCGCGTCATACGTATAAACATGGCTCGCCTGTCCACGAGGATCTGTAAACGTCAGCAGGTTGCCGTTTTCGTCGTAACCGAGCGTGGTCGCTCCGTTGATTGCATCGACGACCCGGGTGACCCGATCCTCCGGGTCATAGGTAACCTGCCTCATCCGGCCGAGTGCGTCGGTGGTGCTCTGCACACGGCCCACCCCGTCGGTGAATTGTTTGCTGACCCGACCCAGGGCGTCGGTCGTGCTGGCCAAATCTGCCTGCTGATAGGCAAGCTGTGTCTGGTGTCCGAGGGGATCCTGAATGACTGTAGGAAGTCCCTGGGCGCCAATGGTTATTGTCGATTTGTTCTGCAGTGGGTCTGTGACGCTCGTGATATTGCCCCGCGTGTCGTACCCCAGGGTCGTGGTGTGAGTGAGGGGATCCGTATGGGTCAACAGCAGATGGAACGTCGGATCGTACGTGTACGAGTCTGTTACGGCATCCGCGGTATTGAACAGACGGGTGACCGAGAGAACCTGCCCGAGCGAGTCATACGTATAGTGCGTCTGTCGATTCAGTGGATCGGTGACGGTCTGCAGGTTGTTGTTGGAGTCTCGCTGGAAGGTAAAAATCTGCTGCTCCGGCTGGCCCACCGCAAAGACCTGCTGGGTGAGATAACCCGCGGAATTAAAGGTGTCCTGAGTGACGAAGCCACGCGGATTGGTGACCGTAGTGGCCTGGACCTTGTTGTTACTGTCGGTAACGTAGGAGAAGTGCCAGGAGCCATCCGGAAGATCCTGCTGAATGACGCGGCCAGTCGTCGGGTCATAGGTATTGGTGACCATCGCAGTACCACGCCGGTCGGTAACTGTCTGCAAGCGGCCGTTGGCGTCATAACTGTATGACTCGGTCTTTCCGTTTGCATCCGTAACCGACTTCAGATGACCTGTTGTGTCATAGGCATAGCCGACAGTTCGGCCGATGTTGTCAGTTGCGAGAATGATCCGGCTCGAATTGTCGTAGGTGAACTGGATATACCGGCCGTTCGGCGAAGTAACCTGTGTTATGGTGCCACCGGTCTCCGCAGGCGTATTGGTGACCGTCAGAACATTCCCGTTGCGGTCGGTGATGCTGAGCAGGCCATTGGGAGAATGCGGAGCGAACCGCATGATCGTCTGGTCGCGCAGGACAATCTTCCAGCCATGAGCGGCGGCATCCTCGGTCAACACGGATCCTGTGAAGGCCGTAGGCGTGCCGGTGTTGATCCATACGGCCGTGTCCGGAGTTGTACCGGATTGCAATGCGTAATGGAGCCGCGCACCGTCGGATAGAACTAGATCGACCGATGGCGGCACCGCGGCAGTGCTGGACGTATATAACGTCATGGCGTAAGACAGATTGGTGCCGATTCCAAACGCGCGGGAGACGTTGTCGTTCTGACGGTAAGTACGATTGACGACGATCGGCACGACATCGTCAATCGATAGATCGGTCACCGAATGTAAGAACAGGCCGGTGGCGCAGTCCACTGGATCGCCGCCCGTCTCGCATCCGCCGGGAGGTGGCCCGTCGGCAGCAGGATTACCCGCGGGGCCGAGCCCGAATCCGAAGCTCATGTTCTGCCGGAAACCAACACCCGCATCCGGAACGACCTGTTTCCCATCCCTGGAAACGGCGCCCTGGCCATACACCTTCCAGCCGCTGTCGGGATCATAGTTCCAGAAATTGACTCGTACGCCGGGCGCCAGGCCCAGATAATTCGGATAAATGACTTTGATCGACTTGCCGGCATCGCCTTCCACGTACGCGCCGCCAGGCTGCAGAGTGAAGTACACCGAGAAAGGCACCGGCGTGGGATAAGGGGCCCGGTCGATCGGAATCGGCGTAATGCTGAGGCTGGTAACGATTTTTCCGTCGTACTCGCGCAGCACCACTCCCTTGGGAATGTGGACTTCCAACCCGGGTATGGCCGGATGAGTGAGGACCACCTCATGCGCCGCCGGCGAGGAGATCGCCACCTCAGTGGTTGGATCGATGCGTGGCAGGTAGATGGGGTCGTTGATCGCGGTGGTGATCCCCTTACCCAGCGTCACCCGGATGAAGTGCTTGGTGTAGTGTCGGCCGTGAACAATCACGGCCGTACCGTCTACCTTCAGGGTCGTCGCGCCCTCCGCGAGACCTGCGAGCAGGAAGGAGCCGCTCGCATCAGTAAGCGTCGACTTTCCACCCACGCTCACTGCGGCTCCTGTCAGGGGTTTGCCGTTGTAGCGCAGAACACGACCGCTGACAGCTGTCTGTCCGGCGGACGCGGTATGTTTGGTGAACGTTGCAAGAGTCAGCTTAGGGTCATTTGCCGACCCGAGAACGTGCCATTGGCCGTGGCGGTTCTTCTCGGATGGAGTCCAGTCTTCCGGATCGTCATCTGACTCCTCGGGCTTCTGGGCTGCCGCGGTTTGGGATTTGAGCGGCACAGCCGCGGCGCCGGCCTTCGACGTACCGGCTGTTTGAGAGCTCGGGGCTTTCGGATGCCTGGCACTGGCGGCAGTGCCGTCGGCAGAACCGGAGCCGGCAGCGGAGCTCGTCTGACTGTTCTTGTTCTCCAGACGTTGGGTCGTAAAGCGGATGCTGGTGAAAGGCAGCGTGCTGTCGGAAACGTTTGTGACGCCCGAGAGAAACAGGGTATAGATCGTGCCGGGGCTCAGTTCGATAGTGGGCGTGAAGAATGCAAGCATCCCGCCTTCCGCACCAACAACCTTGCCGCCGACCGCTCCGCCCGGTCCCACCAGGGTAATGGTCGAAGCGTTGAGTTTGTCTATCTGTACGGGTTGCTCAAAACGAATGGTGAGAGCACCATCCACTGAGACACCTACGGCGTCCGCTTCAGGCAGACTACCGGCGATGGCGGGCGCCGCCGCTGTTTGAGCGCGCAACGGCAAACCAACGGACGGCATCTGGAAACTGTTCGTCGCGGGATCATAGAGCTCAGCACGGGGGACTGATTGCGATGAGTCACCCTGTCCACCTTCGAGGATCACCTCACCGTTGGCGAGCAGAGTGGCCTTTTGCCCATAGCGGCCGGCGCCGAGTGAATTCAACGGTGAGGATACGAGTCCGGATACGGGATCCCAGATTTCCGCGGAGTCGAGCGCACTGCCGTCGCCGCCGGAACCGCCGGCAATCAGCACGCGGCCATCGGTCAGCAAGGTAGCCGAGTGAAATGCGCGCAATGTCAGATTGCCCGTGCTTGCGGGAGTTACGGTTCCCGCGATGGGGTCAATCAACTCGGCGGTGGGAACCAGCTCTCCTTCCGGGTCCCGGCCACCGAATATCAACACGGTACCGTTCGGTAATACGGTGGCTGTGTGACCGCTGCGGGGAAATTCCAACGTAGTGGTGAAAGGTCGGCCGCCCGGGGCCTCACTGTTTGCCACGACTGAGATTTCATTGGAGACCGCGCCGTCGCGGATACCACCCACCAGAAGCCAACGCCCGTCCGGCAGATGAGTCGCTGTTTCGCCCGTCACAGCAGCGGGCACAGGTGGAGCGACGGGCTTCTGCACAGTGGCAGCCACGCGCGACGTGTGCGCGCCCCGGGCCGAGGCTGTTGAGCTGCTGCCGGGCGCAATGGCGCCCGCGATGATCATTGCGCCTGTCAGCAGACCCGCCGTGATCGGCGCGAGTTTGAGCTTGAATTTTCCGGATCTCATGGGTTGCGTCCTGCGTCTCATCGGTCCCGCTCAGGGAGCGATTTGTTGAATTTGAACGAAAATGTCCCCGGCCAGTGGCCCATAGGCATTCGCGCCCGTGGTCTGCGTGACCTGTTGAATCAGGAGGGTGTATGCCCCGGACGTCCCGACGCCGATGCCGGAGGATTCACTTCCAGAGTACTGATTCACCGCGCCCAACGTACAAGGCGCCGCACACGTCGCCGTCATGCCGGCGCCCTGGACAGCGCGCCCTTGCGAATCGAGAATCAGACCCTGGATCTGCGGCGAGTTACGGTGATCCTCGCTGATGGTCAGGCTGTAACCTCTGCCCGCGACCAGGTTGACCGGGATGAGCACGGCCTGGCCGGCACTGGCCAGCAGGACCGACATCGCCGGAGCGCCGACGATCAACGGGCCCGCGGCTGCCGGCACCGCCTTCGTGAAGGTGTAGTACAACGACCCACCACTGCCGCCAGTCTGTTCGATCACCGCCGTAAAGGTGTTGCCAGCTGCGTACGCGGGTAACGGCCCGAGATTGATGATCGAATCCCCAAAGCAGAAGTTGGAACACACGGCGGTCCACACAGGACCCTGCCTCGGCGGTCCGGAAATCGCAGTTCCGTTCAGCACGCTGCCGTCAGGCGCCACGAGCGTGATCTTGAGGTTCGATATCTGTCCGGACTCCTGAATGCGCTCCTGCAGGGTCAGTGCCACGTACTCCCCCGGATTGCCATGGAAGGTGATGACCCCTCGGGCGGCCGGGTTTGTCAGATTCAGGTCGGAGCGGTCCGTGGCGTCCGACCCCAGTACGGCCGGCAGAATCGACAGCGAAATACTTTCTGCGGCAGAACCCGGATCCGCCAGGATCGTATAGGTCCCGGTTACGGGCAGCACCGGCAGCTGTACTCGATTGATGCTGGTCCCTGAAGTGGTGTTCAGGACTGTCCCTGACGGCGTCGTTACAGTAAAAGTGCCTGAGAAAGTAACGAAGCTCGGCAAGGCCAGCGTCAAATACTGTCCGGCCGTGCCATTGAAGGTGACGAGTGCCCGTTGACCGGCCGGAGTCATGTTGAGCGTCACGGCCGCGCCACCAACTGTCGCAGTCGTGCTGACTGGCGACAGCAGAGCCAGCGTCATGCTGCCGGAATGGCTGCCTGGATCGATGCGAATCGTATAGGCGCCTGTCGCGGGGAGCGCCGGTAACTGCACGCCGGTGGTTCCGGGCATCACGGTGGTCGAGATCAGTGTGGTGCCGTCAGGCTTCGCAATGACAACGGTTGCGCTGGCTATGTTGTTGTTGGTTATGCCGAGAGTCAGAAACTGGGAGGCGGTGCCAGTGAACGTGACGACGCCGCGTTGTCCGAACGTCGTCAGGGGTAAAGTCAATGCGCCACCGCCGGGGGTAAGAGTTCCGGTCACAGTCGCTGCCAGATTGAGCGTCAACGAACCTGTGTTGACCCCGGGATCTATCACCAGCGCGTAGACTCCGGACAGCGGAAGTTGGGGCAGTTGCAAGCCCTGTCCTGCCGCTGTGATCGGTCCGGACGTGAGTTGCGCGCCATCCGGGCTGTAGACCTTCAATGTTGCACTTGCCAGGCTGGTCGCGGAGACGCCCAGCGAAGGCAGATCCCCCGCGGCACCGTCAAATATCTGCAAAAAGGATTGATTGGCGAGAGGAAAGTTGAGGTTCGCGGGAGTACCGGGCGTCAGTCGACCAGTCGAACCGATCGTGGCGACCGTATAGCCGGTCGGCGGGGTGAAAAAATCGGATGTGCTGACGGCTGTGCCGCCAGGAGTCACGACCCTGACCTTTCCGTCCCACAGCTTCGCCGGGAGATGCGTTACGAGAGTGTTTGCAGTAGCCGAGACCGACGCTGCCCAGGCGCCATTGCCAATCTGCGCCTTGTCATTGAAAACGGCGGTATCGAAGCCTGTCCCGGCGATCGTCAGCGTAGCGCCGCCCACCGCCAGCGTAGGCGAAAAGCCCGTGATCGTCGGGCCCGCGGCACCGCCGTTTATGTTGAATTTCCCCGGGCTGTTCACGGTGGACCCGCCGGTGTGCACGCTCACCTCGCCTGAGGTTGCCCCGGGGGGTACGAGGACGATGAGCTGAGTCTGGGAGGCCGCGATGACCGTCGCGGGCACACCATTGAACAACACCACATTGTCGCCGGGCGTCGTCGAGAAGCCCGTCCCGTCGATGATGAGCTGGCTACCAGGGGCACCCTGGCCTGCCGAGAAGCCCGAGACAGCGAGGGTTGCCAGCGAAACAACCTGCTGAGAAGAGATATTTCCAACCCCATCGTATCCGTACAGGACTGCCTGTCCCGCATCGAGGTTGCTCGCCTGGATCAGACGACCGAGCGCGTCATAGGCGTACACGATGTTACTGGCATGGGCTGCCGGCACCATCAAATCGAGTGCAACGGCTACCAACACGGCAATTGCGCGTAGAGTTTTCATCAATTGGCCAACTTGAAGGCGACCACCTGCATGATCCAGGGCGCGGTGCCTGACAGGGGGGCTGTGGCGGAATAGGTCCCGATCGCAGTCACGGTCTGATCCTCGAGGAGATCGCCATAGGTGGGAGTGCTCAGGCGCTGGGTGAACCCGGATCCCGGCCCGGTCGTCGAAGCCTCCACATCATTGGCCGCGATGAGAAGGTCGTGGGCGTTTGTAGTGGTCAGTGGCCCGGCACTGCTCGTCGCGCTGTTACCTGAGTTGGAGGCCGAGGCATCCAGCGGATTGCGTTGGGCGATGCCGCTGTATTCCGCGGTGCGTACATCTGGCGCAGCGGCAACTCCACTGAGAGTAACGATGACGTGGTTGGTGCCCGCCGGCGCGTTCGCAGTGTTACGGGCGTAGTAGATCGACTGGCTCAATTCTCCAGCAACGGAGGTGGGACCCGCGGCCAGCGAATAAGTATTGCCGAGCGTGTCGGTAACCGAAGTGACCGTCGTGGTCGAGTCACCCAGGCTGACGACGACCAGGTTGAGATTGCCCGCGGCTTGAGCTTTCGGATACGTAATGACGATGCAGCGGTTGCAGGCGCTCTGGTTGTAGTTGCCCTGGACAAAGCCGACAGCGGAACCGCTGGCGCCTTTGAATGCTGCCATCTGCATGATCCAGGGGACGCTGCTCGCCAGCGGTGCGGTGGCGGTGTAAGACCCGGCAGTCGTCACCACCTGGTCTTCCAAAATGTCGCCGAAGGTCGGCGTTTTCAGCCGCTGAGTAAAGCCGGTTCCAGCCGCGGTAGTGAGATCTTCCACGTCGTTCGCGGCGATCAGCAGATCGAACGCGTTCGTGGTTGTCAGAGGGCCGCTGGTGCTCAATGCGCTCGTGCCTGAGTTGCCGACGGCAACGTCGAGTGGGCTTCTGGAGGTGATGCCGCTGTATTCCGCTATACGCACGTCCGGCGTCGAAGGCAGAGCGTTAAAAGTTACGATGACGTGATTCGCCCCGGCCGGGGATGCAAACAGGTTGCGGCTGTAGTAGATCGATTGGGAAAGATTACCCGCGAGGACGGTGGGACCCACCGCCAACGAGTATGTATTGCCGGCAGTATCCGTTACCGATGTGACCTGGGAAGTTGAATCGCCCCAGCTGACAACGACGACGTTTAGATTTCCACTGGTCTGAGCCTGCGCAAACGCCAGGGCGACGCAGTTGAGGCACTCAGCCTGGTTGTAGTTCGCCTGCACGAAGTTGCCAGTGCTGCCCGAGGTGCTCTGGAGAGTCACCTGCACGGAGCCGGTGGCCCCGTTCTCAGGCGACACGACCACCGTATAGCTACCCGCTGCGAGTGCTGGAAGGCTCAGTGTTGTACTGCCTGTCGAGGATTCGGAGGTCACGAGCGCCCCACTCGGATCGTAGACGCTGACCTGAACCGGCGCGCCCGCGGGGACAGTGGCGACGGGTTGGATGGACAGCGTCATGGCGGAACCGGCGCCTGTCGATGTAAAGCCCAACACCGCATTTCCTCCAGGCGCCGTGATCTGCACCGTCTGCGCAGTGCCCGGCGTCAGGGCGGGCGGCGAGAATGAGTTGAGGCCGGTCAGGTTTCCATTGGCGTCGTATTGAAATCCGACGCCGGTTCCTGTCGAGTTGACCGCCTGAATGAGACGATTCGCCGCGTCGTGGCTGTAGAGAATTGGCGCGTCCGCGCGACTCAGGCTCGCGGCGAAGGCCAACAGGGCTGGCGCCAGGGCCAGCACTCGCCCGAGCGCACGCGAAGCGGGCCGCGAAAAGGCAGTTGGATTGCGTGTCATCCCGAAGACCTTCTGTTTGTGGAGCATTGGCTCGTGAACGTGGTTTTCACGGCGTGGTGGTTATTGTGAAAGTGATGGCACCCGTCAGCGGCCCGTATTCATTTGCGCCTCTGAGCTGGGGGATCTGGTTCAGAATCAGCGTATAGGTGTCGCCGCTGAGCGGCTGTATGCCGACGACAGACTCGGATCCCGAGTAGTTGTTAAAGCTGCAGGGGCTGTTGCAGACCGCGTTCATCTGCGGACCCGCAATGAGCTGTCCCCTGGGCCCATATAGGACGCCGTAGACGGAAGGTACGTTGCTGTTGGTTTCGCTGACGGTCAGTGCGTAGCGTTGTCCAGCCACGAGGGTAATCGGAACCGCCCACCCCTGGCCCGGGAGCTGGACGAAGCTCGTGTTCGAGCCACCGTTCACGATCAGAGGATTTGTCGGAAACGGATTCGAAACCTGATAGGTCAGAGAGCCACCGCTGCCCCCTGTCTGAGTCACGAGTGCCGTGAACGTCGTTCCCTGGGAATAGGTGCCCAGCAATCGCAGATTGATGATGGTGTTGCCGAAGCAGCCAGCGATGGAGCCCGGGATATTGCACGCGAATGTATAGGTTGGAGCCCCTACAGGAGGCTGCATGAAGGTCGACTGATTCAAGTTCGTGCCATCCGGCGCGAATACCGTCACTGTGAAACTGGCGATGTTGTTGCTCCCCCAGGTCTCCGGAGTGCCTTCCTGTACCGTCAGCGTGACGAACTGACCCGGCGAACCCGTAAACGTGATCAAGCCGCGGGCTGCCGGATTACTCAGGCTCAGCATCGGGACACCATCTGATGCAACAGTAGCCGGCACCGCGGCAATGATCGACAGCTGCAGGCTCGAAGTGGTGTTCGCTGGATTGAGGGCGATCGTGTAGGTACCGGAGGCTGCTAATTTTGGTAGATCAACGGCTCCAGCTCGCGTGCTCGGAGTCACCGTCGTGCTGATGAGCTGGGTACCCGCGGAGTCTGAAACGGAAATCGTACCGGTAAATGATCCGCCCGCGGCAACAACGGTCAGGTATTGACCCGCCGTACCGGTGAAGGTAATGAACGCGCGCTGCCCGGCAGGAGCCAGATTCAAGGTCAGCGGCGATCCGTTCACTGTCACAGAGCCCGTACTCGGGGCAGTCAACGAGAGTGTCAGATTCCCCGTGTTGGCGCCTCCGTCAACGACGACGGCATAGGTACCTGTAAGGGACAGCTGTGGTAACTGTAAACCGAGGTTGGAAGCACTGACGACCGCGGAGGTGAGCTGCGAGCCATCCGGCGCGAAGATCTTGATGGTCGCACTCGAAATAGTGAGGGCACTCACTCCGATGCTCAGGAGATCTCCGGCGCTGGCGTCGAAGATCCGAAGGACCGCTTGCCCAGTGACGGGCAACGAGACCGGCGCGGGTGTACCGGCGGCAATTCGACCCGTAGATCCAATTCCAGCTGCTGTATACCCGGACGGTGCGACAAAGAAATCACTCGTGCTCACCGCCGTCCCGTGCGGAGTTTGCAGATGTACCTTTCCGGACCAGGCTTTTGCGGGCACGCGTGTAACAATCGTCGTTGCGCTCGCCGCGTCTGCCGATACCCAGGGCCCCGCTCCCATCTGAATCAGATTATTGGCGATCGTTGTGTCAAAGCCGCCTCCTGTGAGCGTCAAAGTGGCTCCGGGGGAAGCCAATGAGGGGGAGAAGGCTGCAATCGTTGGGGGCGGCACCGCGGGAGAGACCACGAATGGCTCGGAGCTCGTTGCGGAGACTGATCCTGTCTGCACGCTGATCGTGCCGGTTGATGCGCCATTCGGTATGAGGACCACCAGTTGGGTCTGGGTCGCGGATAGGACCGTTGCCGGCACGCCGTTGAAATTGACAATGTTGCCGCTGGGAATATTGGCGAAGCCGGCACCATTGATCGTGAGTTGTGAACCGGCGGCGCCCTGGCTCGACGAGAAGCCTGCTATGAACAGAGTCCCCAGCGGAATGATCCTTTGGGAGCTGATGCTGCCGACGGCATCATAGTGGTAGACGACCGCCTGCCCCCCTGTGAGATCGCTTGCCTGAATCAGGCGGCCGAGCGAATCGTAGGCGTACGAGATGTTGCCCGCGTGCGCCGGAAGCATCGCCAATGCCATCACTAAAGAAAGAAGTGCCGCCCGGATTGCGCGTCGGTGTTTCCGCCGGGGTGCAACTTCTCCGGGGATCTCGCGATGCCGATCAAATCGGCACCACGCAGCAGCAAGCGTGATCACATCCATGTGTTTATCGTTAGTGTTGTAGAACTGAACCCAATCCCTGATGTTCTATGTCTACGGCCCCGATGTGTCAGCACAGTTACGTTTCTGTCACATCGCGAGCACCTCGTTTCCCGAGGCTGCTGAAGTCAGCATATACTCCTGTTGGACGATCCGTAATTCAACGTTAGTCTCGGTATCGCCACTTTCATCGCAGGGAGCAATCATGTCTGGAGGTTTAGGGGCGACTGCCATTGCCGCCTGTCTGTTGCTGGCAGTCGGACGGGCGGGGGCCGGCCAGCCGGCGGTGCAACCGCGGGACAATCCGCTTCTCGGACTGCCGCGATGCGCCCCAACACGGCCCGCGTCTGACTCGCAACTGGTAGAGCTGGGGAGAAAGATGTTTTCCGACACGCATCTGAGCGTGAATGGCAAGGTGAGTTGTGCGACCTGTCATATTCGGGGCCAGACGTTGGCCGACGGATTGCCGGTCGGCGTCGGGCTGGAAGGGATGAACACCACCCGGAACACGCCGAGCCTTTTCAATGTTTGCTTTCTACACGGATTGTTCTGGGATGGCCGCGCGCCTGATCTCGAGACACAGGCTGAAGCGCCCCTGACCGGCGCGCGTGAGCATGGCTTCCCGGATGCACGGGCTGTGGTTGAATCCGTGCGGCTCAACGCTGAGTATGTAGCAGGCCTGCGCTCCGCCTTTGACTTGCGCTCACCCGCTGAAATTCGCCTGCGCCACGTGACTTCCGCATTGGCAGCGTATGAAAGGACACTGCTCGCCGGGGACTCCTCTTTTGACCGGTATCTCTATGGTGGCAGGACGGACGCAATCTCAGCGGAGGCGATTTCCGGATTGGAGCTCTTTCGAGGCCGCGCGGGATGCGCTTCGTGTCATACGATCGGGCTGCAATCAGCGCTTTTGACTGATGAGCAGTATCACGATGCACCCGGAGGCCTGTCGACCGACATCGCAGGCCGGCTGGGAGAACTGACTCGCAAAGTGATTCGCCTGAAGCAGACGGGGAACGCTGGCGACCTGAATCGGGAGATAGCGAGCGATTCAGCGGTCGCGGCTCTGGGTCGCTTCACAGTGACCCTGAATCCATCGGATATCGGGCGCTTCAAGACGCCAACATTGCGCAACGTTGCGTTGACTGCGCCTTACATGCACGACGGTCGAGTAAAGACATTGGACGAAGCTGTGGAAGTGGAGCTCTACAGCCGCGAAAACTCAGTGAACCGACCGGTTGTACTCACCGCTCAGGAAAGGAAGGAATTAGTCGCTTTTCTCGAGACCTTGACCAGCCCGGCGGCCGTGGTGCCCGCCACAGGTCAATCCAACTAGCAAAGGAGTGATGCAGACGCCGATCCCCTGCTACCATTCGCGAACGCTGCCGTCCGGACCCCGCCACACCGGGTTACGCCACTCATGCGATATCCGCGCGGCTTCGCGTACGCGCGCTTCGTCAATCTCGATGCCGAGCCCCCTGCCCTCGAGCACTGCGACCATACCTTCCTGCACCCTGAAGACCTCGGGGTTTTTGAGGTAGGTCAACAGGTCGTGCTCTGTCGTGTTGTAATGAATCCCCAGGGACATTTCCTGGATCACGAAATTTGGCGCCAGCGCGGCCAACTGCATGCAGGCCGCGAGCGCGATCGGTCCGAGAGGACAATGCGGCGCGATAGCAACGTCATAGGCCTCCGCGGCGGCCGCGATCCGTCGGCACTCAGATAGCCCGCCAGCATGCGACAGATCCGGCTGGATGATATCCACCGCCGCGGATTCGAAGAACGGCTTGAAGTCCCACCGGCTGTAAAGGCGCTCGCCGAGTGCAATCGGCAGGCAGGTCAGCCGCGACAACTGCCGGATTGCTTCAGGATGTTCCGACAGGAGAGGTTCTTCA
>Ga0105238_10001577_pt1 | contig 22832 bp, 27 predicted proteins | sample KBSC34metaG_FD_81526 | JGI IMG/M metagenome (GOLD analysis project Ga0105238, IMG submission 81526) | Corn rhizosphere microbial communities from Kellogg Biological Station, Michigan, USA - KBS C3-4 metaG | ecosystem: Host-associated > Plants > Roots > Rhizosphere > Soil | place: Michigan, USA...
AATCTGCGGATAAAGTCGGATTTCCTTGGCGTCTTGGCGCCTTGGTGTTGAAAATCTTGATTTCTAAGCCGGGACCCCATCGCGCGCCGGCCATTCGCTGAACGGCCGGATATTCTCCGGCCGCACCACCAGCACCAGCCCGTACCATTCGCGCCCGGCCGCGCTGGTCCTGCGGTCGTCGTCGCTGAGGTCGTTGGCTTCCTGCATCAGGGCGCGGAACTTGCGTTCGATCCGCTCGCGCGAGCCGGGGGTCAGCTTCATGAAATCGCACACCCAGGCCGCGTTGGGCTCGTCGACATTCGGATCCTTGAAGGTCCCGGCGAGCCAGCGGTTGAGATTTCGGGCGTAGGGGCCGTTGGGGATCAGCCGCATGTCGCGGGCGGTGTTCAGGCGGATTTCGTTGCCGGGCAAGAGGTCGATCAGCCCAACCTTGTCGAGCTGCAGCAGATGGTCGACCAGCACCGGCTCGGGGATGCCGATATCGTCCTTGAAGTCCTGCGCCGTCCAACCCTTGCAGATCTGGACGAACAGGTAGGTCAGCAGCGGGCTCGCCGCCAGCGCCTGCTCCTGCTTCAGAGTGTGATGATTAGGGCGGTTGTCCCGCCGCTTGGCGGCGAGTTCGCACAGCGTGAAGAAATCGATGCCGAGCAGTTCGCACAGGCGCTGCAGGATCGCCGTCTCGATACTGTCGGCGGAGAACCAGCGCGTCACCGTGCGCTCGGTGACGCCGAGTTTTTCGGCGATGTCGGCGAAGCGCAGGCCGTGCTGGCGGAACAGGTCCCGCAACATCTCCATCATCACCGCGTGCTGCGATTTCATGACGCCCCTCCCCGATCATCCTGCCGAACTAAACCGGCGCGGCCGATGCACCGCAAGCCCCTGGTAATTCGACGCGCCGAATGCTGGAATGGCGCCCAGACAAACTGTTTAATCCACAATTCGTTCAATCGAGGGAAGGACATCTCATGACGACCGCGCGCGATCTCGCCCAGGCCTCGCTCGCCGCCATCAAGGCGAACGACAAGCAGGCCTGGCTCGACCTGTTCGAGGATGACGGCTTCGTCCAGGACCCGGTCGGCGTGTCCCGGATGGACCCTGCCGGCAACGGCCATCACGGCAAGGCAGCCATCGCCGCCTTCTATGACCTGTTCAAGATCCATATGAAGCAGCTGACCTCCACGATCCACCATTCCGCCCTGGGTGGGGACGAGGTCGCGGTCTACGCCACGCTGCATATCGAGACCCATGACGGCCAGAAGTTCGATACGCCGGTGCTGAACGTCTACAAGATGTCCAAGAACGGCAAGCTGGCCTCTCTGCGCTCCTTCTGGGAAGGGGGCTGATCTAGCGGGGCAGAGCACCCGCATGGACAGGCTCGACGTCATACAGCTGTTCGTGCGGGTGGCCGATACCGGCAGCTTCTCCAAGGCCGCGCGCGAAACCGGCGTCGGTCAGCCGACCGTCAGCAAACAGATCGCGGCGCTGGAGGCGCGGCTGGGCGCGCAGCTTGTCCGCCGCACCTCGCGGGGCTTGAGCCTTACCTCAGCAGGGCACGATTTCTATGAATCCGCCGTCCGCTTGATCGGCGATATGGAGGCTGCGGAATCTCGGATCGGCCGCGGCCAGATCGCCCCTGCCGGGCGCGTTCGTGTGGCACTCTCGCCCGGCTTCGGGCGGATGTATGTCGTGCCGCTCCTGCCGGAATTCTTCGCCCGCTATCCCGACCTTTCGATCGATCTCGACGTGTCGGACCGGCATGTCAGCCTGGTGGAGGACGGCATCGACATCGCGATCCGCATGGGCCGGCTGCAGGACTCGAGCCTGGTAGCCCGGCGCATCGGCAGCTTCGAGGCGATGACCGTCGCGGCCCCAGCCTATCTGGAGCGGCGCGGCACACCACAAACGCCCGCCGATCTGGCGGGCCACGATTGCGTGACCTTCATGTTCCACGGCGCCCCCTGGGGCTGGGAATTCACCACCCCATCCGGCCCTCTCATCTTTACGCCGAACGGTCCGGTCCGCGCCAACGATGCCGAGCATGTGCGCGCCGCGGTGCTGGCTGGGCTGGGCATAGCCCATGCGTCGAGCTGGCTGTTCGCCGACGCAATCGCATCAGGGGCGGTGAAACGGCTGCTCGGCGCCTACCTCCCGCCGCCTTACCCGATTCATGCAGTGACCCCGAGCGGCCGGCGCACCCCCAACAAGGTGAAGGTTTTCGCTGACTTCCTGGCCGAGATTTTCGCCAACGAGGAGACGCTGCGCATCCGCTAGACCTATTCTCCTGAGGAATAGATTCTATGCCGTGAGGCTTCCTACCTATTCCCATCTGGCCGGATCATCTCCTGCGTACGGGCCAATCGCTGCCCGTATGCAGAGGATAGCAATCATGTCGAAGTTGAATGGAAAGGTCGCCGTCATCACCGGCGGCTCGAGCGGCATCGGTCTCGCCACAGCGCAGCTTTTCGTTGCCGAGGGCGCCCATGTCTTCATCACCGGCCGCCGACAGACGGAGCTGGACACAGCGGTCGCCACGATCGGCCGCAACGTTACTGCCGTGCGGGGCGATGCGGCCGATCTGGACGACCTGGACCGGCTGTACCGGGTGGTCGCCGAGGAGAAAGAAACGCTGGATATCGTCGTCGCCAATGCCGGTCTCATCGAACAGCGGACGATCGACGCCGTGACGCCGGAGCATTTCGACAAGACCTTCAATCTCAACGCCCGCGGCACGTTCTTCACCGTCCAGAAGGCGCTGCCGCTTATGCGCAACGGCGGGGCTATCGTGCTGGTCGCGTCATGTGTGCACCTGATGGGCCTTCCGGGCCACGGGACCTACGGCGCCACCAAGGCGGCACAGCGCTCTTTCGCCCGCACCTGGGCGGTCGAGCTCAAGGATCGCGGCATCCGCGTCAACACGCTGAGCCCCGGCCCGGTCGAGACTCCGATCATCGATGGCCAGTTCGCGACCAAGGAGGAAGGCATCGCCGCCCGCAAGATGTTCACCGAGGTGATGCCGCTGGGCCGCATGGGCCGGCCCAAGGAGATCGCAGCCGCCGCACTGTTCCTGGCGTCCGACGACAGCAGCTTCTCGACCGGCATCGATCTGGCAGCCGACGGCGGCATCGCGCAGGTCTGAGGCCCGTCAGGCCGCGGCGGAGGCCGCAACCTGCGCGACGAAAGCGTCGATCCGACGCCACATCATGGCCCGCGTGCCAGCGAAATTGTGCATGTGGGCCATCCTGGGCACGACGAACTGTGCGAGGTCGCGAGCCGACTGAAAGGCCGCCAGCTCGCGCAGCGGGTCCTGGCAGACATCGCGCTCGCCCATTCCCAGCAAAACCGGCACGTCGACCACGGCCGCTTCGTGAGACAGCACGCCGGGCAGGACCAAGCTGGTCGTGTCGGGCGCGGTAGCGCTATTCCACGGCGCACCGTCCCCGAAGATCGGCGGCATGCGGGCCATGTCGGCGGCGACCAGATGCTCCGGCACGTCGTCCCAATGAAAGGCGTAGCGCCAATCGGCGCTGAGATAGAGCTGCCTTGCAGACTCCCGCGGATCGGCATCGCCGGCAAAGCGCAGTTCCTCGCCTGAACGCGACGGCAGGCGGGTGCAGACCAGGCTGGCGCCGAGCACGGCGATGCCGTCGAACGGCCGGTGATTGGCCTGCATCGCTACAGCAATGATTCCGCCCATCGACTGGCCTGCCCCGACAACCGCCGACGGGGTCATCGCTTGCCCGCCGGTCAGTTCTCCGGTTTTCAGCCGCCGCACAATCTCGCCCACTGCTGCGCTATTGGCGGCGGCGGTGACCACGATGCTCGGCGGTTCGGGTGGCACGCTGCTGTCGCCCACAGCCAGGTGATCGAGCGCAACGACGATGATCCCCTGCCCCACATGGTGGGCCGCCTCGCTGTAGCCGGGCTCGGGCAGGTCGAAATAGCGGCGGTTGTAGCCGGCGCCCGGCATCGCCACGAGCACCGGTGCATCGGGCTTCAGCCGGTCCGGTGGCGGCAGGTGCAGGGTCGCGGCCAGTTTCCAGCCCTCGGGGCCTGGGACTTCGACAGCCAGGTCGGCGCGGCCGTGGGTCATGGGGCCTCGATGGTGAAGGCCAGCATCGACTGGGCGTAAGCCGTGTCGAGATATTCCGCGACCGCGCAGATCAGCCCGTCGCGGAAGCGGAAGGTGAAGATGTAGTGGTTGGCGTAGATTCGGCCATCGGCCAGCGGCCCGCTGCCGTGCGCCTCGAGCATCACCCGGTCATGGTCGGCGACCGCATCGGTGACGGTGATCCTGATCCCCTGCGGAAACAGGTCGTTCGAACCCTCCGCCATCGCGTGATAGGCCGCCCGGTCGAACACGGCGAGCTTGCCGTCCGGGATCGAGTGCTGGTTCATCGTCCAGCTGAGATCGTCGGTGGTCCGCTTCCACGCCGCCGCGCGGTTGCCGCTGCTGAATTCGTTCATGAAGGCGATCGCGTTCGCCTTGTTCGCTGCTATGTCCATTGCCTTCCCCTTTTTCCGTTCAATCCGCCAGCAGTTCTTTGACCAGCAAATCGTGTTCGGCCTCGAGCGGCAGCTCCGGCGTATTTCGCCCCACCTGCCGATACCAGTAGGCGGCGTTGCCGGGATCGCCCTCCTTGCGGTGCAGATAGGCGTGGACCTGCATGCCGCGCCGATCCTCCAGATGATCGACGCAGCGATGCGCCCGGTCCCAATCCCCTTTGGCATCCCACCACAAACCGGCGAGCGGCGCGTCCAGCCCGGCAGGCGGCTCGTCCGAGGCGAGGGATTCGGTGAATTGCTGGACGGTGTATTTCATCGGCGCCCCCCTGACACCGCACTATAGGCCAATGGCCGACCGGCGGAACCCACCTCTAACATGCTGTTTTCACGGGGTTAACAATTCATAAGACGCCTTAACGAGGGATAAGGACGATCCGGCCGGAACATCGCCTAAAAGATCAGCCAGCGAACTTCTATCGAGGTGGGTCATGGAAACACGGTTCGAGATCGCGACAGTACCGCTGGGGGTTCAATCCGACATGCTCGACGAGGTCAGCCGGTTGATCGAGGATGTCAGCGTGGCGCTGGAGAGCGATTTCCGCATCGCGACGCAGGCGGCGACACGGCTGGCGGCGGTTCTCTCGGCCAGGCTTGCAGACGGCCACCCCGCGCGGCCGGCGCGAGGCGGACTGACGCCCTGGCAAAAGCGGAAGGTTCAGCGCACCATCGAAGAGGGCCTGGAAGGCTCTCTTCCGATCGAGGCCCTGGCAAAGCTGGTGTCGCTCAGCGCCAGCTATTTCTGCCGTGCCTTCAAGGAGAGCTTCGGCGAAACCCCGCATGCCTACATCATCAAGCGGCGGGTCGAACGGGCACGGACGCTGATGCTGACCACGTCGGAAAGCCTGAGCCAGATCGCGCTGGCCAGCGGCCTCGCCGACCAGGCGCATCTCTGCCACTGCTTCCGCCGCGTCACCGGCATGACCCCGGCTGCCTGGCGCCGCAACTTCCTCGGCAGCCGGCAGGCGATCGGCAACCTGGAGTCCCCGCACCAGCGTTTCGCCGGCGTTATGTAGGCGCGACCCTGGCCACTATAGTTCTCCCACCGGCCGGCGATTCGGCCGGCTATCCACCGGGAGATCACATGTTCGCACGCCTCCTCCCCGTCCTGCTGCTGATCGCCTCGAACGTCTTCATGACCACGGCCTGGTACGGCCATCTGAAGTTCAAGGACCGGCCGCTGTGGATCGTCGTGCTGGTCAGCTGGGGGATCGCCTTTTTCGAATATTGGCTGGCCGTGCCGGCAAACCGCTATGGCAGCAGCGTCTATTCCGCCGCCCAGCTCAAGGCGATACAGGAGGTCATCACGCTGTCGGTGTTCGCCGGCTTCTCCGTCCTTTATCTGGGCCAGCGGATCACCTGGAACCACGCCGTCGGCTTCGCCTTCATCGCGCTGGGCGCGTTCTTCGTATTCCGCTCGCCTACCCAGCTGAACTGAGCCGCGACCGCCGGGTGGGGAGCAGGCGCAGCACCTCCACTGGCCTCGACACATGCCGCTCCGGCCAGCGCGGCGGCTGCGCGGCCTGTGCATCGGGGTAGAGCGCGAACCAGACAAGCACATTCTCCCCCGCCCGCACCGGCAAGGCTGGAAAGCTGTTCGGGCTCGGCTCGGTGACGAAGCAAGCCGAAACTCCCATGGCCGGCATCGCTTCGCGAAACGCCGCGATGAGCGCCTGCGACACGGGCGCATCGAAATAATGGATCGCGGCGAACAGGCACCCGGCCGCCGCCGGCGCAGCCGGAAACCCCGCACCCTCCCACGCCGGCTTCAGCAACAGCACATTGTCGGAATCGATCATCGTGGCGTTGGCGGCATCGCGATACCGTTTCCAGGCCGGCCCGCCATAGAAGGCGGCGAGCGACCAGGCGCGGGCATCCATATCGGGGAAGCCGCGCAGCCAGACGAACCGGTCGGGGTCGTCGGCATCGCGGAAAGTGCCGACGATATCCATGCCCTCCGCTTCCTGGCTCTCTAGGAACTCGCGCTCGAACAGATCGATCAGCACGCCGCGCTGCCCGGGCTTCAGCGTGTATTGGCGCAGTTCGACGACGGCGCTCATTGGACCCTCGTGAAGTCCATGATCCAGTTGGTCTCCCAGCTCTTGCCGCCATCCGGCGAAAAGGCCTGTTCCCATTGGGCGGAGCTGACGGTGATCTTCGACCAGATGAAGCGCACCTTGATCGGCTTTCCATTGAAGGTGTCGTCGCCGTTGAACGTGCCGACGCCGTTCTGGAAATTTCCGAACACCGGCGGATCGAGCCGATGCGGGTCGCGCCCGTCCAGCCACCAGATCGCCCAGGTCTGGGTCTTGGGGTCATAGCCGCGCGTGCCCATCGCACGGTAAGGATCGCCCGGCAGACCGATGAAATTGTCGTCCACCGTGCCGTGGCCATCCATCGTCAGCCACAGCTGCGACGTGCCCTCGAACTCGACCCACTCCTGGCTGCCCGCCAGCCGCGCCTTCAGGCGGCGGTGATGGACGCGCCATTTGCCGACCAGGAAATCGAAGTCGTGCGCGTGGTCGGTCACCGTCGTGTCTCCTGTCGATGGGGCGGCTGCCGAAACTTGGCCGCAGGCGAGAAATGCCGTGAGCAATGCAATGGCAGCGATCTTCATGGCCTGTCCCCTTGGCTGATGTTGCGAGGGGAAGCCTACGGCAGTAATCTTGCCATTGAATGTCATATATTGTTGGCAGGTTGAAAAATGCTGGCGAGCCGGCTTCTGTCGACCTTGATGCTGTTGCAGACCCGCGGGCGGATGAGCGCGGCTGAGCTGGCGCGCGAGGCCGAGGTCTCGCTGCGCACCGTCTATCGCGACATCGATCAGCTGAGCGCGGCCGGCATCCCGGTCTATGCCGATCGGGGCCGCAATGGCGGCTTTCAGCTTCTGGACGGCTATCGCACCAAGCTGACGGGCCTCACCCCGGGCGAGGCGGAGACGCTGTTCCTGGCCGGGTTGCCGGGGCCGGCGGCGGAGCTCGGCCTGGGCGACCGGCTGGCACAGGCGCAGCTCAAGCTGCTGGCCGCGCTGCCCGCCGGAATCGGCGCTGATGCCCAGCGCGTGGCGGCGCGGTTCCATCTCGATCCGGTCGGCTGGTTCCGCGCCGGTGAGCCGACCGACAGCCTGCCAACCGTCGCCCAGGCGGTATGGAACGAGCGCATGCTGAAGCTGCGCTATCGCAATGGCGGGAAAGTCTATGACCGGGTGCTAGGCCCGCTCGGCCTCGTCTTGAAAGGCGGCGTCTGGTACCTGATCGCGCAAAGTGGGAAATCCATCCGCACCTATCGCGCCGGCGCCATCAGCGACGCCCAGGCCACCGACGATCCGTTCATGCGGCCCGCGGATTTCGATCTCCGGGCGCACTGGGAGCAGGCGGCGCACGACTATGAGGCCGGCGTCTATCTCGAAACGGCGGAGGTGCGGCTTTCGCCGAAGGGCATGGCGCGCCTGGACCTGCTGGGCCCCTTCGTCGTGGAAACCGCCCGCCGGACCGCCCGGCCCGACGGCGACGGCTGGTCCAGATGCAGCCTGCCGGTCGAATCCGGCGATTTCGGGCTGCGCGAACTGATGCGGCTGGGCGAGGAGATGGAGGTTGTCGGCCCACCGGCCCTGCGCGAACGTCTGGCCGCCATCCTGAGCGCCATGACTGAGCGTCACGCATAAGCGCCGGATTTCTGCCGCTTTGCGTGTATAGTCTCACTGCCCTCAACTGGAGCACCCGATGACGCGTCCTGTCCTCGTCCTTGTCCCCGCCCTGATCGCGCTGACCAGCCTTGGCGCAAAAGCCGCCGACCTCAACACGATGATGCGGCAGCCCGGCGAATGGGAATACGTGATGTCTGGCGCGGGCGGCATGATACCGACGACGACCCAGCACGGCTGCTATGCCGGCAACAAGTCGATCGCCGACCTGACCACCAGGAACCTGAAGAATTGCAGCCAGCAGTCGGTCAGCATCAATGGCGGCACCGCGACGGTGAACGCGGTGTGCCAGTTCCAGAAGATGACGGTCAACGTTCAGTCGACTGTCCGCGCCACCAGCGAAACCTCGCTCCACGCCGACACACGCGCCCATATCGAAGGCATGCCGGCCATCCCCGGCATCCCCGCCGAAATCAACATGACCATCGACGCCAAACGCACCGGCCCCTGCGCGCCGGGCGAAAAGCCGATGTGAAGAAGAGTTTTTATCCGCAGATTTACGCAGATGAACGCAGATGAAGAATTTCGCTGCGCGGCTTTCCGTCGCCGAAGGCAGTAATAGTCCGATTTAATCTGTGTTCATCTGTGTAAATCTGTGGATAAAATTCTTACCTCTGCTGCCTAATCCCCAGCAGCGACATTAGCGCCGCCAGCACCAGCAGCCCGGCTGAGATCGACACGGCGGTGTGCAGGCCGGGCACGATCGCCTCGTGGTCGCGGCCGACCAGGGCGCCGAAGGCGGCGACGCCGATCGCGCCGCCGGCCTGGCGGGCGGTGTTCAGCACGCCGGAGACGGTGCCCGAGAATTTGCGCTCGACGCTGCCGAGGCACGCGGTGGTCATCGCCGGCACGCCGGCGCCCATGCCCAGCGGGATCAGCAGGAAACCGGGCACCATCAGCCAGAACGGCGTCTGCCCGTCCAGCAGAAGCAGCAGCAGGTAACCGCACGCCGCCAGCAGGAACCCGCCGGTCATCGGCAGGCGCGAGCCGTGATGCCCGACGAGATGGCCGGCGACCACGTTCGACAGGATGAAAGTCGCGGTCAGCGGCAGGAAGGCCAGCCCCGCCGCCACGACGCCATAGCCCCGCGCCTGCTGCAGATAGAGGCTCAGCACGAAGATGGTGCCGTAATAGGACAGATTGACCACGGTCCCCACCGCGACGGTCGCGCTGAAGGTCCGGTTCCTGAAAAAGGACAGCGGCAGCATCGGATTGCGCCGCCGCGCCTCGACAAGCAGGAACGCGGCGAACGCCACGAGACCCACGGCGAATGCCGTCAGGACCACCGCGTCGGCTACGCCCCGCGGCCCGGCCTCGATGATCGCGCCGGTGAGGCCGATCAGCGCCAGGATGCCCAGCCCCTGCCCCGGCAAGTCCAGATGCCGGCCGCCGTCATTGCGCGTCTCGGCCACATAGCGCCAGGTCAGCGCGATGCCGATCGCGACCAGCGGCAGGTTGACCAGGAAAATGCTGCGCCAGCCGAACCAGCCGATCAGGAATCCGCCCGCCACCGGCCCGGCGGCAATGGCCACCCCGCCTGCCGCGGTCCACAGCCCGACGGCGCGGGCACGCAGCCTAGCGTCGTCGCCACAGGCATGGGTCAGCAGCGCCAGTGACGGCGGCACCAGCATCGAGGCGCCGAGGCCCTGCAGCGCCCGGGCCGCGACCAGCACAGTCGCATCCGGCGCCAGCCCGCAGCCGAGCGAGGCTGCGGCGAACAGCACGAAACCGACAATATAGACCCGCTTGGCCCCCAGCTGGTCGCCCAGCGCCCCAGCCGACAGCAACAGCGAGGCGAACAGCAGCGCATAGGCGTCAACCACCCACTGAAGGCCGGACACCGAGGCGTGGAGGTTCCCGGCCATGCTGGGCAGCGCGACATTCACGATCGTCACGTCCAGCTGCGATACGACGAAGCCGAAGCTGGTCGCGGCGATGATCCAATTGATGTGGGCGGTCTTGCTCATGGCCCCATGGTATCGGCTCGAGACGCGCCGATTCTTCACCGGCGGCTGAACTGTGCAGCCTCGACCGTGACACGGCGATGTGCGCACCGTCCTCCCCGGGGGCGACAAGGCTGTCATGCGAAATGTTCATCCTGCGCTGAAACATTCCGGCTCAGCCCGCGCTAGACTGGCGGGCATTCGAAGGAGGTTCAGGCCATGGAAGCCAACATTGCCGTACCCGCGGCGCTGATCGCCGATCCTGCCCGCGCGGCGATCCTGATGGCGCTGATGGACGGGCGGGCACATCCCGCCAGCACGCTGGCCTATGCCGCCAACCTGTCGCCGCAGGCCGCCAGCAATCATCTCGCCAAGCTGCTCGACGGCGGCATGGTGCTGGTCGAGGCCGAGGGGCGGCACCGCTATTACCGCCTGGCCCGGCCCGAGATCGCGGCGGCGCTGGAGGCCCTGCAGGCGCTGGCGCCGCGGGTCCGCGCGATCGACGAGCCGCGGTCGCCGGAGGCCCGCCGCCTGCGCGCGGCGCGAACCTGCTACGACCACCTCGCGGGCCGGCTCGGGGTCGCCCTTGCCCAGGCGATGGAGGCGCGCGGCCTGCTCTCGGCGCCCGCCAACGAGCCCGCCGGCAAGCTCTACGGCCTGACCGAGGCGGGGGCGCGATGGTTCGCCGAATTCGGGATCGACGTGCCGGCGGCGACGAAGCGGCACCGGCCGGCGGCACGCCGCTGCCTGGACTGGACCGAGCGCCGCCATCATCTGGCGGGCCCGCTGGGCGCCGCGCTGCTGAGAAGGCTGGTCGCGCTGGGCTGGGTGGTGCGCAACCAAGGCAACCGCGCTGTCACCGTGACGCCCGCCGGGGCCGAGGGGCTGAGACGCAGCCTCGGCATCGCCTGGGACGGGGCCGGAGCGGCCCGCGCGGCGTGATCTGGCGGCATTGCCGCGCCAGACCCGCAGAACCTTTATTCTTATTGTTGCCTTCCTGTGTGCCCCGGCTTTATCGTGTTTTATATAAATAATCGGTAGTCGCAGGACCTTTCATCATGAAGATTACAGCCATTGCACTCGCCTTGGCAGCCGGCCTTTCGGGCGGGATCGCCGCGGCAGCCGATGCCCCCCAATGCGGCCTGAAGCTGATGGCCGAGCTTCCGGTCGACATGTCGCACAACGCCCTGCTGGTGAAGCTACAGGTGGACGGCCATGAGGGCATGTTCCTGGTCGACACCGGCTCGCCCTACAGCATGATGAGCGCGCGGATGGCCGATACGCTGGGCCTGAAGCCGCTGCCCATCACGCCCGGCCTCATCCTGTATGACGCAGCCGGCAAGCAGATGAAGCATTTCGTCACCCCGAAGAGGCTGACGATCGACACCATGATCGCCGAGAACAAGGAATTCGTGGTGATGGACGAGAACGGCGGCAATTCCCCGCTGGCCGGCGTCTTCGGCGCCAACTTCCTGGCGGCCTACGATGTCGAGCTGGATGTGCCGCACGGCAAGATCCGGCTGTTCAGCCAGGACCATTGCAGGGGGCAGGTCGTCTACTGGACCCAGGATTACGACAGCTCCCCCTTCACCCTGGACGCCAGCCTGCATGTCGTGATGCGGGCAAGCATCGACGGCCACACGCTGCCCACCCTGCTGGATACCGGCGCTTCGCCCTCGACACTCAGCGCGACCGTGGCGCGGCGCGATTTCGATTTCGATCCGGCGGCGGCTGGCGTCGAGCCCGAGGGACATGTCATTGCCGGCAGCGGCGCCAGCCTGCCCGTCTACAAGCATCGCTTCGGCAACCTGACACTGGGCGGCGTGGAGTTCCACAACACCGAATTCGAGATCATGCCGGACAAGGTCAGCTGGCAGATGCGGGGCCACGACCGGACCAACGCGAGCGAATCCGAAAAGCACCTGGAAACGCCCATGATCATGGGCATGCATCACCTGGCGAAAATTCGCGCCTATATCGCCTATGGCGAGGGAAACATTTACATCTCGTCGGCCGACGCGAAATGAGCTGCTCTGCCAGGGCGACCCGGGCCGTCAGCCTGCGGAACCTGGCCGCGCTCGGCCTTGCCGCCTGCCTCGGCCTGCTGGCCTCGGCCGCCTCCCGGGCTGCCGATGACGGGCAATGCGCGCTCAAACGCGTGGCACAGCTTGAAGCCAAGGTGGCGAAGGATCGCCTGCTGATAAAAGCCCAGGTCGACGGCCAGGACCTCTGGCTGGACATATCGACTGCCTCGCCGATCAGCATGCTCACCAGCAGGACGGCCGACAGGCTGAAGCTCAAGCTGAGGGACATCACCGGGGCCACGGTGATCAGTGGAAATGGACGGCAGGTGGAGCATTTCACACGCGCCAATAAGCTGACACTGGCCGGAATGACGGCCGACAACGTGGACTTCCTCGTCCTCCCGTCGGCGCCGCCTACGGCCGACGACAATCCGGACGAAGGCGCTGGGGGCGGGCTGGGCGCGGATTTCCTCTCTGGTTTCGACCTCGACCTGAACCTGCCCAAGGGAACGGTGACGCTGTTCTCGAAAGACCACTGCCCGGGCCACGTCGTCTATTGGACCCAGGACTATGCGGCCATCCCGTTCAAGCTGGACACCAACGATCACATCTGGTTCTCCGCGAACCTCGACGGGCATGAATTCCGCACCCTCTTCGATACCGCTTCGGAATACTCGGTGCTCAGCGCCGCGGCGGCGCACAGCGCATTCGACATCGACCCTGCCCGCGACGGAGCCGCGCCGGCGGGCTTCAACGACAAGGGGACGCTCACGGAAACGCCCTATTATCTGCACCCCTTCGCCACGCTGGATATCGGCGGCGTCGCGTTCCACAATCCTGACCTGATCATCATCCGCGACCGCATGAAGCAAAAAGCGCGCGATCTGGTCGGAGTCCTCAATACCGGCGGCATTGCCGAGACGCAGATGACGCTGGGGCTTCGCCAGCTGACCCGGCTGCATATCTATGTCGCCTATGGCGAGAAGATGCTTTACGTCTCCGCGCCCGACACCAAATAAAGCCGTAGATCAACCGGGAGGACTAAGCCCCATGTGCCGGAACATCCGCACTTTGCACAACTTCGCCCCGCCGGCGACCGAGGAGGAGATCAGGGCCTCAGCGATCCAGTTCGTCCGCAAGCTGTCCGGCTTCACCGCGCCGTCCAAGGCGAATGCGCCGGCGTTCGAACGCGCGGTCGACGAAGTGGCCGACGCCGCCAGACGGCTGCTGGCATCGCTGGAAAGCCATGGGGCCCCGCGCAACCGGGAGGTCGAGGCGGAAAAGGCCCGGGCGCGGTCGCGCGAACGCTTCGCCGTGGGCTAACCGATCACCTCGCTCGCCTGGTCCATGATCTCTTGCGGCACGGCAAGGTTCTGGGCGGCGGCGGTCCTGGCGTTGATCACCAGCTCGAATTTGTCGGGCTGCAGCACCGGCAGATTGCCCGGCTGCTCGCCATTCAGGATCCGGCCGGCATAGATCCCCACCAGGCGATAGATTTCCTTGAACGACGGGCCATAGCTCATCAACCCGCCGGCATCGGCGAAGGACCGGTCGAAATAGACGGTCGGCTTGGGATGCCGCGCCGCCAGGTTCACCACCCGGCCGGGCTTGCTGTAGGCGCCCCGGATCGGGCCGACGCAGACCCCGCCGACGCCGCTGCCGCCCATGCCGATGCGCCCGAACGCGATCTCCAGCTCGGGATCGCGGCCGGCGCGAAAGACAGCCAGCTTGCGCTTCAGGCGGTCCGCCTCCTCCTGGGTCTGGCGCAGGTTACGCTCGAACGAGGCCAGGCTGGGGTCGCCGATATAGGCGATGCGGGCGTCGGGCGGCGTCATCGCATGGACGAGCCGCAGCCGTTTCGGCGCCAGCTGGTTGAAATTGGCGATGCCGGTGAGGTTGGCCTCGGGATGCTCCAGGTTGGCGACCTCGCCGCCCTCTATCGCATCGGCGGCCTGGCCGAAGACGATCGGGATGGCCGAGGTCGCCGCCTTGGCGGCCCGTGCGGCGTTGGGCGTGCCGACGACCAGCAGGTTCACATTGATGTCGACCAGGTCGCGCGCCAGATCGGGCAGCCTGTCAGGCTGGCCTTCGGCGAAGCGGTACTCGATCTCGACATTGTCGCCCTCGGTAAAGCCCTGCTCGGCCAGGCCCTGGCGGAAGGCGGCAAGGTTCCGCTGGCTGGCCGGGCTATCGCCCGAGATCGGCTCCAGATAGCCGATCACCGGCGGCGGCGAGCCGAAGAACCAGGAACAGCCGGCCAGCGGACCGAAGGCGCAGGCCGCGGCCCCCGCCAACGCCCGACGGCGCGATACCGATCCCCCTCCGCCCACGCCGCGCGACTCCGTGATAACGTCCCTCGCGTCGATAGTGTCACATATGACAGGGGCCGCGAAGCGTATGATTTCCGCTGGTTACGGCAGTTTTTTCCAGGTGATGTCCCGCTCCTCGCGCCGGTCGACGAAGCCGGTGACATGACCTTGCGGATCGCGCTGGAAGATGCGGCGGGTGCGCGGGGAGCCGGGCTCGAAAAACACGTCCGGCGTCTCGGCCAGGAAGGTGCGCGCCGGCTTGCCCGGCCGCTCGACGATCAGCGTATCGCCGGTGCAGGCGATGGTGGCAGCGATGTCGGCGGTCAGCGCATAGCGGCCGGCATAGGGGCAGGATTTGCTGTCGAACGGAACCGACGGCGGGTCCTGCTGGACCGCCAGCACCTGCTCGCCCAGCAGCCGCCAGCCCCCGGCGCTATGCCGCCAAGTGTCGGTCATGCGAAAGCGGCTGCGCAGCACCTGGCCGTGATAATCGAGATATTCCTTGTCCTCATGCGTCACCACGGCGACGTCGTCATAGAGCGCGACCCGGAAATCGTCGATCTGGAGATTGCCGGTGAGGCCGGAGCCGAGCGGCTCCAGATCGGCCAGTATCCGCGCCTTGTCGCGGACGACATCGTTCTCGTCGACCTGAATGACCTTCGGATCGAGCAGCCGGTCCCATGTGGTCTTGTCGCCCGGCGCAATGGCGTCGAGCAGCGCCTGGGTATTCTGGCGCAGCTCGGTCTCGACGGGCGGCGGCTCGGCACGGACGGAGATAGCCCACACCATGAGCGACCCGACCAAGGCGATCGATCGAAAAACCATCCTATCCCCCCCTCTCGCGGTTCACCCGCCAGCCGAATACGCGCATTGTGTCCGCCTTACCGCGCCGGAGTCAGCACAATATGCGGATCACCCCGATCCTTCTCGCCCTCACCCTCGCCGCGCCCGCCGCCGCCAAGGAAATCGTCGTCCATGCCGGCACCTTGCTGGACGGCGTGTCGGCGACGCCGCGCCACGAAGTCTCGATCGTCATCAAGGATGACAGGATCACCGGCGTCGAGGCCGGCTATACCAGCCCCGCCGGGGCCGAGATCGTCGACCTGACGCACCAGACGGTGATGCCCGGCTTCATCGACTGCCACATCCATATCTCGGCCCGCGCGCCGGGCGGGGAGAACGAAGTCGAATACGAAGTCACCCATAACGATATCGACAAGGCCCTGAACGGCGCCAGATATGGCCGCGAGATGCTGCTGCAGGGCTTCACCAGCGCCCGCGACGTGGGCGGCGGGGACGAGACCGTGTCGCTGCGCAACGCCTTCCGCGACGGCACCCTGCCCGGCCCGCGCCTCTTCGTGTCGCTGGAGCCGCTGGGCCCGACCGGTGGCCACGCCGACGAGGCCAACGGCTTCGGCCGCGGCTTCACCGGCCCCGGCTGGCAGAACGGCATCGTCGATACGCCGGAGATGGGCCGGATCAAGGTGCGCGAGCACAAAAGGCGCGGCGCCGACCTGATCAAGATGATGCCCTCGGGCGGCATCGCCTCGATCGGCGACGATCCGCACCGCATGCTGATGACCGACGACGAGATGAAATCGGTGGTCGACACCGCCCATGAGCTGGGCATGAAGGTGGCGGCCCATATCTATCCCGCCGACGCGATCAAGCACGCGGTGATGGCCGGCGTGGATTCCGTAGAACACGGCTCCTTCGCCGATGCCGAGGCCTATGCGCTGATGAAGCAGCACGGCACCTATCTGGTGCCGACGCTCACCGTCTATGACGTCTTCTACCGCGCGGCGTCGGAGCATCCCGAGATGCTGCCGCCCGGCACGGCGGAGAAGGAATTGGCCAACGACCAGAAGCCGATCCAGAACTTTCCCAACGCGCTGAAAGCCGGCGTCAAGGTCGCCTACGGCACCGACATCGGCCAGGGCGACCACGCCCGCGAATTCCTGCTGCTGACCAAGGCCGGCATGCCGCCGGCCGACGCCCTGTTCGCCGCCACCCGCAACGCCGCCGACCTGATCGGCGCGTCGGACCGCATCGGCTCGATCCAGCCCGGGCGCTATGCGGACATTGTCGCGGTGGACGGCGATCCGCTGAAGGATGTGCAGGAGTTCGAGAAAGTGCGGTTCGTGATGAAGGGCGGGTTGGTGTTCAAGAAGGACGGAGCGGCCGTCGCGCAGTGAGTGGGTGAATGCTTCCGCTGATGGGATGACTTCATTTAGCGAGCTTCAGCATTCCCACCTTGGAATGTGTATTGTTCGCGAACCAGATATTGCCCCCCTGGACCGTGAGCCCCAGCACCGGAAACGCACCTTCCGCCGCCGGTAGGTTGAATTCCGTGATCTTGCCCGCGGTCGTGATCATGCCGATCCGGCCGGCGCCCGAAGAGCCGTACTCGCCGAAATAGAGATTGCCGTCGGGACCGGCAATGATGCTGTCGGGCGTGCTGCCTGCCCCGAGCCTGTAGAAGGTGAGACCGGCGCCGTTGGTCCCGATCGCCCCGATCCGGTGATGTTGGGGATCGGCGAACCACATGCGCCCATCCTTGCCATACGCGATACCGAAACTATTGCTGAATCCGCGCAAGCCGGCCGCATACTCGGTCACCTTGCCGGATGGCGTGATGAAGCCGACATTGCTGCCCATCCATTCGATGAACCACATCGTCTTGTTTGGACCGGGCGTCAGCGCCGTCGGTTGCGTATCGTTGTTCTTGATCGGGAAGAAGTCGATCGTACCCGTTGTCGTGGCACGACCGATTCCGTGATGGTCGGTCGCGAACCAGAGATTTCCGTCGGCACCCGTCTTGATGTCGACGGATTGGAGCGGATTGAACGGAGTCCGATACTCAGTGATCTGGCCCAATGGCGTGATCTTGCCGATTTTCGATGCCTTGAACTCGGTGAACCAGACATTGCCGTCCGGCCCCCTGGTGACGGCCTCGATGCCCGCGTTCAATGTCGGCAGCGGATAGGCGGTTGCAAGGCCGGTTGGGGTCATCTTCACGATCGGACTCCGCGCCAGCCCATTCTCCGAGAACCACAGATTATTGCCGCTGGTCGTAATCCGGAGGATGCCGCTATCGGGTGAAGCGGCCGTGATCGGTTTGCTGAAGATCTCGATCGTGCTGCCTTTGACCGTGTAGGTGGACTTCGTCCACTGCACGGCACCGGCAGCCGATGCCGACGACGATAGGCCGAGATTTGCCGCGATACCCAGGATCAAGGTCCAGACGACAGGCCGGAAGCCCGAACGCGCAGAATGACGGAGAGCAAGCGCCATGATCGACCCCACCGAGAACGTTTCGTCAGATGTCGAATGCAATCCGGTCGAAACGTGCTCGGGCGAACCGCACTCCTCACCCGACTATATGACGTCGGCCGGCCACCGCGGACGACGCTTGAGGGGTACCTCCGCCTAGCTCAAACTAACCCCAATCAGTCGCCCAACGCCGAAGGTGATCGCCGCGGCGGCATAACCGATCAACAGCTGGCGCACCGCAGAGAAAACCAGCTTTCGCCCGGTGAACAGCGAGGTCACGCCACCGATAACCATCAGCGCCAACCCGCTCAGCCCCACGCTGATCCCCACCGCCAGGTCCCCGCTGGTGAACAGGAAAGCGACAACCGGAAAGATCGCGCCGATCGAGAACAGGAAGAAGGACGAGGCCGCCGCGGCCCATGCCGAGCCGCCGAGTTCTTCGGGGTCGATGCCCAGCTCCTCCCGCACCAGCGTGTCGAGGGCGGCGCCGCGGTTGGTGAATATCTTGTCGGCGAGCGACTTGGCCTGGGCCTCGCTCAGGCCCTTGGCCTGGTAGATCAGGACCAGCTCTTCCTTCTCCAGCTCGGGCGCCTGCTTCAGCTCGGCGCATTCCTGGTCGATCTGCTTCTGCGCCATCTCGCGCGCGCTGTTGACCGACAGCCACTCGCCCATCGCCATCGAGCAGGCGCCGGCGACCAGGCCGGCGAGGCCCGTCAGCAGGATAGTTCGCCCGTCCGCCGCCGCGCCGGCCACGCCCATCACCAGGCTGAGGTTGGAGCACAGGCCGTCATTGGCGCCCAGCACGGCGGCCCGCAGCGCGTTGCCGCCGCCCCCGCCATGTCGGCCCTCGAGCTGCGCCAGGGTACTGCCGGGCAGTCCGCCGGCGCGCTGCGCAACCGCCTGGACGATACGGGCATGGCCGCGCTCGTCCCTGGGCAGGCCGGCGGCCACCGCGTCGTCCTGGTTGTCGTACTTGGTGCTGTCATGCGCCTCGTTGCGCGCCACCAGCGGCAGCACCAGAGCGGTGCCGAAGGTGCGGGCGAACCAGGCCAGCGAGCGCGTGCCAAGGCTGGGATTGACCGGGCCGGGGGCCTGTCCCCGCCGCTCCAGCTCCTTCGACCAGAACTCGGCATGGGCGCGTTCGATCGCCGCCAGCCGGCGGTAGACCTCGGCGAGCTTGTCGTCGGTCTCGGCATCGGCCAGCGCATCGTAAAGAACGGCGCCGTCGACCTCGCCCTGGAAATTCTCCTTCAGCCTGATGACGTCGTCCTGCGGCATTCCTGTTTTCCTGTCGGTTACCGGCCTTCAGAATCCTTACCGAACGGCGCGAAGTTCCGGCATCTCCCCCGCCATATCGGTTCCGTCGGGCTCGAGCAGGCTGATCCGGGTCAGGTCGGCCAGGGTCCTTCCGTCGGGTTCGACGGTCACCGCGTCGGCATATTTCATGCCGAAGCGGACATCGCGGGCCACATAGGCCTTGATGTCGTGCACCGTCGCGTTGATCGCCGCATCCTGCGCCTCCACCGACACGAACAGCCTGACGTCGCCGTCCAGCAGGCTATGAGCCGTATGGCCGTAGAGCGGGCTTGTCTCGTCGATTACGTGCATCATCGTCATGGTCAGCGCGAACATCGGCACGTTCGAGCGCACCAGCGCCAGATCGTTGACCCGGCGCATCTTGTGCCCTTCGCTGCTGTGCTCCCGGATCAGCGCGCTGACCCTGGCGTTGAGGTTGGTCAGCATGCTCATCCGGCCGTTACCGATCCTGACCATCAGGGTGGGCAGGCCGTTATAGGGCGTGATCACCATATGGTCGGCATAGAGGATCTTCGCCCGGGGCCTTGAGAAGCGCACGAAGATCAGGCCGGTGGTGATGGTGGTGAAGGCCATGCCCGACATGATCTCCGCCACCGAGACGATATGGCCATAGGTGGTGGCCGGATACATCTGGCCATAGCCCACGGTGGCCAGCGTCTCCATGCTGAAGAAGAACCCGTCGGCGATCGAGCCGGGCGTCGCATTGCCGATCGATCCCGGCACGGCGGCATAGAGCGTCGCGAACAGGACATTGATCGCGGCGTAAAGCACCAGCACCGACAGCGCGAAGGACGGCCAGCTCGCGGTCAGCGCCATGTGGTAAGGGTCGCCCCAGTCGAACCGGGCGACGCCGACCTTGGAGACGTCGAGCGGCCCGATCTTGACCGCCCTGCGCTTCAGCGCGCGCTGATGGCGGCTCATTTCGTGTCCTTGTGGATCGGATCGACCCAAAGCACCTTTTCGGGCTTCTCCACCGGCTCGATATCGAGATTGACCACCACCGCCTCGTTGTCGCTGCGCACCAGGACGCATTCCAGGGTCTCGTCGGTGGAGGCGTTGATCTCCTGGTGCGGCACATAGGGCGGCACAAAGATGAAATCCCCCGGCCCGGCCTCCGCGGTATATTCCAGATGCTCGCCCCAGCGCATCCGGGCCCGGCCCTTCAGCACATAGATGACGCTTTCGAGCGCGCCGTGGTGATGCGCCCCGGTCTTGGCGTTTGCGTGAATTTTCACGGTGCCGGCCCAGATCTTCTGCGCCCCGGCCCGCGCGAAATTGATCGCCGCCGCCCGCTCCATCCCCGGCGTCTGCGGTGTGTTGGAGTCGAGCGACGAGCCCGGTATCACCTTGACGCCGTTGGTCTTCCAATCGGTGGGATGGTCGTGGTCGGTCATCGCGCAGCCCTGCGTGGCGGGGCCGCGATGGTAGCACCACAGGCGGTGTTGTCACGCAATCCCTCGCCCGGGAAGGGCGAGGGATTGGACGAAATGCCTACTTCAGATAGGTGATGTCGCTATAGGTGCCGTCGTCGAGGAAGGTGCGGAACTTGCTGCGGTCCTCGCCCATCTTTTCCTCGTCCGTCTTGGTGATGGTCTTGCGGAACTCGTCCTGTTCCTTGAGGTCGCGGTCCTTGTTCGGGATCAGCGCGTTCCAGTCCTTGTACTTGGTCAGGAAGACGATGGTGGCGCCGGCCGCGTTCGGGCTGGTGTTGACCAGGATGTGATAGTCGAGCACCTCGCCATTCTTCTTCTGCCGCTCCAGCTGGTCGGCATAGCTCTTCTTCAGGCCGATGATGTAGTCGTCGAGCTTGCCGGGCGCGACCTTCACGGTCGTAACCGTCCACGGCTCCTTTGTCGGCGCGTAGTCGACCCATTCGTCGGCGAAGGCGAGCGGGACGGCAGTGAAGGCGGCGGTCAGGGCCAATGTGGCAATCAGGGTCTTCATCATTGTTTTTCTCCTTGTGACTAGGTTCTTGTCCGCGCATGCGGGCCTGAAAACCCTAGGCCTGGGAAAAACGGCCGGTAATTGTACATTTTTAACCGTGCGACCGGCGCAGCCCTGGTCTTCGCGCGCGGCCTAGACTCTCCGGGTGTGCGACACTAGCTTCCGCTTGTGCGGAAAACCGCGCGATTCCCGAGTCCCCGAAGCCCGGAACATCACCGCCGATGCAATCCGCGATCATCGTATTTCCCGGATCGAACCGCGAGCGCGACGCAGCTGTCGCGCTGAAGCGGGCGACCGGCCGCGAGCCCCTTCATATCTGGCACCGCGAAACCGATTTCCCCGATGTCGACCTGATCCTGCTGCCCGGCGGGTTCTCCTATGGCGACTATCTGCGCTGTGGCGCCATGGCGGCCCAGTCGCCGATCATGCGTGAGGTCAAGGCCCGCGCCGCCAAGGGCGTGCCGATCCTGGGCATCTGCAACGGCTTCCAGATCCTGGTCGAGACCGGCCTGCTGCCGGGCGCGCTGCTGCGCAACGCCAGCCTCAAATTCATCTGCCGCCGTGTCGACCTTCGGGTGGAGAAGACCGACACGATCTTCACCAGCAAATACAGCAAGGGCGACATCATCCGTGTGCCGGTGGCCCATGGCGACGGCAACTATGTCGCCGATGCCGAGACGCTGAGGCGGGTCGAGGGCAACGGCCAGGTGGCCTTCCGCTATGTCGGCGAGGTCAACGGGTCGGCCAACGACATCGCCGGCATCACCGACGCAACCGGCCGCATATTGGGGCTGATGCCCCATCCGGAGGACGCGACCGATGCATCCCACGGCGGCACCGACGGCGTGAAGATGTTCGCAGCCATTGCGGAGGCTTTGGCGGCATGAGCGCGCTCGATCCCAAATCCCTCGCCCTGGCCAAGGAACACGGCCTGTCACCCGCCGAATACCAGCATGTGCTGGATATCGTGGGCCGCGAGCCGACCCTCACCGAGATCGGCATCTTCGGCGCGATGTGGTCGGAGCATTGCTCTTACAAATCGTCGAAGAACTGGCTGAAGAAACTGCCGACGACCGGCGAGCGCGTGATCTGCGGCCCGGGCGAGAATGCCGGCGTGGTCGATATCGGCGAGGGCCAGGCGCTGGTCTTCAAGATGGAGAGCCACAACCACCCGTCCTATATCGAGCCCTATCAGGGTGCGGCGACAGGCGTGGGCGGCATCATGCGCGACGTGTTCACCATGGGCGCGCGGCCGATCGCCAACATGAACGCGCTGCGCTTCGGCGACCCCAGCCACCCCAAGACCCGCCATCTGGTGGCGGGCGTCGTCGCCGGCATCGGCGATTACGGCAACTGCATGGGCGTGCCGACGGTGGGCGGGGAGACTAATTTCCACTCCGCCTATAACGGCAACATCCTGGTCAATGCGATGACCGTTGGCCTGGCCGACGCCAACCGCATCTTCTATTCGGCCGCCGCCGGCATCGGCAATCCGGTCGTCTATGTCGGCTCCAAGACTGGCCGCGACGGCATCAAGGGCGCGGTCATGGCCTCCGACGTCTTCACCGAGGACAGCCAGGCCAAGCGCCCGACGGTCCAGGTCGGCGACCCCTTCGCCGAGAAGCTGCTGCTGGAAGCCTGCCTGGAGCTGATGGAGACCGACGCCATCGTCGCCATCCAGGATATGGGCGCCGCCGGCATGACCTCCTCCTCCATCGAGATGGCGGCCAAGGGTAAGCTCGGCATCCAGATCGACCTC
>Ga0105238_10001578_pt1 | contig 22826 bp, 20 predicted proteins | sample KBSC34metaG_FD_81526 | JGI IMG/M metagenome (GOLD analysis project Ga0105238, IMG submission 81526) | Corn rhizosphere microbial communities from Kellogg Biological Station, Michigan, USA - KBS C3-4 metaG | ecosystem: Host-associated > Plants > Roots > Rhizosphere > Soil | place: Michigan, USA...
ACCTGATCGCCGCGAGGGGCTGTGACCTCGTCCTGCTCGACATGGTGATGCCCGGCATGTCCGGTCTCCATGTGCTCAAGGAAATTCGCGGCAGCCGCGACACTGCCGAGCTGCCCGTCATCATGGTGACCGGGCGCAGCGACCCGGCTGCTGCTGTCGAGGCGCTGGCCGCCGGTGCAGACGACCATGTCGCCAAACCCTATGCCTTTGAAGTGCTCGCTGCCCGGATCGATCGGGTGCTGAGCCGTGCGCGCCGAATCGCCGAGCTCAAGCGCTCCAACGCTACCCTTGACGCACGGATCGCCGCGCGCGCGATGGAACTTGGCGAGGCGAGAACAGCGCTTGCCGTTACTCGCGCCGAGCACCAACGCCTGGTCCTCTCGATCCAGGCGCTCAACGACGAAGTCCTGCGGCTCAGCGGAACCAGCGCTGCTTGATGAAATAGATCGAGATCGCCGCCGCGATTGCCGCGCAGATTCCCGTCACAGCGTCGAACGCCCAGGGCCTGTGGGCATAGGGAATGCCGTCGACATTCATGCCGAGCAAACCGGTGATGAAGGTCAGCGGCAGGAAGACCATCGCCACCACCGCGATGATCAGGGCGCGATTGTCGATCTGTTCGGCGCGAAGATCAGTGAGCGCCTCATGAGTCAGCGCCGCCCGCTCGCGGATGCTTTCGAGCTCCTCGGCCATGCGCGCGGCGCGATCGGCGGCTGAATTGAGGTGGACACGATCATCGTCCTGAAGCCAGTCGCAGGGCAGGGCAGCGAGCTTTTCCAGCGCCGCACGCTGCGGCGTGAGGAACCGGCGATAGCCGATCGCAGCGACCCGGACTTTGGTGACGTTGCGGCGAAGCTCGAACACCTTGTCCGCGCTGAGATCCGCCTCGCAATCGTCGAGCGTATCGCCGAGATCGGCCACGTCCGGATCGAGATTGGTGGTGATCGCGGTGGCGAACTCGGCGATCAGATCGCCCGGATCGCGGATTTCGCCGCCCTCGATCGCTTCGACGACATCGTCAACCGCGATCAGGGCGCGCCGTGTCACCGAGATCACCCGACCTCTGGTCGCCCAGATCCGCACCGACGCGAGCGGATCGGAGGAGGTGGTCTCCTCGCTCGACTTGCCGCGCAGGTTGAGGAACGCGCCGTCGCCAAGCGCATCGCAGCGCGGGCGCGTCTCGGTCGCGGTCAGCGCGTCGACGATATAGTCAGGCGCCTTGGCCTCCTCGGCCAGCCAGCTCTGGGCATGCTCATTGTTGGTCGTCAGATGCACCCAGATCAGGTCGGCCTCAGTCGCAAGCGCCTGTTTGATCTCGATCCGCTCGGCCTTCCGGTTCGACACCCGATACGCAAAACCGCTCATGCCATCTCCATATAGAGTGTCACGCCAGGCTCCGGCTCGGCGTGGGGGCCGGCGCCGAGGATTCTGACTGCGTCTGCGCGGGCCCGATCGAGGATCGCCGACGGCACATCGGCGCCCACATAGATGCGATCGGCCAACCCCAGCAACCGTGCCTCGCGAAGGGTGAGATCGTCGGGATCGGCTGACCTCAGGCGAATGGTGACGACGGTGCTGCCCGAGCCGCCCACATCCGCAAGCCATGGCTGCACCGCGTCGCCACCCGCCCGCACCGGATCGAGCACGCCGCCAGGCGCTAGCGCGGCGCCAAGCGCGCGGCGGCGATCGTCGATCGCGGGCAGCCGCGCCCGTATCGCGGCGCGCGCCTGATCAAGCGCCGCCGCCAGGCCACCGAGACTGGGCGGCAGCAATGTTTCCAGCCGTTGGCGCAAGGCGGCGGCGAGCCCCGCCGAGGCGCCGCCGGTGCCGATCGCGATCAGCACGGGATCGCGGTCGATGATCGCGGGCAGGGTGAAATCGCACCAATCGGGCCGGTCGACTGCGTTCACCAGAACGCCGCGAGCCTTGAGGCGCGCAACCGCGTCAGCCGCTTCCTGCTCATCGGGGATCGCCACGATCGCCAGCGCCGCATCGGCGCCCTCATCGCCGATCACCGCGCCGGCGCGTTCGAGCAACCGCCGCTTCGCATCGGCCGCATCGCCCTCGCCCAGCAGGATCACCGGCCGGCCAGCCAGCCGCACGAACAGCGGCAGGCTGTGGAGAGTCACGCGGTCAGCCACTCCGGCAGGCGTTCGGCGGCGATGATCGTCTCGGGTTCGATTCGATCGGCGACAACCGCATATTTGTCGCCATCGACCATCACCTCGGGCACCAGCGCGCGGCTGTTATAGGTGCTCGCCATGGTCGCGCCGTACGCGCCGGCGGTGCGGAACACGGCGAGGTCGCCCGACACGACCTTGTCGATATCGCGCGCCATCGCGAACGTGTCGCCGCTCTCGCAGACCGGGCCGGCGATGTTCGCGATCATCCGCTCGCCCGTGGGCCGGACGGCTGCGAAATCATGCCAGGCGTCGTACAGAGCGGGCCGTGCGAGATCGTTCATCGCCGCATCGACGATCACATAGGGATGGACGACGCCCGGCTTGACCCAGATCACCCGGGTCAGCAGCACGCCGGCATTGCCGGCGATCACGCGGCCCGGCTCGAACATCAGGGTGACGCCCCATCCCTTGGTCACGCGCGCGACCATTGCGCCATAGTCGGCTGGGCTCGGCGGATTGTCGCCGGACTTGTAGGGAACGCCGAGCCCGCCGCCGAGATCGACTCGCTCGATGACATGACCGGCAGAGCGCAGCTCGGCGACCAGTTCACCGATGCGGCGATAGGCAGCTTCGAGCGGAGCAAGATCGAACAGCTGGCTGCCGATATGAATCGCGATTCCGCGCATCGCGAGGCCGGGCAGCGCGGCAAGCCGGCCATAGATTGCCAGTGCCTGGTCGATCGGCACGCCGAACTTGTTCTCGCGCTTGCCGGTCGAGATCTTGGCATGGGTGCCGGCATCGACATCGGGATTGACCCGCAAGGTCGCATTGGCCCGGGTGCCGCCCGCGGCGGCGAGGCCGGCAAGCGCAACGCCTTCCTCTTCAAGCTCGAGATTGAACTGGCCGAGACCGACATCGAGCGCTTTCTTCAACTCGGCGCGCGTTTTGCCGACGCCCGAAAAGACGATGTCCTCGGCGCGCATTCCGGCCGCCAGCGCGCGGGCAAGCTCGCCGCCCGAGACGACATCGGCGCCATAGCCGGCATCGGCGAGGACGCGCAGCACCGCCAGATTGGGATTGGCTTTGATCGCATAGGCGAAATGCGCGCGCTCGACCCCGGCCAGGCCTTCGCGGAAGACCCGGGCATGGCGCGTGAGCGTCGCCCGCGAATAGACATAGACCGGCGTACCGACCGAATCGGCAATGCGCTCCAGCGGAACGCCCTCGGCGTGCATCGCGCCGTCAATGAGACTGAAATGATCCATAGTTTCAATTCGGCGGCGGGAGGTCGAATTCATCGCTGCGCCGATCTTCCGAGCTTTTCAGAAGTTCGTCGCTGCGCTCGGGTCGTGCCTGGTTGCTCGGTTTCAGTAACTCGGTGGCAGTCGGCTTTGCGGTGGCGCCATAAGGGGCCGGCGGCAGGGCCGCGCCCTTTGGCGGGGCCAGGCCTTTCGAGGCGCCACAGCCCGACAGCACCAAAGCGGTGCCCAGCAATATGGCTGTCCTCATGGCTTTCTTCCTTCGCTCGCGGCCGCGATCGCCGCCCGTACCTGCGCCGGGGCGGTACCGCCGAAGCTGATCCGGCTGGCGACCGACGCATCGACTCCGAGCACGTCATAGACGCGTTCGTCAATCCGCGCATCGATCGATACGAGATCGTCGAGCGGGACCTTGTCGAGCGCAACGCCGAGCTCCTCGGCCCGTTTTACGGCGCGGCCGGTGATGTGGTGCGCCTCGCGGAACGGCACATTCGCGACCCGAACCAGCCAGTCGGCAAGGTCAGTCGCGGTCGCGAACCCGGCTTCGGCCGCGGCACGCATGCGATCGGTCCGGAAGGTCGCGCTTTCGACCATGCCGGTCATCGCCGCTACGGCGAGGCCGAGCAGGTCATGCGCCTCGAACACCGGCGGCTTGTCGTCCTGCATGTCCTTCGAATAGGCGAGCGGCAGGCCCTTCATCGTGATCATCAGGGCGGTCAGGCAGCCGATGATCCGCCCCGAATGGCCGCGCACCAGCTCGGCAGCATCGGGATTGCGCTTTTGCGGCATGATCGACGAGCCGGTCGACCATTGATCGCTCAAGGACACGAAGCTGAAGGGCTGCGACGCCCATAGGATGAACTCTTCGGCCAACCGCGACAAATGCAGCGCGCACTGCGCAGCCGCAGTGAGATATTCGATCGCGAAATCCCGGTCCGACACGGCATCGAGCGAATTGCGCGTCGGCCCGTCGAAACCGAGCGCCGCGGCAGTCATTGCGCGGTCGATCGGAAAGCCGGTTCCCGCCAGCGCGGCCGAGCCGAGCGGGCAGAGATTGAGCCGCGCGCGCGCGTCGGCGAAGCGGCTGCGGTCACGCGCGATCATCTCATAATAGGCCATCAGATGATGGCCGAGCGTCACCGGCTGCGCGCTTTGCAGATGGGTGAAACCGGGCATCACGCTGTCCGCGTGCTCAGCCGCCCGGGCAAGCAAGGCATTCTGGAAGCCGGCCAGCGCCAGATCGCCAGCGTCGATCGCATCGCGCACCCAGAGCCGGAAATCAGTCGCAACCTGATCGTTGCGCGAGCGCGCCGTGTGGAGCCTTCCCGCGACCGGGCCGATCGCGTCGGCAAGCCGCGCCTCGGTCTGCATATGGATGTCTTCGAGCGCGAAATCCTCGGCGACGCCGTTCGCCTCATAGCCGGCCGAGACTGTCTCGAGCCCGGCGAGGATCGCCGATGCATCCTCGGGCGATACGATGCCCTGCACGCCCAGCATCGTTGCATGCGCCTTCGATCCTGCGACATCCTGTCGCCACAAGCGCTTGTCGAACGGGATCGAGGCATTTATCTCGCGCATCACCGCCGCCGGCCCTTCGGCGAAGCGGCCGCCCCACATCGCATTGGATGCGTCCATGTCTTTCCGCTCGACGATCGTGCCGCTCCTGTTGCCTGGCCTGCTGGCGGGCTGCGATAGGCAAGTCTCCACCTCGGAGCAAGCGAACGCCAACACGCCGCCGATCGAGAATAGCGGCATACCCGCCGGAGAAGTGGCCAAATCAGGCGACAAGGTAATCGTCGACATGATCGGCACGCTCGATCGCAGCCACAAGGGTGAGGCGGCGCCCACCGTCGCCTTCCAGGATCCGGGCGGCAAACCCGCCTCGATCGCCGCCTTCAAAGGTAAGCCAGTACTGCTCAACCTCTGGGCGACCTGGTGCGGCCCGTGCGTCGCCGAAATGCCGAAGCTCGATGCAGCGGCGAAGGACATGAACGTCGTCGCGGTCAGTCAGGATCTCGAGGGCGCGGCCAAGGTCACCCCCTTCTTCGCCAAGGGCGGCTATACGCGGCTCAAGCCCTATCTCGACCCAAAGGCGAACCTGAGCGTCGCCTATAATGCCAGCCTGCCGACCAGCATCCTGTATGACTCGGCCGGCCGAGAGGTCTGGCGGATGACGGGCGGAATGGACTGGACGACGGCGACCGCGCGCGCGCTGCTCGCCGAGGCGCACTGACTGCGTTGACGGCGTCACTGGCGCGCTTTTGCGACCAGTGGGCGGAAAATTTGCCCGAAAGTGGTGGCTTTTCGTGCGCGGCAGCGGTCCGGGCCTGATGATCGGGGCTTCGCGGAAAGCCTGAATCGAGCGGCGTGGCCGGCACGCGAGGCCCCGATTGCGCCCGGCCGGCGCGCCTCTGGCCTGGCCATATTCCCTATGAAGGACCGTAGCGGAACTGCTTGACGCGGGCCGGAAGCACTTATAGACCTGCGCCTGATTTCCGATCCTATATGATATCCAATAATAATCGAGGGATCGGGGGTTGAGAGGATAACCAATCTGAAAGGGGGAGCGAGATGAGATTCTCGTCCAAAATCAAATTGAGCGGTTCGGTGATTGCGCTGTCGGTTGCGATGGTGCTGGTTCCGGGCGCAGCTTTCGCACAAACAACACCACCAGCCTCGCCGACCACGACGCCGGCCGATGACTCGACGCTGCCGCAGGATACGCTCTCGGATGGCTCTGCGGTCGACAACGCCAAGGACATCATCATCACCGGCACCAGCATCAAGGGTGTCGCGCCGGTCGGCTCGAACCTTGTGTCGGTGGGCCGGGCGACGATCGAGAAGACGGCACCGATCAACCTGTCGGAACTGACCAACACAGTCCCGGCAATCTCGACAGCGGGCTCGGTTGCCCAGGGCGAGAATGCCTATTCCTATTATTCGCCGCAGATCCACAGCCTGGCCGGTTCGTCGTCGAACACCACCCTGGTGATCGTCGACGGCCTCCGCCTGCCCGGTGGCGGTACCCAGTTCGCCCAGACCGATCCGAACATCATCCCGGTCAGCGCGATCGAGCGCGTCGAAGTCCTCGCTGACGGCGCGTCGTCAGTCTATGGTTCGGACGCGGTTGCCGGCGTGGTCAACTATGTCACGCGCAAGACATTCGACGGCCTCGAGGCGAGTGGTCAGTACGGGTTTGCCGACCATTATCACAATTACAACATGAACTTCATCTGGGGCACGAAATGGGACACCGGCGGCGTCTATGTCGCCGGCCAGTACAGCAATGCCTCGCCGCTCAACAACAAGGACCGCGCCTTTTCGAGCATGGGCGACTATCGTCCGATCGGCGGCCGCAACACCAACAGCTATGCCTGCGATCCAGCGACGATCACGGTGAGCGGCGTCTCTGCGGGCACGGTACCGTCGGGCACCTATCTGTCGCCGAACGCGACGACCACCGTCGTCAACAACGCCGACAATGCGCCGTGCAACAACTCGGTCTATACCGTGCTGCTGTCGGGCCAATACCGCGCCAACGCTGTGTTCAAGGTCTATAACGAGTTCTCGGACAGGTTCCGCGTCACCGCGATGATGAACTACAACAACCAGAAGACCCATCAGATCAACGGACCCGGCTCGATCACCAACGCAACCGTGTTCGGTCCCGGCACCGGCGTCGCCGGCCAGGCCAACCCGTTCTTCAAGGCCCCAGCCGGCGCGCCGAATGCGAACAAGGAATCGATCAGCTGGCTCGCGACGCGGCCAGATGGCCAATATGGCTATGGCGAGTCGGAGGAAGACTCACTCTACGCAACGGCAGTCGCCGAATATGACATCACCAGCAGCTGGAGCGTCAAACTCAGCGACGCCTTCGGCAAGAACCGTTCGGCGCTGAACACGATCGACGGCTTCTGCACCGCCTGCGCCCTGCTCGCGCTCAACGGCACCGGCCAGACCAGCGGGAGCACCACGGCCAGCGACGTCGCCGGCCAGAATGTCATCGCGCTCAACCTGCCGCTCACCACTGCCAATGCGCTCGACGTCTGGAGCGCACCCGGCAGCAGCCGCAGCTCGGCCGCAACCCTGCGGTCGCTCTATGGCGCTGACAGCCAGAACACCAACTACAACACGTTCAACCAGATCAAACTGGACTTCCAGGGCAAGCTCTTCTCGCTTCCCGGCGGTGACGTGAAGCTGGCTTTTGGCGGCGAGCATTACTGGGCCGAGGAAACCCAGAAGATCAATGGCGCGAACGGCACCGGCCCGACCGTGACCGGCTCGACCTTCCGGCAATATCTCTACCATCGCACAATTGATTCGGCTTATGCCGAAGTCGTCCTGCCCCTGATCGCGCCGGAGATGAACATCCCGCTGATCCGCCGGCTTACGGTCGATATTTCCGGCCGTTACGACAAATATAGCGATGTCGGCGATACCTCGAACCCGAAGTTCGCCGCTGACTGGGAAGTCTTCGAGGGCGTGAAGCTGCGCGCCAACTATGCGACCTCCTTCGTCGGCCCACCGCTCGCGGTGATCGGCGATCCGGCCCAGGGCTATCTCTATGCCTCGGGCAGCGTCGGTACGCAGGGCCAGATCGTCGTGCCGATCGCGAACTACCCGACGGTCACCTCGATCCCGGGTGCCCAGTGCACCGCAACGGCCTGCACGATCGGCCTCGCCGCCAACCAGGGGCTCCGGCGCCAGCTCGGCGGCGGCTTCACCCATGAAGTCCCCATGACCGGTGAAAGCTACTCGTTCGGCCTCGACCTTGCCCCGCGCTTCCTGCCGGGATTCGTCGGTGCCGTGACGTGGTTCCACAACAAGTTCGTCGGTGGCGTGAGCTCGCCAAGCGCAAGCGCGATCGTCAACTCGGCTGGCCTCAACAACCTGCTGACACTCTGTCCGACGACCTGCACTCAGGCGCAGATCGATACCTTCGCCAACATCGCCAATGGCTCGACCATTTCCGGTGCGGTGCCGGCACAGGTATATTTCCTGCTCGATCAGAGCACGCGCAACGCGCTCAACCTGACCGTGGAGGGCATCGACGCCAGCTTCAACTACCGCAGTGCGATCGGCAGCCTGGGGACGTTCACGATCGGCAATGCGTTTACCTACTTCACGAAGTTCAAACAGAATTTCGGTGGGGGTAGCGAGTTCAGCATCCTCAACACTTCGGGCTACAACACCACCTTCCCGTCGATCCAGTTCAAGAACCGCGCCCAGCTCGGCTGGGAACTCGGCAGCTTCTCGGCCGATCTGTTCTGGAACCATGTCGGCGGCTACCGGAACTGGATCAACACCTCGGTCGCGGTGATCACGACGGATTCGTCGGGCAATCCGACCGGTGGTGGCGATCATGTGAAGGCGGACAATAATTTCGACCTGCACGTCCAGTACACGATGAAGAGCGAAGGCATGTTCAACGGTTGGCAGTTCTATGTCGACGTGAAGAACCTCTTCAACACCGATCCGCCTTTCTACAGCGGCAACACGGCCGGCATCATCGGCGGTGCGTTTGGTTATAACGGTTTTGTGTCGAACCCGCTCGGGCGCGTCACATCCGTGGGCCTGCGCGCCAAATTCTGACTTCCCCTACCTCCGCCCGCCCCCTCACCGGGGCGGGCGGATCTTTTGGCACCGAACGGAACACGACAATCATGGCGATCAGCAAGCGGGCACTGACGCACATTGGGATCGACCCCAGCCCCGGCCCCGAGATTGGCGGCGCAGCCGCGGAAATTGCCCCCCAAGCCCATTTTGCACCCGGCCCCGGCGGCCGAGGCCGTATCGGGATCGCGCACAGCGCGGCCGACACCCAAAATCATTCGATATTCGACGATCGACCTGCCCATGACGGGCTGACTCCGCGACGACATGCTGGCATGTTCGCGCTAACAAGAACGGAAAACGGGCGTTTGACGCCCTTGAAAGCGGAGTGGATGTAATGGGCAGGATCGGAAAGATTGCGCTAACGGGACTGCTGGCCGGAAGCGCGCTGCTCTCGGTACCGGCCACCGCAAAGACAGTCGCGCTGTCGCACTTCACGCTGATCGACGGCACCGGCCGGGCGCCCGTGAAGGATTCGGCGCTGATCATCCGCGACGGACGGATCGCCTGGGTTGGGCCGGCGGCACGGCTCAAGACGCCAAAGGGCGTGAAAGTCCGCAACCTGGCCGGCAAGTTCGTGATGCCCGGGCTGATCGACAGCCACGTCCATCTCGGCCTAGTCGACGGGATCACCCAGGATCTGAAATATTATACGCGCGAGAATGTCGAGCGGCAGCTCCATCTCTATGCTGCCTATGGCATCACCAGCGTCCAGGTGCTCGGCACCGACAAGGACGAGATCCACGATATCGTCAAGGACATCCGCGCCGACCCGGCTGGCCGGGCGCGGGTCTGGACCGCCGGACGCGGGGTTGTCTTCAAGGGCTCCTATGGCGGCGTCGCCGGGCTCGATGCGGAGGTCGCCACCCCGGCCGAAGCACGGGCGATGGTCGACCGCGAAGCGGCCAAGGGCGCCGATTTCATCAAGCTGTGGGTCGATGACGAATTCGGCAGCCTGCCCGAGCGTATGCCGCCGGCGATCAGCGCGGCGGTGATCGACGAGGCGCACAAGCAGGGCAAGCAGGCGATCGCGCATGTCTTCTATCTCGACAATGCCCGCGAGCTGACCCGCGAAGGGGTGAACGGCCTTGGCCATGAAGTCCGAGACGCGCCTATGGACGCGAAGCTGCTTGCCGAGATGAAGGCGAAGCATGTCTGGCAGGTCGCGGCGACGCTCAGCCGCGAGGCGAGCTTCACTTATGATCTGCTGCCGTTCGTCGACGATCCCTTCTTCTCGCGCGGTGTGACGCCCGAGACGATTGCGCAGCTGAAGGACCCGGCACGCCGCAAGCGGCTCACTTCGGGCCCCAACTTCCCGAAATATCCGGGCGTCCTCAAGATGGCGATGGAGAATTTCGCGCGCGAGGCAAAGGCCGGCATCCCATACGGCATGGGCACCGACAGCGGCCCGAGCGCACGCTTCCCAGGCTATTTCGCGCATTGGGAACTCGAGCTGATGGTCAAGGCGGGCATCACCCCGCTCCAGGCGCTGACCGCTGCGACCAGCGGCAATGCCCGGTTCATGGGCGCGACCAATATCGGCACGGTCCAGGCAAGCAAGGCGGCCGATCTGCTTGTGCTCGACAAGGATCCGACCCGGGACATCCGCAACACCCGCTCGATCGCGATGGTGTTCCTGAACGGCGAAGCAGTGCCGACGATCTGGCAGACCTGCACCGGCCGGCCCGCTGACGCTTGCCGGGCAGCCGCACGGTGAGCCTTTCCCCCGTGCCTTTATCGGCGATGGTCTCGGGCAGCGGCCCGAAACCGACTCGCGTGCGCTATATGGTGCTCGGCTTCGTCATCGCCGCCTATTTCATCACCTATATGGACCGGGTGCTTCTCTCGGCCTCGGTGCCGTCGATCGAGAAGGAGTTCAGCTTCAGCACCATCACGATGGGCTGGGTGCTGTTCTGCTATCAGATCGCCTATGCTCTGTTCCAGATTCCGGGCGGCTGGCTCGGCGACCGGATCGGGCCGCGGCTCGCAATGGCGGGCGTCGTCATCTGGTGGTCTACCTTCACCGCGCTCACCTCCTTCACCTGGAGCGCCACCTCGATGGCGATCTGCCTGTTCCTGATCGGCATGGGCGAGGCGGGGGCGTTCCCGATCGCCAACCGGGCACTGTCGCGCTGGATGCTGCCGTCGGAACGCGGCCTCGCCCAGGGTGCGACTCATGCCGGATCGCGCTTCGGTGGGGCGGTGACTCCGGTGATGGTGGTCGCGCTGATCGCTGCCTATAGCTGGCGCGCGCCGTTCCTGATCTTCGCCGTGGTCGGTGTTGTCTGGGCGCTGTGCTGGTATCGCTTCTACCGCAACACGCCCGCCGAGCATCCGCTGGTCAATGACGGCGAGCGCGAGACGATCACCGCCGCACTCGGCCATTTCGCCAAGGGCAAGCGCACCGTGCCCTGGGGGCAGATCCTGTCGAACCCGCAGACCTGGCTGCTGTCGGCCATGTATTTCTGCTATGGCTATGACATAGGCGTGTTCCTCAGCTGGTTCCCCAAATATCTGAGCGCTGCACGAGGCTTCGACCTCGCCCAGATGGGATTCTATGCAAGCCTGCCGCTGATCGCCGGTCTGATCGGCGACATTTCGGGAGGCGTAACCTCGGACTTCATCCTCAAGCGCACCGGCAATGTGAAATTCGCGCGCCGGATCGTCTCCGTGGTCGGCTTCGGCCTGTCGAGCGTCGCGGTGACGCTTGCCGCGATCGCCGCCGACCCGATGATCAGCATCGCCTGGTTCTGCCTCGGCGTCTTCGCGCTCGAACTCACGGTCGGGGTTTCCTGGGCGGTCACGCTCGATGTCGGTGGCGAGTTCGCCGGCTCGGCCTCGGCGGTGATGAACACGCTCGGCAATCTCGGCGCGTCGCTCGCCGTGGTCGCCACCCCCTATGTGGTCAAATCGTACAGCTGGGGCGCTGCGTTCGGGATCATCGCCGGCCTCGCCCTTGCCGCCGCCCTGCTCTGCCTGACGGTCGATGCATCGCGCCGGCTCTACACGCCCGTCCCGGCAGCCGAATGAAACAGAGAGACACCATGGATTTGACTATGCCGAGAACGCTGAAATGGTTGAGACTGACAACGTTTGGCCTGGCGATGGTTCCGGGCGCGCTATGGGCCGCGCCGGCTGACCCTGTCGCCGGCGCCGTCGTGTTCAAGAAATGCGCTTCGTGCCACAATGTCGACCCTTCGGGTCGCAACGGCATCGGCCCCAATCTCAAGGGTGTTGTCGGCCGCGCATCAGGCAAGGCGCCCGGGTTCAGCTATTCCCCCGCCATGACCGCCGCAAAGCTGGTCTGGAACGAGAAGACTCTCGCCCGGTTCCTCGCCTCTCCGCGGCAGACAGTCCCGGGTACGCGCATGACCTTTGGCGGCCTCCCAAACCCGCAGGACCAGGCGAATGTCATCGCCTTCCTCAAGGCAAGCGGGACGGCAAAAAAATGACGATCCAGTTCCCTTCACGCACCGCCCTTTCCCCAACTCGTTCGGCAGAGATTCAATGACCATTTTCGGCGCAACGCGCCTTCCCCGTTCAGTCCTTTTCGGCGCAGGCCAGCGTCGCGCCCTTGGTTCGGTCACCGCATCGCTCGGCAAGCGCGCGCTGATCTGCACCGATGCCCGGCTGAGCGCCGATCCGGCCTTCGCCACCATGCTCGCCGACCTCGCGGCCGCCGGGGTCGAGACTCATCTCTACGACCAGACCCAGCCCGATCTGCCGGTCGAATCGATCCTCGAATGCATCGATCAGGTGCGCGATTTCGCGCCCGATGTTGTGCTCGGCGTCGGGGGCGGGAGCTGCATGGACCTGTCCAAGGTGGTCGCCGTCTTGCTCGCCCATGGCGGGCAGGTCAGCGATTATTACGGCGAATTCCAGGTGCCCGGCCCGGTGCTGCCGCTGTTCGCTGTGCCCACCACCGCCGGCACCGGATCCGAAGTCACGCCGGTCGCTGTCGTCTCGGACAATGCGCGCGGCATCAAAATCGGCATCGCCAGCCCCTATCTGATCCCGATGGCGGCGATCTGCGACCCCGAACTGACCATCACCTGCCCGCCCGGACTGACCGCCTGCTCGGGCGCAGACGCGATGACTCATGCGGTCGAGGCGTTCACGACGCTCGCCCGGCCGATCGACGCGATGCTGACTCAGGAGCATGTCTTTGTCGGCAAGAACATCCTGTCGGACCATTTCGCCAAGCTCGCGGTCAAGAGCATCTGGACCAGCCTGAAGATCGCCTATGACAATGGCAGCAATGTCGCAGCGCGCGAGGAGCTGATGCTCGGCGCGCTGGCGGCAGGCTGCGCGTTCGGCACCGCCGGCACTGCGGCGGCGCACGCTTTGCAATATCCGGTGGGGAATTTGACCCATACGGCGCATGGCGACGGCGTCGCGACGCTTTTGCCTTTCGTCATGCAGTTCAACCGGCCGGCCTGCGTGCCGGCCTTTGCCGAGCTTGCCCGGGTGGTCGGCCTCGGTTCGCCTGACGATGATGAGGACACGCTGTCGCAGCTCTTCATCGACGGCGTCGCCGCGTTGTTCGCCTCGGTCGGCATCCCCAAATCGCTCGCGCAGCTCGGCCTTGCCGAGGACCAGCAGGAATTCGTCGCCGAGAATTCCCTGCTCGCAGCGCGTTTGATCAAGAACAATCCCCGTCCCCTCGACCTCGACGCGATGCGCAGCATCACTCAGGCCGCCTTTGCCGGCGACCGGGCGCGCTTGCTCGAGGGTGTGAATTTGAACCTCCAAAAGGCAGAATGATGGAATCCCTGAACAGTTACGCCGCCCCCGCCGCCGGTGACCATGAAGCGCCGTTCGACATCCCGACCGACCTGCTGATCGGTGACGCCTGGCTCGAAGGGGAGAGCCGCAAGCGAATAGACGTCATCAATCCGTCGACCGGCGGCGTGCTGACCTCGATCGCCGACGGCACGGTCGAGGACGGCATGGCCTGTGTCGCTGCGGCCTATGATGCCGGCCCGGCCTGGGCTGCGACCGCGCCGCGCAAGCGCGCCGAGATCCTGGTCAAATGCTGGGAACGCATGATGGCCAATGCCGAATGGCTGGCCCAGCTGATCAGCCTGGAAAATGGCAAGTCGCTGCCCGATGCGCGCGGCGAGGTTGCCTATGCCGCCGAATTCTTCCGTTGGTATGCCGAGGAGGCAGTGCGTATCAATGGCGAGCTGGCGATCTCGCCGGCGGGCGCCAACCGGATCCTGGTGCAATATCAGCCGATCGGCGTCTCGCTGCTGATCACCCCGTGGAATTTCCCGGCGGCGATGGCGACGCGCAAGATGGCACCGGCGCTTGCGGCCGGCTGCTCAGTGATCCTGAAGCCGGCGACCGAGACACCGCTGACCGCGCTCGCGATCGCGCAGATCATGCTCGAGGCCGGCGTTCCCGCCGGGATCGTCAATGTGATCAACACAAGCAACGCCTCCGGCGTGTGCAATGCGATCCTGCACGATTCACGCGTGCGCAAGCTGAGCTTCACCGGCTCGACCGAAGTCGGCCGCATTCTGCTCCGCCAATGCGCCGACACGGTGCTCAGCGCCTCGATGGAACTGGGCGGCAACGCACCCTTCCTGGTGCTCGATGACGCCGATCTCGACGCTGCGATCGAGGGCGCGATGGTCGCCAAGATGCGCAACGCAGGCGAGGCCTGCACCGCCGCGAACCGCTTCTATGTCCAGCGCGGCATCTACGAGGCGTTCACGACGAAGCTGGTCGAGCGGATGGGCGCGCTGAAGGTTGGGCCTGGCTATGAGGCAGCGACCGAATGCGGCGCGATGATCAACCCGGAGGCGATCGAGAAGATCGAAATGCTGGTCGAGGATGCCAAGGCAAAGGGCGCGCGCGTCCTGCTCGGCGGCAAGACCCCGCATGGCGACGGTTATTTCTACCCGCCGACGGTGATCGCCGACATCCATCCGGATTCGGCCCTCCTCTCGACCGAGGTGTTCGGGCCGGTGGCGCCGATCATGCCGTTCGACGATATCGAGGATGCGATCCGCCTGGCCAACGCAACCGAGTTCGGCCTTGCCGCCTATGTCTTCACCGGCGACCTGAAAAAGGGCCTGGCCATTTCGGAGCGGATCGAGGCCGGCATGGTCGCGCTCAACCGCGGCCTTGTGTCGGATGCGGCGGCGCCGTTCGGCGGCGTGAAGCAGAGCGGGCTGGGGCGCGAAGGATCGCACCACGGGCTACACGAATATACCGAAGCCAAATATATCGCCGTGAGCTGGTAAGGCTCTTCGGGTCGCGAGGCGGCCGCTCCCGAAAGGGGGCGGCCGTTTTGCGTTTCTCCCCCCCCCCATCGAAGATGGGGAGGAATAAAAGATCAGTCCCCCGACCAGATCGGGGTCTTCTTGGTCTTCGCCAGGAACTCCTGCACGCCGCGGCGGAAGTCGTTGCTGCCATAGACCCTGGCGATCAGGTCCTGGATGTCGGGCAGTCCGTCGAACGTCATCCGCCGGATCGCTTCCTTGGTCGTCCGCGTGGTGAGCGGGGCGTTCTCGGCCGCGCGCTGGACCAGGGCATCGACTGCCGCGTCAAGCTCTTCGGGTTCGACGATCTTGTAGAGAAAGCCGCTGTCGAGCAGCTCCTGGGCGGTGATGATCTCGCCCAGCAGCACCATGCGCTTGGCGATCTGAATGCCGACAGCGCCACCGACCCGGGCATAGCTGCTGCTCGACAGGCAATTGCCGATGGTGCGGCCGATCGGCGAGCCGAACTTCGCATTGGGCGTCGCGACGCGGAAATCGCACGCCGAGGAGATGTTGATTCCGCCGCCGACCGCCCAGCCCTCGACGATCGCGATCGTCGTGGCCGGGATGCGGTCGATCGAGCGCATGAAGATATCGATCTCATTCTCGTATGCGACGCCGTCCATGCCGGTCTTCACATCGGCGAAGCCCTTGATGTCGGTGCCCGAGATGAACGCCTTGCCGCCGGTACCGCGGAAGGTGACGACGCGGACGCTCGGGTCGGCGGCGAGCGCGACGCAGATATCGTGGAGATCGACCCACATCTGATGGGTGAGCGCGTTATGCGCCGCGACATTGTCGAAGCGCACCCGAGCGATGGCGCCGTCGCGCTCGAGGATCGTCTGCCCCGTCATTCGGCGGCCGCCTGCTCTGCGGGCAGGAGTCCCTTTTCGACGAGCTCGCGGCGGATTTCGTCGCCATGCTCGTTAATCAGCGGCGGCGGGAAGCGGACCTGCTGCGGCGTGCCGCTCATCTTGACCGGGAAGCCAAGCGCCTTGAAACTGCCTTCGACCGGGTGCGCGATCTCCTGGACCATGTTCCGCGCCAACGCCTGTTCGCTCGCGACCGCATCCCCATAATCGAGGATCGGTGCGGCGGGCACGCCGGCGGCGAGCAGGGCATCGGTCCATTCCTGGCCGGTGCGGGTGAGGAAGGTCGGCGCGAGATCGTCGATCAGGGCAAGGCGGTTCACGACGCGCTGCGCATTGCTGTTGTAGCGCGGATCGTCCTGAAGTTCCTCGCGGCCGAGCACCTTGAGGAAGGTCAGCCACAGGCCCTGGTTTGCCGCAGCGATGACGAACCAGCCGTCGGACGCCATGACCGCCTGATAGGGCGCCGACATGCGGTTGGCTGAGCCGATCGGCTGGGGCGATTTGCCGGTGCCCCAGAGCTCGGTGGTCTCCCAGATCGACAGGCCCAATGCAGCCTCGAGCAGCGAGGCATCGACATATTGGCCCTTGCCCGACTTTTCCCGCCCGATGATCGCGCTGAGGATTGCATAGACCGAGAACAGCCCGGCGCCGAGATCGGCGACGGCGATCGAATTCTTGGCCGGCTCCATGCCCGGGAAGCCGTTCGAGCTCAGCACGCCCGACATCGCCTGGGCAACCAGATCGAAGCCGGGACGCTGCGCCCAGGGGCCGGTCTGGCCGAAGCCCGAGATGCTGGCATAGACAAGCCGCGGGTTGATCGCGTTCAGAGTCTCATAGCTCATGCCGAGCCGCGCCGCGACGCCGGGACGGGCATTCTCGACCAGAACATCGGCCGTCTTGACCAGGGCGTAGAGGATCTCGCGATCGGCCTCGTCCTTGAGATCGAGCGTGATGCTGCGCTTGTTGCGGTTGAGCGCCAGAAAGCCGGGGCTATCCTCGCCCTGCAGGCGGAAACCCATTGAATGCCGGGTCGAATCGCCGAGCCGGGGCGGCTCGATCTTGATCACATCGGCGCCCATGTCGCCGAGCAGCATGCACGCGAACGGGCCCGCCATGACCTGGGATATATCGAGCACCCGGATTCCCGCGAGCGGCAAAGTCGTCATTGATGATTCCTCTTTGTTCGTCATGTTCAGGCTATCGCCTCGATTGTGTCGGCGCCATGCGCTGCACCAGGGACCAGCGGCCGGTTGGGGTTGACCAGGGCCCAGATCAGGCCGCCCGCGACCGCCAGCGCTCCGGCGACGCCGAACGCTGCCGTCCAGCCATATTCGGCAGCGATCCAGGGCGTGAGCGACGAGGTCAGCGCGCCGCCGATCTGGCAGCCCATATTCATGAACCCGGCAACCACGCCGGTATGCGGACCGGCGATATCGGCGCTGACCGACCAGAAAGAGCTTTGCGACAGATACAGCGCGCCGGCACCGCCCGCCAGCACGACTACGGCAAGCCCGGTGCTCTGCGCCATGGATCCGAGCCCCACAAAGAGCGCGGTGAGCGCGAACGACGCGATCGCAAGCCCCGAGCGGCCGAGATAGAGGCCCCGCGCCGCCGTCACCCGGTCGCTGATCCAGCCGCCCGACAGGCAGCCGAGCATCATCATCAGCGGCGGCAGCATCGAGTAAAAGGCGCTCGCCTTCAGATCGACATGGCGCGCCTCGGCGAGATAGATGAAGAACCAGCTGAAGAAGATCCAGGCGACATAGCCAAAGGCGAAATAGCTGAAGAACAGGGCCCAGACATTGCCGCTCGAGAGGATCGCGCCCCAGGGTAGCGATTCGCGCGGCGCGCCGGGCGCGACGAGCCCGGCATGAATATGGGCGAGCTCGGCCGGCGACACGTCCTTATGGTCTTCAGGCGTGTCGCGCGCGAGCAGGAACCAGGCGAGGCCGGCGACCAGGCCGATGCCGGCGCACGCATAGAAAGCCGCGCGCCAGCCATCGGCAGCGATGATCGCTGTGATCAGGGGCGGGCTGAGCGTCGAGCCGGCGCCGACGCCCGCGAAGATCATGCCATTGGCCTTGCCGCGCTCCTGCACTGGAATCCAGCGCGAGATGAACTGGTTGCCTGCTGGGTACATCACCGATTCGCCAGCGCCGAGCGCGAAGCGGACAAGGATCAGCAACATCAGGGCATGAGCGCCCTGCGGCGAGACCACAGCGGTGAGGACGCACAGCACGCCCCACCAGATCAGGGCGATAGTGAGCACCCGGCGCGGCCCGAACCGCCAGGCAAGCCAGCCGGCGGGAACCTGGAAAACGGCATAACCGATCAGAAATGCGCTGAAGACCCAGCCGAGATGGATCTGGTCGATTCCATATTCCTGCCGCATCTGCACACCGGCGACCGAAATGTTGGTGCGATCGAGAAACGCGACAGCGCTCAGCAAAAAGAGCATGAAAATCAACAGGACCCGCACCCGCGAGCGTCTTGCCGTCGCCATCATGTTCAGTCCCCTCACGTCGTTTTTCGCCTGACGCTTATCGCTACAGGATCATATTGTATATGATATTGCACCCTGCTAGCATCGCTCGAAACAAAGAACAACGGCAGACCGGATGCCACGCATGCGGGCAATTTCGAAGCTTAGGGGAGATGGTTTGAAAAAGCACCGACTTGCGTGCGCGATGATCGCGCCGATGCTGTTTGTCTCGGGTGCGGTCGCGCAATCGGCGCCGCCGGCCAAGCCGCTGGCTGAGCGGATCGGGCATACCGACCCGAGCAAGTACCGCCATAGCGAGGCAGTCCATAACGGTGCCGGCTCGATGGAGTTCGCCCCGATCTTCGGCACCAATGCGCTCAGCACCAATTTGCTGTTCGTCCATCGCGGCGTGATCGCCCCGCACAGCGGCATCGGCGAGCATTTCCACAATAATTGCGAAGAGATGTTCGTCATCCTCGACGGCGAGGCGCAGTTCACGATCGACGGTCGCACGTCCCTGCTGAAAGGCCCCGCCGCGGTGCCCGACCGGATGGGGCATGCGCACGGCATCTACAATGCGACCGACAAGCCGCTGCAATGGGTCAACATCAATGTCGGCCTGACCAAGATCTACGACGCGTTCAACCTCGACGATCCTCGTGTCGGCGTGCCGCTCGACCCGATCCCGCAATTCATCTCTGCACGCTTCGACCCGGCGCTGTTGAGGCCGGTCGCCGGCATGGACGGCGGCACGGGCACGGTGATGTTCCGGCGCACGCTTGAGCCGAGCGTGTTCGCGACTGTCTGGTCCTATGTCGACCATCTGCGCATCCCCGTCGGCGCGTCGGTCGGCACGCGGACGATGCCCGACATGAGCGAAGTCTATCTCGTCCTCTCGGGCGACGGCGAGGTATCGGTCGGCTCCGAGACAGCGCCCATTCACACCGGGGACGTTATCCCAGTCGATCTCGGCCAATCGCGGTCGATACGTTCAACAGGATCGGCACCGCTCGACATGATGATTATCGGCGTCGCTCGCGACCCTGCCTCAAAAGCCGCTTTCGTCGCCGCTTCGGCCCCTCGTCCGAGGGTCGCCCGTTGAAGCGCGCTCTGTTCCTCGCAAGCGCCGCCATTGCCGTTTCAGCTCAGGCCGCAGGGCCGGCGGAGAATGACTGGCCGAGCTATGGCAATGACCAGGGTGCGACCCGCTATTCGACGCTCAAGCAGATCACGCCTGAAAATGTGAACAAGCTCGAAGTCGCCTGGACCTATCATATGCGGCCGGCGGGCTATGTGCCGCCGCCCTTGCCGCCCGGCTTTCCGGCCGGCTTCCGCCCGACCGGCTTTTCCTCGTCGCAGGCGACGCCGATCGTCATCAAGGGCGTGATGTATTTCCCCTCGCCTTACGGCAAGGTCGTCGCGCTCGATGCCGATACCGGCAAGGAGATCTGGACCTACCAGATGCCGCAGCGCGACCAGGCCTCGACCCGCGGCGTGCAATATTGGCCGGGCACAAAGGGCGCGAAGCCAGAGATTGTGTTCGGTACCCGAAGCGGCCGCCTGATCGCGCTCGATGCGGCAACCGGCGTGCCGGTGCCGACCTTCGGCACCGAAGGCATTGTCGACATGAAGACGCCCGAGGTGATGAACGGCAATCCCCGGTCGCAATATGGCATGTCGGGTCCGCCTGCCATTTACGGCGACCTGATCCTCACCGGCTCGCGCGTGCAGGAATCGCCGTCGCTTGGCGCCAAGGGCGATGTCCGCGCCTGGGATGCGCGCACCGGCAAGCTGGTCTGGACCTTCCACACAGTGCCCCAGCCCGGCGAACGCGGCCATGAGACATGGGAAGGCGATAGCTGGAAGGACCGGTCAGGCGTCAATGTCTGGACCCAGATCGTCGTCGACGAGAAGCGCGGCATTGCCTATCTGCCGATCGCTGCGCCTGCCTTCGATCGCTGGGGCGGCGACCGCAAAGGCGACAATCTGTTCGGCAATTCGATCGTCGCGGTCGATGCGAAGACCGGCAAATATCTCTGGCACTTCCAGGTCGTCCATCACGACATCTGGGATGTCGACCTGCCCGCCGCCACTCTGATGGATGTGAAGAAGGGCGGTCGCACGATCCCGGCGATTGCGGTGATGAGCAAGATGGCGATCCTGTTCATCCTCGACCGAGTCACCGGCAAGCCGATCTTCGATGTGAAGGAAGTGCCGGTGCCCACCGACACCGACATTCCCGGCGAGCAGCCATCGCCGACCCAGCCGATGCCGTCGGCACCGCCGCCGCTCACCCGGCTGTCGATGGATATGGCCGAGATGGCCGCGATCACGCCTGAGCTGAAGCAGCGCTGCCAGAAGATGGCTGACGATTTCCACATCGTCTCGAGCAAGATGTTCCAGCCGCTCCGTGCCGATTCAGCGGTCGCCTCCTTCCCCAGCAGCCTGGGCGGGATCGACTATGGCGGCGGCGCTTTTGATCCGCAGCGCGGGCTCTACATCGTCAATGTCAATTCGCTGGCGAGCCCGCAGCAGCTCGCCAAACAGGCCAATGGCTCCTGGGATCTGGCCCGCGGTTATGTCTATTTCATGGACCGCGAGACGCGCACGCCCTGCGGCCCGCCGCCCTGGGGCGAGTTGATGGCGATCGACGTCAGCAAGGGCACGATCGCCTGGCGGCGACCGCTCGGCACGACCGACAGCTTGCCGGAAGGCAAGCGCGACACTGGCCGGCTGAGTTCGGGCGGACCGATCGCGACGGCATCGGGCCTCGCCTTTATCGGCAGCACCGACGAGAACAAGCTGCGCGCCTTCGATACGCTTACCGGCGATGTGGTGTGGACCGCGCCCCTGCCGGCGGCGATCTATGGCTCGACCATGACCTATCGGGGCAAGAGCGGCCGCCAATATGTCGCCGCGGTCGATACCGGCGGTTTCAACGGCTCGCCCGTGTCGAGCGACGAAGTGCTTGCCTTTGCCCTGCCTAAATGAGGGGCCCAAGTGACGGGCCTGAAGTGACCAGTTGGAGTATAGGTTCGAGATGCTGACGATGCGAAAATCCGCGATGGGTGTGATGGCACTGGCTTTCGCCGTGGTGGCAAGCCGCGGGCTCGAGGCGCAGACTGCGCCGGCCGCCCCCAAGACGGCCGTCACGCCTGCACCGCCGCCCGGACCGGGCCTTGCGATCATCAACGAGAAGTGCGGCGCCTGCCACAGCACGACGACCGTCTTCAGCCAGCACCGCAGCCCCGACGACTGGGCGGCGACGGTCCAGCTGATGGTGGATCGCGGCGCCGATCTCTCGCCTGACGAGACGAGCGTCGTGATCGGCTATCTCGCCGAGAATTTTCCGGCCGAAGCGAAGCCGGCGGCAAAATGAAGACGAAGGGGGAGAGAATGAGAATGAAACTGACATTCGCACTCGCGATGGGAAGCGCGCTTGCGCTTGCCGCCAGCGCGCCGGCGCAGGAAGCGACCGCCCCGGCAGCGCCCGAGATCGTGCGCCTCGACCCGGGCCTGGACGCGCTGATCGCGCCCGGCACAAGCGTCGAAAAGGTCGCGACCGGCTTCAAGTTCATCGAAGGCCCGATGTGGCGCCAGGGCCGGCTCTGGTTCTCGGATGTCGGCGGCGAGGAGATCCGCGCGGTCACCCCCGACGGCAAGGTGGAGCTGCTGGTCGACCATGCCGGCGGCTATCCCAACCCCAAGCCGGGCAAGACGCTCGGGCCGAACGCGATGGTCACCGACAAGGACGGCACCATCCTCTATGCCCAGCAGGGCGGTCGCAACCTTTCCCGGCTCGACGCCAAGCTGAATATCAAGCCGTTCCTGAGCACCTATAACGGCAAGAAGATCAACAGCCCGAACGACCTGGTCTTCGCAAAGGACGGCGCGCTGTGGTTCACCGATCCGCCCTTCGGGCCGATGAACATGGACCCATCGCCGCCGCTCGAGTAGCCCTTCGCGGCAGTCTATCGCTATGCGGGTGGCAAGCTCACGCCGATGGTCACCGACCTGAAGCTGCCCAACGGCCTTGCCTTCTCGCCGGACGGCAAGACCTTCTACGTCAACAGCTATGGCCCGGAGATGTTCACCCGCGCCTATGATGTCGGCCCCGGCGGCAAGCTCTCCAACCCGCGCGTCTTCTTTTCCTATGATCGCAGCATGGGGCGGGGCGGGCCGGACGGGATCAAGGTCGACATGAAGGG
>Ga0105238_10001580_pt1 | contig 22795 bp, 14 predicted proteins | sample KBSC34metaG_FD_81526 | JGI IMG/M metagenome (GOLD analysis project Ga0105238, IMG submission 81526) | Corn rhizosphere microbial communities from Kellogg Biological Station, Michigan, USA - KBS C3-4 metaG | ecosystem: Host-associated > Plants > Roots > Rhizosphere > Soil | place: Michigan, USA...
AACAATCACCGTGAAACAAGCGGAATCCTGGGTATCAACTTCGTGTTGTTCACGTAGTCGACAAGTCCCCACCGCGCAAAACGCTTACCTACCGCGACATTGTGCGCCCGCGAACGAACTGCCCGAGGCGGCTTTGCGCTTTCTTTATATGGGTGGGCTGACTTCTTACCCCCATTTTACGTCGGTGGTTCTACCATCTTGCCGATCTGATTTCGCACTGATTGCGAGATCCGCGAGAGAGGAAGCACAAATGGACGTTCTGTTGATGTTGGGTCTGGCGGTCTTTTTTCTGTTGAGTGGCCTGTTGGTTGAGGCCTGTCGACGCTTGTAAGGAACGAATGATGGATGCGATGCAATGGTTGGCGGCACTGTTAACGGTCGGCTTGTTCGCCTACCTGCTGTTCGCCCTGCTTTGTCCGGAAAGATTCTCATGAATACATCAGCCTGGTTGGAAATGGGATTGTTCTTCGTCGTACTGCTGGCCCTGGTGAAACCATTGGGCTGGTACATGGCACGCGTGTATTTGAATCAGCCGTGCGGCCTGGATCGTGCTTTGGGGCCTTTCGAACGCGGGCTTTATCGCTTGTCCGGTGTAAAGTCCGACGAAGAAATGTCGTGGTCCACATACGCCTTGGCGACCCTGGTGTTTAATGGGCTCGGAGCTGTCGCCGTCTATGCCCTGCAACGTTGCCAGGGTTGGTTGCCATTAAATCCGCAGCAGTTGCCCGCCGTGGCGCCGGACCTTGCGTTTAACACGGCGGTCAGCTTTGCCACGAACACGAACTGGCAGGCATACAGCGGCGAAAGCACATTGAGTTACCTGACTCAGATGCTGGGGCTGACTGTGCAGAACTTTGTCTCGGCGGCGACGGGGATGGCGGTGTTGGTGGCACTCGTGCGTGGATTGACGCGGCGACTGTCCGACACGATCGGCAACTTCTGGATCGATCTCACGCGAAGTACGCTCTACATCTTGTTGCCGCTGTCGACAGTCCTGGCGATCGCGCTGGTTTCGCAGGGAGTTGTGCAGAACTTCTCGCCGGCTGTTGAAGTGTCACTGTTGCAGCCAACGAAGGATGCAACGGGAGCGGACGTCACGAGTCAATCGATTCCGTTGGGTCCGGCCGCGTCGCAGATTGCAATCAAGCAGCTGGGAACGAACGGCGGCGGATACTTCGGTGTGAACTCGGCTCATCCGCTCGAGAACTCGACACCGCTCAGCAACTTTCTGCAGGTGCTGTCGATTCTGCTGATCGCCGCGGCGATCTGTTACACGTTTGGCGACATGGTTGGAGACACACGGCAAGGCTGGGCTCTGTTGGCCGCCATGCTGTTGATCTTCGCTCCGATGTTGGCGTTGTGCGTCTGGTCTGAGCAGAGTGGGAATCCTCGCTTGACTGCCCTGGGAGTCGATCAAATCTCGAGTACCGTGCAGGGCGGTGGAAATATGGAAGGGAAAGAGGTTCGGTTCGGTGTTGCTGCCTCAGCCTTGTGGGCAACCGCAACGACGGCTGCTTCGAACGGCAGCGTGAACTCGATGCACGACTCGTACACACCGTTGGGTGGTCTAGTGCCGATCTGGATGATGGAACTGGGTGAAGTGGTCTTCGGTGGCGTGGGAAGCGGGCTGTATGGCCTGGTGATTTTCGCGATTCTTGCCGTGTTCATCGCCGGTCTGATGGTTGGCCGTACACCCGAATATCTGGGTAAAAAAATTGAAGCATACGAAATGAAAATGGCGTCTCTGGTCATCCTGATTCCGCCGATGGTGGTCTTGCTGGGTGCCGCTGTCGCCGTGTCGTTGGACGTCGGCCGAGGGGCGGTTTCCAACCCCGGACCGCACGCGTTCAGCCAGATCCTGTACGCCTTTTCGTCGGCAGGAAACAACAACGGCAGTGCGTTTGGCGGCCTGTCGGTGAACTCGCCGTTCTACAACCTGATATTGGGCGTGGCGATGTTGATTTCACGCTATTGGTTGATCGTGCCGACCCTGGCAATTGCCGGCTCATTAGCGAAAAAGAAATACACACCACCCTCCGCAGGAACATTACCAACTCATACTCCGCTGTTCATTGTTCTGGTGGCCGGGATGGTGTTACTGGTGGGGGCGTTGACCTTCGTTCCGGCATTGGCGTTGGGACCCGTGATTGAGCATCTGCAAATGACGTCGACGCAATAGACTTCATGCCAAAAATGGTGACGACGTCTGACTCGGTTGAAATCGCAACTGCGATGAACTCTCGCTGGATCTGTCCAATCATGAAGCGATCAGCGAGTAGAACGAATTAAAACGCATCCAAATTAAGTGCGGCCTCTCGCGAGACTGAGTTCATGGCGTCTAAACCATGTTTCAACGCGACACGTCCGTGCGATACGCACTCGAGGCGAAGTACTCGAGTTGAAAGAGGGCAATGACATGTCAACGAAAGCTGCGCGGCCATTATTCGATCCGCCGATAGTGAAACGAGCGATCTGGGACGCACTACGAAAGCTCGACCCGCGTCATCAACTGCGGAATCCGGTGATGTTCACCGTGTTTGTCGGCAGTGTGCTGACCACGCTGCTGGCGTTTAACACTTCCTCTGGGCCCGGTCAAGAATCGGCCGCATTTGTCGGAGCCATCGCGGCATGGCTCTGGTTCACTCTGCTCTTCGCCAACTTCGCCGAAGCAATGGCGGAAGGACGCGGGAAAGCTCAAGCCGATGCCTTGCGTCAGTCGCGCAAGGAAGTCATGGCCACGCGCGTGGTGGGCAAACAGCGCACGGAACAAGTTGCATCGTCCCACTTGAAAAAGGGTGACGTCTTGATCGTCAAGGCGGGCGAACTGATTCCGATCGACGGTGAAGTGATCGAAGGAGTTGCGTCCGTCGACGAAAGTGCCATCACAGGAGAAAGTGCGCCAGTGATTCGAGAGAGCGGCGGCGATCGCAGTGCCGTGACGGGCGGGACACGCGTTATCTCCGATGTGTTGACGATCCGGGCGACCGCGGTGCCGGGGGAAACATTCCTCGACCGCATGATCAGTATGGTGGAAGGAGCGAAACGACAGAAGACACCGAATGAAATTGCGTTGGATATTCTGCTGGCCGCGATGACGATCGTCTTCCTGCTTGCCTGTGCGACTCTGGTGCCGATCTCGGCCTACAGTGTGGTGCTCGCCGGACAGGGCTCGCCAATTACGCTGGCCGTTGTGGTGGCGCTGCTGGTCTGTTTGATTCCGACGACGATTGGGGGACTGTTATCGGCGATCGGGATCGCAGGAATGGATCGCATGATCCAGGCAAACGTGATCGCAACGTCGGGCCGCGCCGTCGAAGCGGCGGGCGACGTTGATGTGTTGCTATTGGATAAGACCGGCACAATCACCTTGGGCAATCGCCAGGCAGTGGAATTGATTCCGGCTGATGGCGTCACGGCGGAACAGTTGGCGGATTCCGCTCAGTTGGCATCGTTGTCGGATGAAACTCCGGAGGGTCGCAGTATTGTGGTGCTGGCCAAGACCAAGCATGGGCTGCGCGGTCGCAACGTCGAAGAACTGCGGGCGAAGTTCGTTCCGTTCTCGGCGAAGACTCGAATGAGTGGTGTCGACATGGACGGACGTGAGATTCGCAAAGGCGCCGTCGATGCGATGGAAAGATATGTCCGTGATCAGAACGGCGAGTTCCCTCAAAGTTTGCGGTTCCAGGTCGACCGTATCGCAAACGTGGGAGGAACTCCATTGATCGTGGCTGAAGGGAAACGGGCACTGGGCGTCATCTACCTGAAAGATATTGTTAAAGGTGGAATCCGCGAGAGATTTGCTCAATTGCGTCAGATGGGGATCAAGACCGTAATGATCACTGGCGACAATCCACTGACGGCCGCAGCGATCGCCGCCGAAGCGGGCGTTGATGATTTTCTGGCCGAGGCCACGCCAGAAGCCAAATTGGCATTGATTCGCCAGTATCAAGAAGGCGGTCGGCTGGTTGCCATGACTGGTGATGGAACCAACGACTCGCCGGCATTGGCCCAGGCAGACGTCGCTGTCGCGATGAACAGCGGGACTCAGGCTGCCAAGGAGGCGGGTAACATGGTCGATCTGGATTCCAATCCAACCAAGTTGATTGAGATCGTCGAGATTGGCAAGCAACTGTTGATGACGCGTGGCTCGTTGACCACATTCAGTATCGCCAATGACGTCTCCAAGTATTTCGCGATCATTCCTGCGGCGTTCGTGGGGACGTATCCGGAACTGAACCGTCTGAATGTGATGGGGCTGGCGACGTCGTCGAGTGCGATTCTGTCGGCGGTGATCTTCAACGCCCTGGTCATCGTTTTCCTGATTCCACTCGCACTACGTGGCGTGAGATATCGTTCCGTTGGGGCCGCAACTTTGCTGCGCGACAACCTGTTGATCTACGGCCTGGGCGGATTGCTCGTTCCGTTTGTGGGAATCAAATTGATCGACTTAATCCTGGTGGCTCTGCATCTCGCGTGAGGCAATTGCAGCGTCGAGAACCAAAAGAGAATAATATCATGATTCAGATTTTGAAGACGGCTTCGATCCTATTTGGCCTGTTGACGGTCTTGACGGGCGTAGTCTATCCGCTCGGCGTGACTCTGGTCGCTCAAGTGGTGTTTCCTCGTGCGGCGAACGGCAGCTTGATCGAAAAACCCGGCAAGCCTGCTGCTGCGACGAATCGAGGAGTCTCGCAACCGGCGACCGCACCTGGAACGTGGGCAGGATCGGACCTGATTGGTCAACCCTTTACGGATCCAGCCTACTTCTGGGGACGGCCTTCGGCAACGGCGCCGTTTGCCTTTAACAGCATGGGTGGCAGTGGTTCAAACCAGGCTCCGACCAATCCCGCCTTGACCGACACAGTGCGCGATCGTGTCAAAGCGCTGCGTGACGCTGATCCGGGTAACGAAGTGCCCGTTCCGATCGATTTGGTCACAGCGTCAGCCAGCGGTCTGGACCCACATGTGTCCGAGGCAGGAGCACTGTATCAGGCCAGTCGTGTGGCCCGACAACGGAAAGCTGACGCGGCGACGATCAATAAACTTTTGCTGGCCCACATCGAACGTCCAACCTTCGGGATTCTTGGGCAGGCTCGTGTTAATGTGTTGAGGTTGAATCTGGCATTGGATGCGGCACTGGCCAAGACGAATCCATGATTGGATTGGCCGGCCACTCAACCAAATAGCGTACACGCCTCTGAACACCGCAATCACATCCTCCCTGAGAGCTGGATTCATGAATCGAGAGCAGAATGGCGGATGACCGTCCGGATCCAGACAAGCTGCTGGCACGCGTGCAAGCCGAAGACGTGAAGCAGCGCCGCGGCAAGCTGAAGATCTTTTTTGGAATGGCGCCTGGCGTAGGCAAGACCTATGCCATGCTGCTGGCCGCACGGAGGGCCGCGACCGAACAGATCGATGTCGTCGTCGGATACATCGAACCTCACGCTCGACCGGAAACACATGCGCTGGTTCTTGGGCTGGACCTGATGCCGCGGCGTCTGGTGACTTACCACGGTCGAACCTCGGAAGAATTCGATCTCGAAGGCGCGATCACGCGGCATCCGCAGTTGATCCTCGTCGACGAACTGGCTCATACGAATGCGGAAGGTTCGACACACACCAAACGCTGGCAGGATATTCTCGACCTGCTCGATGCTGGCATCGATGTGTATACGACATTAAACGTTCAGCATCTGGAAAGTCTGAACGACGTGGTCGCTCAGGTCACGTCAGTACCCGTGCGCGAAACGGTGCCGGATCATGTGTTTGAGCAGGCTGATGAAGTCGAGCTAGTCGATCTGGCCCCGGACGATCTGATCGAGCGATTGCGAGAGGGAAAGGTCTACGTTTCCGCGCAGGCCTCGCGGGCGCTCGAGAATTTCTTTCGGAAGGGAAATTTGTTTGCACTGCGCGAGTTGGCTTTACGCAAAACAGCAGAACGCGTTAACGAGCAGGCGATCGATTATCGACAGCAGCACGATGTGTCACAGATCTGGGCCACGTCGGATCGACTACTGGTCTGTGTTGGGCCGAGCCCGATGTCGGCGCGACTGGTTCGCGCGACGCGACGCATGGCTGCCAGCCTGCGCGCTCCATGGGTTGCCCTGCATGTCGAAGTCGATCGCGCTAAAGCGCTGACGGAGACGGATAAGCAGCGGTTGGACAATAATCTGAAACTGGCTGATGATCTGGGCGCAAAAGTGGAAACGGCATATGGATCGACGTTCGCTGACGCGGTACTCGAATACGCACGGCACCACAATATCACGAAGATCGTGGTGGGAAAATCGCGGTTGTCTCGCTGGCAAGAATGGCTGCGCGGTGCGTTCGTTGACGAACTGATTCGACGTTCGGGTGACATTGATGTCTACGTCATCAGTGGTGACGCCGAGCAGCCGACCGAATCAAAACCGGTTATCGACAAGCCGCCGATTCGCTGGTTGCATTATGTCTGGTCGACGCTGGCCGTTGTCGGTTGCACGGTACTTAGCCTGGGACTCGCGCAACTGTTCGCGGCAACTAATCTGGCAATGGTCTATCTGGCTTGTGTCGTGGGGGTGTCGCTGGTGTGGGGCCGCGGGCCCGCCGTTCTGGCGGCCGTGCTGGGTATCGCCGCGTTCGACTACTTTTTCGTGCCGCCCTACCAGACGTTTGCAGTTGCCGATTCCCAGTATTTGTTGACGTTCGTCGTCATGTTGACCACGGCACTGGTTGTCAGTGCGTTGGCGTCGCGCGTCCATGCGCAAACGGAATTAACTCGCGAGCGTGAACGTCGAACCGCGGCCCTGTTCTCGCTCAGCCGAGAACTGGCTCGACTGCCGACCGTAGCGAGCGTCGCGAATGCGACTCAACGGATCATTTGCGAAGCGTTCGATGTGCAGGTCTGGATTATTGTTCGGCACCCTGACGGAAGGTTTGCTCCGCCAGATCAAACGGTGAATGAAATGCCCCCTCACAAGCATGAAGGTGTAATCCGATGGGTGTTCGACCACCGCCATCCAGCAGGGGCCGGCACCGACACCCTGCCAGGAGCAGACGGTACCTATCTGCCGCTGTTGGGGGCCGACAATCTAGTCGGCGTGTTGGGCGTACGACCATTTTCGGTAGACACGCGACTGACCGTCTCGCAGATGAAACTGCTGGAGGCCTTCGCAGGGCAGGTTGCCATGGCGCTTGAACGGTGCAATCTGGCTGTCCAGGCAGAATCGGTCCGTTTGCAGATGGAAACCGAGCGGCTGCGAAATACATTGCTCAGCGCGGTTTCGCACGACCTACGCACGCCACTCACGGCGATCACCGGTGCAGCAAGTCTGTTGACAGGTGAATCCGATCAGCTGTCCGACGTTGCTCGGCATGAGTTGGCAGAATCAATTCTGGATGAATCAGATCGATTGAACCGTCTGGTAGCCAACCTGCTTGACATGACGCGATTGGAAGCCGGTGCGATTGCACTGAACCAGGAACTGCAACCGATCGACGAAGTGATCGGAGTTGCGTTGCATCGACTGGAGCGACAACTACGCGGACACGGCGTCGATTTGCATCTGGCCGCGGATCTGCCTCCCGTCATGATCGACGGGATTCTGATTCAACAGGTGTTGATCAATCTGTTGGACAACGCTGCAAAGTTTGCCCCTGCCGGGACATCAATCGAACTAAACGCCTTCCATAAGGATGGCGCACTGGTTGTGGAAGTCTCCGATCATGGTCCCGGTTTTCCGCACGGCGAAGAACAGCGAATTTTCGAGAAGTTCTATCGCATCGAAGGGCAGTCGAAAATCGGCACGGGGATTGGCCTGGCAATCTGCAAGGGCATCATCGAGATGCATCGCGGTACGATTGCGGCAGAAAACAGGACCGGTGGCGGGGCTGTGATTCGGATCACATTGCCGTTGGAATCAGAGGCCACTATTGACAGTATCGAACCAACGAATGCGATCGGTCATGAAGGCGCAATCGAGGATCAGGCTGCAACCGCGTGAATTCGCGGCATCGCGATCGTTCAAATGTTGTCGGCTTACCCGCAACGCGCGAGCGGTATCACTTTTCTGATCCCGACTCAATCGCCGATCCCGCCGATCCGCGGCCGGGTCAGGCGAGCAGCTCGTGCACGATATTCGCCTTGGTGACATCGGGGTCCGTCAGGCTGGCGTCGCGTCCTTCGTGCGGATGCGTCAGCAACCGATGGTCCAATCCCAATGTATGGAGCAGCGTTGCGTGCAGGTCGTGGACGGTGACGACGTCTTTGATTGACGCATAGCCGAAATCGTCGGTTGCACCGTGGAGATGGCCCGCTCGAAAACCACCACCGGCCAGCCACAACGAGAAGGCGCGGCGGTTGTGATCGCGCCCGTCGGCTCCTTGGGAGATTGGTTGGCGACCAAATTCACCCGTCCACAGGACAACCGTATCGTCGAGCAATCCTCGTTGTTTCAGATCCATCACAAGTGCGGCACTGGGCTGATCTGTTCTGGCACACAGCCCCTTCAGGCTTTCAGCGTTCTTGCTATGAGTATCCCAAGGCTGTCCGTTCATGAAGATCTGTACAAACCGGACACCGCGTTCAATTAATCGCCGTGCCAGCAGACAGCGTGTACCATATTCCTGTGTGGTCGAATTGTCCAAACCGTAAAGCTTGCGAGTCGCCTCGGTTTCCGTCGCCAGATCCAATGCTTCCGGTACGGCCAACTGCATACGCGAGGCCGTTTCAAAGTTGGCGATGCGCGCTGCCAATTCGTCACTTTCGCGATGACGACTCAAGTGCCGACGGTTCAATTCTTCCAGCAATTGTAATTGATTGCGTCGCGCGCCTGGTCCGATCCCTTCGGGAGTTTGCAGGTTGAAGACGGGAGATGCACTCGAGCGAAATGGCGTGCCTTGATAGAGCGCCGGCAGAAATCCGGATGACCAATTCTTTTCGCCGTCGACCGGCAGTCCACCCGGATCGCCCAGAACGACATACGCTGGCAAGTTTTCGTTGGCCGATCCCAACGCGTACAGCACCCATGATCCCCATACGGGCAGCCCCGCCAGGAACTTCCCGGTGTGAATCAGCCGCAAGGCGGCCTCGTGGTCGACAGATTCGGTCGCCATCGACCGAATCAGGCAAATGTCATTCGCAATGCGAGCGGTGTGGGGCAGATGTTCGCACAGATCCATTCCGCAGTCACCGTGCTTTTCAAACTTGAATGGACTGCCGAGGACGTTGCCCTTTTGCTTGTCAAAGTGGACTTCGATCTCGCCGCCTGGATACGGCTTGCCGTGCCACTTCTGCAGTTCTGGCTTGGGGTCGAACAGATCCATCTGGCTCGGGCCGCCGTGCTGGAACAGGCAGATGACTCGTTTCGCTTTCGCCGGTTTGGTTTGAGCAGCGATACCAGGCGGGGCTGAGGTCGCGGCACCGGCCTGACCCGCGAGAAGTTGTGACATCGCCAGCGCGCCGATGCCGCCTGCATATCGGCCCAGGAAGGCTCGGCGCGATTGGTATTCCCAGACACTCGAATCGTGAATCATGGAGCGGACCTTAAGTGGCGTGCGAATCCAGATGAAACGATCTCGGGCGGTATCAGTGGCAGGTGTGAACTATTCAGCAAGTCCTTCAAGCAATTCCCAACGTTCGAAACAGGTCGACAATTCCTGGTCGATGTCTGCCAGACGTTGGGTCGCCTTGGCGATTTCCAGTTTATCCTGTTGATAGAAGCTGGGGGAAGCCATTGTTGCGTGCAGCGATTGCAGTTCCTGCTCTAGCTTTTCAATCCGCTTTGGCAACTGTTCCATTTCCTGCTGTTCTCTGAACGATCGGCGTCGGACTTTGGCAGTCACCCCCGGCTTGGGCTTTTCCTGCGACGCTGTCGCCGTCGGCTTTACCGAGGCAGCAGGAGCAGATCCTTCGATGGCTGCACGTTGTGCCAGCCAGTCGTCATAACCCCCGTAGTATTCTCGGACCAGTGCATCACCTTCGAAGACCAGTGTGTTGGTCACCACATTATTCAGGAAGGCACGGTCGTGACTCACCAGCAGTACCGTTCCTGTGTACTCAACGATTAGATCCTCAAGCAGGTCCAGCGTTTCGGCATCCAGATCGTTGGTCGGTTCGTCGAGGACCAAGATGTTTGACGGTTTTGCAAACAGCTTAGCTAGCAGTAGCCGGTTACGCTCACCACCGGACAAATAGCGCGCGGGGCGACGGACTCGCTCTGGCGAGAACAGAAAGTCTTCCAGATAGCCGATCACATGGCGATTCTGGCCATTGATTTGCAGGATGTCTTTCCCCGGCGAGACGTTTTCCTGAACCGTCTTTTCTTCATCCAGTTGCGCACGCAATTGATCGAAATAGGCGACTTCGAGATTCGTGCCCTGCCTCGTCTTACCCGATGTCGGTGCGAGTTGAGCAAGCAGCAGTCGCAACAATGTCGTCTTGCCAGCTCCATTAGGCCCGATGATCCCCACCTTCTCACCGCGCATGATGGTCGTGGTCAGATTGCGGATGATCGGACGTCCGTTGATTTCATACGAGACATCCTTCAAGTCGATCACCAGTGCGCCGGAACGTTCGGCTTCCTGAATTTCGACTTTGACCGAGCCAATCTTTTCACGTCGTGCCTGGCGTTCTTCCCGCATTTTCTTCAGTGCACGGACCCGGCCTTCATTGCGGACGCGACGGGCTTTGACGCCCTTGCGGATCCACGCTTCTTCGACAGCCAGCTTTTTGTCGAACAGCGCCTGTTGTTGCTCTTCCGCAGCGAGCGCCGCTTCTTTGCGTTCCAGGAATGTCGCATAGTCGCACGGCCAATCGAATAAGCGACCGCGATCAAGTTCCACGATCCGCGTGGCCAGTCGTTGCAGGAAGACGCGATCGTGTGTCACAAAGATCAACGTGCCGACGTAACGCAACAGGAACTCTTCGAGCCAACGGATGGCATCGATATCAAGGTGGTTCGTGGGTTCATCGAGCAGCAAAACGTCGGGCTCAGAGACCAGTGATTGAGCCAACAGGACACGGCGTTTCATTCCGGACGACAGCGTGTCGAATGGCGTCAAAGGATTCAACTGCATCCGCTCGAGCAGCTTTTCGATGCGATGTTCGATCTGCCAGCCCGTTTCGTGATTGAGGGCATGGGCCTTCAGTTCCAGTTCCAGTTTCTGGGTCGCAGTCAGATCAGCGTCCGGATGATGCAAGTGAAACTGCGCGGCGACGGCAATTCCTTGGTCGCCCAGGCCAGTCGCAACCTCGTCAAAAATCGTACCTGTATGTCCGACGGGAACATCCTGAATCAGGCGTGCAATCCGAGCCCCCGCCTGAACTTCGATGACTCCCTGGTCCGGCGGCAATTGTCCGACCATCAATTTCATCAATGTCGACTTTCCCGCGCCGTTTCGACCCAGCAAGCCGACACGTTCACCGCGTTCGATTTGCAGGTCGACATGTTCGACCAGCGGTGGCGATTCGAACCCAAATGTCACATCCCGCAGACTTAACAACGCCATCCAGATCTCTACCTTGATAAATGCAACGAAGGCTCAAATTGACCGAGAACCTGTTTTGTATGAAACCAGCGGCAGGAACAGAAGTGGTCCCAAGAAATGGGATCACAAATGTCTCCGGGCGGACGGCGAACTGACAGAGGACCTAACACGATTGCCGGACATGACATTACGCGGTCGCAGCGTGTCGGAAAATCAATTCGCCGCGACCGTGGGACAGAAAATCGCCGTGGTAGAAATCCAATTGTTCGTCGATCAAAGCCGGGTCGAACTTCAACCCGTGACCATCAAGTTCTGCCAGCAACATGCGCAAGTATTGAAAATGCCCCGTCGTGGCATACCGAAAAGTCGGCAACAGTGGCGGACGGCGAGCACCAAATAGTCCAATCGTGCCACGGCGCATTTCGGCACCGGCCCGGATGCCGCACTCGCCAAAAGCCAGGATTGTTCCGGCCAACATTCCGAAACCCAACATGTCTTTGACTGTCCCCCCGATGGCGATCAAGCCACGGCGCATGCATAACCCGATCTCGTTGCCGGCATCGCCATCGACCAGCAACCTTCCGCCAGTCATTCCTTTGATTGATCCTCGATAGGCCGCTCCGACCAGGTGTTCGGCATTGCCTTTCACATGGATCGATCCGCCATGCATTTCGCCGCCGACCCAGGTGCCGACATTTCCGTGAACGACAATCTGTCCACCACGCATATCGCTGCCGACATGGCGACCGGCGGGACCGTGAATCTGGATCGAACCTGTGTGCAAATGGGCGCCGAGCCAGTGGACTCCTGCCAGATTTCCTTCGAAGTGGAATTGCTGATCGCCGGGATCGCCACTGACCTTGAACAATTCGGCGAGCGGAATCTTTTGATTGCCGTGAAAGATCTCGAACCGCTCAATCGCTGCGAGTGATTTATCGTGTGCCCAATCGGGTGTGAATCCTTCGACCTCGACAGGGACCGACGTGGTGCCGAAATACGTCAATCGCAAAGCCATCTGGTCGTCATTCCTGTGGATATCGGTCGGTGCGCGCTGGAAATGCGCGGACTCAATCTGGATTGCGGTCATTCCGGTGGGGACGTCACACTAACGGCAGACTGACAACGAAACAATTCTGACCTTCAGAGAAATTGGAACGCGATGCGAAAAGGGGCCCTGGTGTTATGCGGTGGGTTGTCAACACGAATGGGTGTCGACAAAGCGAGCCTGCCGTTTGGTCCCGAAGCGATGCTCCAACGCGTCGTGCGATTGGTGAGTCAGTGCGTTCCGAATACACAGATAGTCGTCGTGAGCGGAACGGAACAGACGCTGCCGGACTTGCACCGAAACATCAGGATCGTGCAGGATCGAACTGCAGAACGCGGTCCCCTTGAGGGGATTTCTGTCGGGCTCAAGGAGTTAGAATCTCAGGCGGACGCAATTGCAATCGTCACCTGCGATGTCCCATTGCTGGTCCCCGCGTTTGTGGAACGGCTGTTTTCGTGGCTTGGTGATTTCGATGCGGTCGTACCGTGCGATACGACGCACGTTCATCCGTTATCAGGAGTCTACCGTCCAGCGGTGCGATCGCGGGTCGATCAGATGCTGGACTCAAACCAGTTGAAGGTTCGATCGCTACTCGAACGAATTCGGACGCGCGAAATTTCGACGCATGAATTCCTGGATGTCGACCCGGAACTGTGGTCTTTGCGAAACCTGAATCATCCCGATGAATATGAACGCGCCCTGGCAAGTGCCGGTTTCGTCGCGCCAAACGATTCGCACGCAACGTGAGACCGCATCACATGGAAAAACGAAAGCCCAACTTTGAATTCTGTTGGGCTTTCGAATCGACAATTACTTCAACTTTTCGACCAATTCCTGAATGGCCTTGCTGTCTTCAGCGGCGTTCACTTTAGTGTTCTTCGAGGCAACCTTGCCCGATTTATCGATCACGAACGTCCAACGTGCGGTCGTCACGTTTCGGACCAGCGATTCTTCTTTGCCGTCAATTGTCGCTTTGACGGTCTTTTCGCCGTGCGTAACTGGAACCCCAAACTTCTCGGCCACCTTCCCGTCGGTGTCAGCCAGCAGCGGGAAGTTCAATTCGTGAGCTTTCTTGAACAATTGGTGGTTCTTCACCGAATCGCCGCTCACGCCGATGACTTCCACCCCTTTTTCGGAGAGCGCCTTCATGTCGTCGCGAAAGCCACACGCTTGCTTGGTACATCCACCAGTCATGTCGGCGGGATAGAAATAGACGACGACAACTTTCTTGCCGACGTGATCCGCCGACTTCCAGTCTTTGCCCGAATCGTCTTTGGCCTCAAAGGCTGGAGCCGCGTCGCCCACTTTGAGATCGACTTCGGCTTGAACTGGCGAAACGTTGGCAAACAGACCGATGACCAATGTGGCAAACGCGAGCGAACAGACTTGTCGAATCATGCAAAACCTCCTCTGCTGATGATTTCCCTCGGCCAAAATCACGCGATCCGGCCAATGTTGTCGGCGATTGGGGATTCAATCACACGTTCGTTCCCCGCCGCCATGGCAACGATTGAGTCGCTCGGTGGAAATTCCCCGCGCGACAGGAATCTGTTGGTTCCTGTGCGTCGTTTGTTGGGTGACCCTGTTTCTCCACCGAGGCTTGCGAGTAGCATACGGCGTCGGGAAATTGAGCGTCAACCAACGAGTCTTCGAATGCTGACTTCGCCGTTTGTTCGTCGATCGCTGCTAATTTTTGGTGGCTTCGGCGTGATATGTCTGATTGTGCTGACTTTGGTCGGATTGTCTGTCCCCGCCACGGCCGAAGGCATTTCGACGTTACGCTGGCGATTGCTATCAGCAGAAGTCGTCCTCCTGATTCTCGGTCTGTTCCTGCTGGTTCAGCTCACGCACAGTTGGATCTTGCAGGTGATCGATCTGACCCGCGCCACGCGTCAATTGGGGGGCGGTCATTCACCCGAGCGTTTGCCGGTCGATGACGAACAGGAATTGGGACGCTTGATCGAATCGTTCAATGAAATGGTTCATTTGGTTGAAGCACGCCGCGTTCAACTCGTGAAGAACCAGCAACGCGTCACCAGCGACAACGAGCAACTGGCGACGGTGCTCGAGGCAATGGTCGAGGGCGTGATTGCGATTGACCAGGACGAGCAGATTCTGCTGGCGAATCTGGCGGCGATTCGTCTGCTGGATCTCAAGGCGTTCAACGTTGTCGGTCGCCGAATGTGGGAGACGATTCGGATCCCTCAAATTCATGATCTGGTCCGCGCGACGCTCGCTGGGGGAACTGAAGCTCGGTTAGAAGTCGATGTTCCCTGGACCTATTCCACAGTGGCCGTCGTGGCGTCACGCTTGCCTGGCGATCCCAGTCCAGGTGCTGTGCTGGTGCTGCACGATGTCACCGAATTGCGGCGTCTGGAAAACCTGCGGCGCGAATTTGTCTCAAACGTTTCACACGAATTGAAGACTCCGCTGGCATCCATTGCGGCCTATGCTGAAACGTTGCTGAACGGGGCACTCGACGATCCGGACGTCAGCCGCACATTTATCGGCCGAATTTCCGAGCAATCGGAACGGTTGAGTTCCTTAATCATGGACCTGCTGGAACTGGCTCGGATTGAATCGGGTGAGCACGTATTCCAGGTGGATGCGATTGATGTCATTCCGATCCTGCGACTCGGTGTCGATGATCATCAAGCGATCGCTCAGTCGAAGCAACTCAAACTGACAATCGACTGCGCCGAACCCTCATTGATTGCGATGGTAGATCCGGAAGGATTACGGACGATCGTGGATAATTTGATCGGCAACGGAATCAATTACACGCGGCCCGGTGGTTCGATCACCGTTCGGTCCTATTCGAACAATGGCGATGTCATCCTGGAAGTTCAGGACACAGGTGTCGGGATTGCCAAAGAGTTCCAGTCGCGTATTTTTGAACGGTTCTTCCGAGTCGATCGGGCTCGGTCGCGTGAAATGGGAGGCACCGGCCTGGGTCTATCGATTGTGAAGCACCTGTGCAATGTATTTGGTGGCAGCGTCAAAGTCTCCAGCCAGGTTGGACAGGGTAGCACCTTCACCGTTCAGTTAAAGGCCGCGCCTGTGGCTTCCGTCAGCGCGTTGACTTGATCTTGGCGGTGCCGGATCAGTCTGTTGAAATGTGGTTTTGGTTCTCGTATCGCCACCAGTATCGATCGCAAATAGTCGTTGTATCAATCAGAGGATTTGCAGTTCATGTCATCGTCACTTGATCAATTGCTCGATTCATCCGATGCCACATTGTGGGAGGTCGTGACGAAGGGACCGGGGCCGGAAGGGGCCTTGCCGCTGACGGAAGAGATGCTGCTGAATGCGCCCAGTGGTGACTTGTTCGGATTGACTCAAAATGCCGGTATGGGTTGGAACCCGGCAGAATTGTTGCGGAAGCAGTTTCTGATTCTGAGCACTCAGGGTGGTATCCGTGGCGAAGACGGCAAACCGATCGCGCTTGGGTATCACACCGGGCACTATGAGGTCGGTCTCTTGATGCGCGCCGCAGCCGAAGAACTCAAACGGCTGGAAAGCTTGCCATTTGCCGGCTACGTCAGCGATCCGTGTGACGGCCGGTCACAGGGGACTGTCGGCATGATGGATAGTCTGGCGTATCGTAACGATGCGGCCGTCGTCCTGAAGCGGCTGATCCGTTCGTTGCCGACCCGCAAAGGTGTGATCGGCGTCGCAACCTGCGACAAAGGATTGCCAGCGATGATGCTGGCCCTGGCCGCTCAGAAACAGTTGCCCTGCGTCATCGTGCCGGGCGGCGTCACCTTGCCTCCGGCGGCCAGCGAAGATGCGGGCAAGGTACAGACGATTGGCGCACGGTTTGCGCACGGCGAAATCACACTCGAAGAAGCCGCAGAAGCGGGGTGCCGTGCCTGCGGTTCACCCGGCGGTGGTTGCCAGTTCCTGGGAACCGCAGCGACAGCTCAAGTGGTCGCCGAAGCGCTCGGGATGGCGTTGCCTCATTCGGCACTCGCCCCGTCGGGCCAGCCAATCTGGCTTGACATCGCGCGGCGCTCCGCCCGTGCCGTCGTCGAAATGGAACGGGCGGGTACGACGATCCGCGATGTTCTGACCCCCAATGCGTTGCACAACGCGATGGTTGTCCACGCCGCGTGCGGCGGGTCAACAAACCTGTTGTTGCATATCCCGGCGATTGCGTTTGAAGCCGGCCTGGTTCGCCCCACCGTAGACGATTGGAGTCGCATCAATCGCCAGGTGCCTCGATTGGTGGACTGCCTGCCGAACGGACCGGTGGGACATCCAACGGTGCGGTTTTTCCTGGCAGGCGGCGTGCCCGAATTGATGTTGCATCTGCGGACGTTGGGCCTGCTGAAACTGGACGCCTTGACGGTTTCCGGCCGCAAACTAGGTGAAGTGCTCGATTGGTGGGAACGGTCTGAGCGTCGGGTTCGCCTGAGAGAATTGTTGCAGACACGAGACGGAGTCGATCCGGATACAGTTGTGATGTCACCGTCCGCAGCGCGCGAGCGGGGTTTGACCAGCACGGTGACATTTCCCGTCGGGAATATCTCGCCCGAAGGGTCCGTCATTAAGAGCACGGCGATCGACAAGAGTGTGGTTGACCCTGATGGTGTCTATCGCAAGACCGGTCCCGCCCGGGTCTTCACATCGGAGCGAGCGGCAATTGCGGCCGTCAAAGGAAGGCCGATGCGCCAATTGAAAACGGACGGATCGAGCAGCGGTCTGTCTGCGGAAGTCGTCAATCTGGCACCCATCAAAGAGGGCGACATTATCGTGCTGATGTGCCGAGGTCCTCTTGGCTGCGGGATGGAAGAGACATACCAGATTACGTCGGCCCTGCGCTATCTTCCGTTCGGCAAGCATGTCGCTCTGATTACAGACGCACGTTTCTCAGGCGTCTCAACAGGTGCTTGTATCGGACATGTTGGTCCCGAAGCGCTCGACGGAGGACCGATCGGCAAGTTGCGCGACGGTGATCTGATTCGCATCGAGATCGATACTCGCAATCTGGTCGGCTCGCTGAATTTCATTGGGACACCTGGCCATGAAGTGTCGCCCGAAGAGGGAGCGAAGATTCTTGCTGAGCGTCAACCAGCGGTTCCGCTGCATTGTGATCCAAATCTGCCGCCGGAAACCAAACTGTGGGCACTGTTGCAGCGTGCCGGTGGAGGGACTTGGGCCGGATGTGTTTACGATGTCGACAAGATCGCTGCCGCCTTGGAGGCGGGCATGGACAAGCGTTGATTTTGACTGTGCCTCATTCACACGTCAGAGTTGCGGCAGATCGATTTGATCCCCTGGGCAGAAAGTTGTGGATCGATTCTGTTCAAAAGGCGTTCGTGCATGTCGCCAACGTCGATCGAGTTTGAGCATGATGGTTACCGCTGGCAATGTCGAGTGTGCGGATACCTCGTCGTCGCTCGTCCATCGTTCTTTGGCGATTCGACGTGCCCTCGCTACGGTAGTTTGTCATGGCTGAAAGTGAGCCTCGATTCCGACAGACGCTCTGCCTGGGGGCGATTGCGAGATTTGGGTCTGGTCGCCGAAGTCGACGAAGTCAGTCACGATTGGAAAATCGACCTGTCGAATCGGCCAGTCGCCGACGACGAACTTGCTCTGCCGACACAGATCGAACCCATTTCTGAGTTGGATCTCAGCGGTACTCGCGTGACGGACAAAGGCGCAGCAGCGCTGGCGGAATTGGAACGGCTGGAGGTCTTGGAACTCGGCAACACGGCCGTCTCTGACAAGACGCTCGAGAAGATCCATCAACTTCGATGGATGCAGGTCCTGGGACTGAACGGAACAGATATTTCCGATGCCGGATTGCATCTGTTGTCAGGGCTGGACCGCCTGTGGTGTCTCGATCTCGATGCAACGAATGTCACCGGAAGTTCGTTTGGTTCGTTGTCATGTCTGCGGAATCTGGAATGGTTGTTCTTGTCGCACACTCAAGTGGGCGACACCGCAATTTCGATTCTATTGTCATTGCCACGCCTGGAAGAGCTCTGGCTGGTTGACACTCCCATGACCGAGCAGGGACGGCGGAGAATGGAGCGTCAGTCCACCTTTCAGATCCATTTTGAGGAATCTGGATTCTGAGCGACCCCACAAAATCAGTCGGGAATCATCCAGGTCCAAACTCGTGACTGCAGCAAGGTCAGCACACCGACCAGGGCAACCAATACGACGCTGTGGAAGAAGACGAACCGTAAGATCTTGCCTTCGCCCCCTCGTTGTTCAGTGGCGACCGCGGCAACGACAATGCTCTGAGCATCGATCATCTTGCCCATCACTCCACCCGTGCTGTTCGAAGCGACGATCAGTGTTGAATTCAGTCCCAATTGTTCGGCTGTGATTCGCTGCAAGCTGCCGAACAACGCGTTTGAAGAGGTGTCGCTGCCGGTCAATGCCACACCCAGCCAGCCCAGGAGCGGAGCAAAGAACGGGTACAAGGAGCCGGTTCGTGTGAAAGCAAGTCCCATGGTCGCGTCACTGCCCCCATACTTCGTCGTGTACGCCAACGCCAGCATCGACGCAATGGTGAACAGAGCCCACCGCATCTCGAACAATGTTTGGGCAAATTGAGTGCAGAATTGTCTAGCAGAGATTTGCAGCCAGAAGGCTGTCAAAATCGCGGCGAGAAAAATACCCGTTCCGGTGGTGGCCAACCAGGGAATTTGAAAAACCGCTTCTTCCGGCTTATTGGTGCGAGTTTCCCCTTCATCGACCGGGGCGACAGGTGCCGTACGGTAAACCCGATGATGCAGCCCCGGAACTGGAACCACGAATCGGGTATATCCCGCCAGCATATTCGGCTCTTTCGCGGTGCCACCGCTCAGCGCGGCCTTCACTGGCGGCCAACCCCATAGGAAGACCAGCACGGAAAGGATGACCCACGGCATCCATGCATAGACAATCTTCCCGGTCGTCAACGGTGGTCCAATCTCGGATGCGCTCACCGCGGCTTCATCCGGAAAACGCCAAATCTCTTTCGGCTGCCAGAAACGCAGCATGACGGCGAGGACGAGCAACGAACCAAGTCCACCGACAACATCGACCAAGGTCGGTCCGTGAAAACTGGCCATCGTGAATTGCAATCCCGCAAAGGTTCCTCCACAAACCAGAATCGCCGGCCAGCAGCCGACGACTCCGCGCCAGCCCGACATCACGGCAACCAGCCAGGCGGGAACGATTAGTGAAAATATCGGCAGTTGACGTCCGGCCATTTTGCATAGGGCCATTTCGTCCAATCCCGAAACAGTCGCCAGTGTAATGATCGGAGTTCCCAACGCGCCAAAGGCGACCGGCGACGTATTGGCAATCAGTGCCAACCCCGCCGCATACAAGGGTGAAAATCCCAGACCAATCATCAACGCGGCGCAGATTGCCACAGGTGTGCCAAAGCCGGCGGCCCCTTCAATGAACGTCCCGAAACAGAAGGCGATCAGCAGGGCCTGGACACGGCGATCAGGTGACAGCGCCGCGACCGACCGCTTGACGACTTCGAATTGCCCGCTCTTCAGCGTCAAGTGAAATAGGAAAACGGCAGCAACGACAATCCAGCCAATCGGCAGCAATCCAAAACACGCGCCATAAGCCGCCGAGGCGAGCGCCGCATCGCGCGGCATGCCGAACCCGAAGATCGCCACCGCGAGCGCGGTGATTAAACCCGCCAACGCGGACTTGGGAGCACTCAATCCTGCCGCGAGCAGACCCAGCAGCGCGATAATTGGCAGCGCCGCCAGAATGGTTGACCACAACGGCGAGTTCAAGGGATCGTAAACCTGAGTCCAGTCCATGCCAGCAAGGTCCTTTGCGACGACTTCACTTCAAATTCCGCCGGACCGCTGAAACGGCAGACCGGTCGAAGTCGTGCAAGGATGCCGTACCCGTCGCAAAACGACAAGCGGTCGAGCGTACATGCTCGTACATGCTGGCTAATGCCGGATGAGGCCATTCGTCGAGTTCTCATGATCTTTACCTTCTGAATGTTTAGCGGGTATTGCCTTGGCGATCTGCGGAAAACAGAGATTCTCGCTGTCAAGATCAATTGAGAATCCGATCGCGGCAGCTCGTCTGGACCGTGAAGGCGGTTCCGTGTCTAATCTCGCTCGGATATTGGACAGGGATGTCGTTGTGGAAAGTTTGCTTCGTCTCGTTCCCTTTGTGGTGCAGCAGCGCCGGGCACTGATTGTGTCGGTGCTGTTCTCGATCGGCGCCGCGCTGTTCACTGTGGCACAGTTATCGCTGATCTATCCCGCGATGAAGCTGCTGCTGGAGGGCAAGACGTTTGGTCAGCACGTGCAGTCCGAATTGCAGTTGGCCCGATCGACAATCGAAGCCGAAACGAAGCACATCGCAATTCTGGACGGCGAACTGCAAGACACATTGCTGAACACGCCCGAGCATGCGTCCGAACGTCGACGCTTCAGTGATGAACGAAGTCGCGCACAGGTCGATCTGTCCAAAGCCACTCGCAATGAACAGATCTTCGCCTGGCTGTCAGAACATATTATCCCGTACCTGCCGACCGATTCGTTCAATTGCCTGGCCTTTCTGCTGGGAGCGTTGCTCGTTCTGACGCTGATCAAAGAGAGCTGTTCGTTGCTACAAGAGTTGATGGTCGGACACGTTGTGCAGCGAATCCTGCAGTCGCTGCGGCAGCAACTATTTCGCCATACGTTGCGTCTGGACCAGCAAACACTCGCACTTGAGACCACACCAACGTTGATGTCGCGGTTTACCTTTGACCTGTCACAAGTCGCGCACGGATTATTGCTGTTGGGCAGCAAGATCGTCGTGGAACCGTTGAAGGTGATCATCTGCGTCGGCTGTGCGTTCGGCACAAACTGGCGATTGACCCTTTTATCCTTTGTTTGTGCGCCAATTCTGGCACTTTTGTTTGGGGGCTTGGGAAAAAAACTGAAACGAGCCGCCCAGCGACAGATGGAAAGCATGTCGCGCGTGTATCGCGTGTTGGAAGAGGCGTTGTTTTCAATTCGGACGGTTCAGGCCTATCGCAACGAACGCCTGCATCGACGTCGGCTACGTGAGGAGCATCGCAGCTACTACGAGAAAGCGATGCGAATCCTGCGAATTGACGTTCTGGTCAGTCCGAGCGTCGAATTCCTGGCGATGTGCGCGGTGTTCATCGCCTCGTTGCCGGGAGCCTATCTGGTACTTCGTCACAAGACGTCGATCTGGGGCGTCCACTTAGCATCCGAACAGATGACCGTTGCTGATCTGATGCTGCTTTATACCTACATGATCGGCGTGCTCGATCCGGGACGAAAGCTCTCGGGCATGTATTCCAAACTGAAAAAATCGGCGACGGCCTGTGGTCGTGTGTTCGCCTGGATGGATCGCGAATCGCTGCTGCCCACCGCGCAGCATTCCGTCCCGTTGCCGCGGCATTCACAATCGATTCAGTTCGATCAGGTGACGTTCCACTATGCGGTGCATGATTCAGACGAACTGGGGCGTCGAGCCCTGCAAGACGTGTCGGTGACAATTCCGTTTGGAGCCACGATCGCCGTGGTAGGTGAGAACGGCTGCGGCAAATCGACGCTGGTGAACCTGCTGCCGCGATTCTTTGATCCACATTCCGGTGGGGTGTTGATTGATGGAATCGACATCCGACAGGTTGAACCTGGTCATTTGCGCGAACAGATTGGAATTGTGGCCCAGGATACCTGCCTGTTCGACTGGTCGATCGCCGACAATATCTGTTACGGAAAATCAAATGCCAGCCAGATCGAACTTGAAACGGCGGCAGAGCGTGCGTTTGTGACCGATTTCGTGTCTCAGCTTCCCGATGGCTATGCGACTCAAATTGGCGATAAAGGACATCGATTGTCGGGCGGTCAGCGTCAGCGAATCGCGTTGGCGAGGGCGATCTTGCGAGATCCCGCCATCCTGATTCTCGACGAGGCCACATCGGCGATCGACACGCAAAGTGAGCAGCGAATCCACGAAGCGTTACAGTCCTTCGCACGTGAACGGACCACATTTATCGTAACGCACGCGATGACCCCCAGCCTGCTGAGCTGCATGACGCACGTGCTGGTGATGGATCAGGGTCAAGTGATTTCCTTCGGCTCGCACGAGGACGTCCTGAAGACCTGTCCTTATTATCAGCGACTGTTCGAATCGCAGACGCACAAGCGTTCGGGTGGGGCGCAGATTCGCGTGGCGTGATGCGTCTGGTTCTTGCCTGCCTCATTTCTCTGGTGTCACGGCACGCTGCAGCCATCGACGCTCACAAATCTGTGTCCGGGACGGGCGCAGGATTCCACC
>Ga0105238_10001583_pt1 | contig 22790 bp, 14 predicted proteins | sample KBSC34metaG_FD_81526 | JGI IMG/M metagenome (GOLD analysis project Ga0105238, IMG submission 81526) | Corn rhizosphere microbial communities from Kellogg Biological Station, Michigan, USA - KBS C3-4 metaG | ecosystem: Host-associated > Plants > Roots > Rhizosphere > Soil | place: Michigan, USA...
GCCTTTTTCTCAGCTATTTTCTCGGCCATTTTCTCGGCTATTTTCTCAGCTATTTCTTCAGCCCTCATTTCCGCCAACTGTTCAATGATACCCATAGGATTAGTTTTACCGGTGATGTGATCGAGTTGCTCTTCAAAAATACAATTTGTTTGCGGATCTTTAAATAGAACGTAGTTACTCAAAAACCCCAAAACTGCCATTATCTTCCTTTTGCTGAAAATGCCATTTCTATATAATAATCTGGCAATCAATAGTTTTTTATCCATCAGTAGCTGGTCAGATGTTGTCTGCGAGGTCAAGGCCATTTTGGCCGCCAACACTACCAGCGCAAAAGGGTTAGCACTGTTCATCAACGTTTCATCGGAGTAATCGGTGATATAACAAACATTATATTTATACACAAGACTTGTACCCAAAAACGTATAGGTGTAGCATCCCGGCATTTTCTTTCCATTCCGCCCTGTGAAAATGGCCAGCGCTGTCACAGGTTTCCTATACCGATCGAGTATCCGATAGTAATACTGAAACATTCTCTCAGCAAATTGCTTATCCGGATAACCCTGAACTTCCAGGTGCACAAGAAACCATTCTACCGTACCGTCCAGGCGATGGACTTTAACTAATTTGTCCACAAATTTTGTATCGGCTTCTTTACCAGGTTCCGGATAAATTTCACTTAATTCTTTGTCGAGAAAGCTGAACCCTTTGTCTATATCGACAATCTGATCAATTCCTGGAAAAAGAAAACGTAACAGGTCATCGAATATCTCCTCCATCATTCCTTTCCATAGGATGTCATTCTTTCTGCGCATAGGTAAGACTTAAGGCAGCACAAATTTAATTGTTACCCTAACCAATATTTGGAGAACTTTTTCCTGGTTAAAGCATTTTAAGTAAGAACAATCTTTAATTTTATTTTTCGAGAATATTTAGTATAACAGCTATGCTCCAAAACAGGGTCGACCCATTCGGAAACATCATTCGAACTCCGGCACGCGGCGCGTGGATGGGCAATCGTGGCGTGATCCATGACGAGCATAAATCCATCCGCAAAACATTCAAGATAAAAGCCTGGATTACCTGCGTGCTTAAGTTCAAGGGGAGACACAGGGAAGTGATGACGCTCAACCGCTGGACGGAGCTGTTCTTCCTGGATGAGGCCACAGCATTTGCAGCCGGTCACCGCCCATGTTTTGAGTGCCGGCGGGAGGATGCGGTGCGATTCAAGTCATGCTGGATAAAGGGTAATTCAGCATATGGATTCGATATGAAGACCCCCATTGGCGAGATAGATAATATCCTGCACAACGAAAGGATCGATGCCCGGGGCGGAAAAGTGACCTATGAAGCGTTGCTGCAAGAGCTGCCGGACGGCACTTTTATTGAAATAGAGGGCAAGGCCTGGCTCGTGGCCGGTGGATATGTTCACGGCTGGACGCCTTTTGGATATGAGAAGGGCAAGGTGCTGCCGGGCGGACAGCGGGTAAAGGTGCTTACGCCACGGTCAATAGTGAATGCTTTCCGGTCGGGATATGTGGCGCAGATCAGTGATCGTTCAGTGGAAGACCCCGCTGCTGGAATTCCTTCCAATTGAGATATTCGGGGCCTACCCGCTCCTCTACCATGGTAATGCAGCTATCGACAGGACAAACCAGCTTGCAGAGATTACAGCCCACGCATTCTTCTTCTTTAATGACATACGTATTGTAGGGATGCCCGGGTGTCAGGCTGATAGACTGATGGGATGCGTCCTCGCAGGCTATGTAGCAAAGTCCGCAATGAATACATTTGTCCGGATCGATCCGCGCCACGATGTGATAGTTGAGATCCAGATCTTCCCAATGAGTGAGGGTAGGGACCGACAAACCTATAAAGTCCGTAGTCTGCCGGAACCCCTTTTCATCCATCCAGTTGCTCAGCCCTTCACAGAGCCCGTCGATGATGCGGAAGCCGTGCTTCATAACGGCCGTGCATATCTGCACCGTCGTGGAGCCCAGGAGCATGAATTCCGCGGCGTCCTTCCAGGTGCTGATGCCGCCGATGCCGGAGATGGGGACTTTAGAGGTAACAGTATCCTGCGCGATGGTGGCGAGCATTTTCAGGGCAATGGGTTTTACAGCGGGACCGCAATACCCGCCAAAAGTGGACTTGCCGCCCACATTGGGATTAGGGATAAAGGTATCCAGGTCCACGCCCGTCACGGATTGGATCGTGTTGATGAGGGAGAGACCCTGGCTGCCCGCTTCCACTGCCGCGCGGCCTGTAGGCACCACGGAATGGACATTGGGTGTGAGCTTGGTGATAACGGGAATGGTGGCCGCTTCCATGACCCATTCGGTGACCAGGCGGGCTATCTGGGGATCCTGTCCTACCGCGGCGCCCATGCCACGTTCCGTCATGCCATGCGGACAGCCGAAGTTGAGCTCCAGCCCATGAGCGCCCGTATCCTCTACCTTGCGGATGAGCTCCTGCCAACTGTTACGGTCGTTGTCGGCCATAAGACTGACGATCATGGCCCTGTCGGGGAACAAACGAATACACTCTTTTATTTCCCTGAGATTGATATCCAGCGGCCGGTCGCTGATAAGCTCGATATTGTTCAAGCCCATGACGCGGCTGCCATGATAATCCACCGCGGAATAGCGGGAGGACACATTCTTTACCTGGCTGCCGAGGGTCTTCCATACGACGCCGCCCCAGCCGGCTTCGAAAGCACGCAGCACATTGATCTTTTTGTCTGTCGGCGGGGCGCTGGCCAGCCAGAATGGATTGGGGGACGTGATGCCAAGATAGTCGGTATGAAGGGTAGCCATAAAAAAGATTTATACAGTTTGTAAATAGGAAAGGATGGCTGCGGCGCTCAGCTTGCCCGCCTGTACCGCGTCCACTACTTCCTTGCCCCCGTTGACACAGTCGCCGCCCGCGAAGACGCCGGGAAGGGAGGTAATGCCACACAGACCTGTAGTATCGATCTTACCTCCACGGTGAGAGAGGCCGCCGCTGCTCACCAGCTGTTCAAAAGGCATCTGCCCTGTGGCCTTGATGATCATATCGACATCCAGGGTGAATGACTCGCCTGTGGGGCGCGGCGCCCGGCGTCCGCTGGCATCGGGAGGTCCCAGCTCCATCTTCTCGCAACGCAGCTGTGTGACCTTGCCGCCGGAACCTATCACCTCACCGGGAGCTGCCAGCCAATGGATACGGCATCCATCGAGACGTGCGATCTCCAGCTCCTTCTTCGTACAGGGCATTTCGGCTTCCGTCCTTCGGTATAGCAAGGTGACCTCTTCCGCACCCAGGCGCCGGGCCTGGGTAGCAGCGTCGATGGCGGTCATGCCCATGCCGATGACAGCCACCTTATCGCCTACAGGTACGGAGGGAAAACCATCGGCGCGGATGGCATATATGAAACGAAGGGCGTCTACCACTCCGTCCAGGTCTTCACCGGGTATGTCCAGCCGCCGGGCCAGGCCTACGCCAAATGCCAGGAATACGGCGTCATATTCTTCTCTCAACTGTTCCAGCTGCAAATCCTTTCCCAATTCGGCGCCGTACCGGATAGTTATACCGCCCAGCGACAATATGTAATCAAGCTCTTCGGCGCAATATTCGGGAGTGACTTTGTAGGCGGCTACCCCATAGGTCATCAGACCGCCGCCCTTTTCCTCTTTTTCAAAGATGGTAACGTCCACCCCCTCACGGGATAGTACATGCGCTGCGGAGAGCCCCGCAGGTCCGGCCCCGATGATGGCGACCTTCAAGCCGTCCGAAGGCTTGCGGGTAAACAGCGGCCACCGGCGCTGGATGGCGGCATCGGTGGAATAACGTTGAAGCCGGGCGATGGGAATGGGCTCCTCTTCCATAAGGTTGTAAACGCAGGCGCCTTCGCAAAGCTTTTCCACGGGGCATACACGGGAGCAGCCGCCCCCCATGATATTGGATAGGAAGATGGTGCGGGCGGAGCCTTTGATATCGTCCGTGGAGATCTGTTTGATGAATTTAGGTACATCGATGCCCGTAGGGCAGCTCTTTGTGCAAGGCGCGTCGTAGCAGAACAGACAGCGGTTGGCATCGACAAGCGCCGCATCCCGCGTCTCGAAAGGCGGGTGTATGTCGGAAAAATTCCGGTCATATTCATCTTTTGCAAGGCGGTGATCACGGATCATAGCTCTGTCAGTTTACCATAGGTTTCGGGACGGCGGTCGCGATAGAACTGCCATACGCTGCGCACCTCTTCTATCTTGTCCAGGTCGAAGTCCGCCACCAGCAGCTCGTCCTTGTCTTCGGAGGCCTGGGCAAAGATCTGCCCGCGGGGGTCCACAAAATAAGAGCTGCCGTAAAATCGCCCCAGGTTCCAGGGCTTCTCTTCTCCCACGCGATTGATGCAACCCATGAAATAGCCATTGGCGGCCGCATGAGCAGGCTGTTCCAGGCGCCAGAGATACTGGGATAATCCTGCTACGGTGGCGGAAGGGTTGTATACTATCTCCGCGCCATTGAGACCCAGTACGCGGGCGCCATCCGGAAAGTGCCGGTCGTAGCAGATGTATACCCCAATCTTCGCATATCTTGTCTGGAAGACGGGATAACCCAGGTTGCCCGGCTTGAAGAAGAATTTCTCCCAAAAGCCCGAAGTATGTGGGATATGATTCTTACGATATTTCCCCAGGAAAGTACCGTCCGCATCGATGACGGCAGCCGTATTGTACAGCACGCCGGCCTGTTCTTTTTCATACACCGGTACGATCATGACCATATTGTATTTTTTGGCATAGGCCGTCATTCTTTCCACGGTGGGGCCCGGGACGGTTTCGGCGGATTCATACCAGGCGCTGTTCTGACCGGGGCAGAAATAGGGTGTATTGAATATTTCCTGCAGACAGAGGATCTGCACGCCTGCTTTACCCGCCTGTTCGATGAGGGGGATATGTTTCTGCAGCATGGCTTCCTTTATCTCTTCAATGGTGCCTTCTCCCTCTGTCCGGGGGAGGCTCATCTGGATGAGACCTGATCTGATCATTCTGGGCATAATATTCGATTGTTGGTTAATGTTAGCTAAGTCCCGTGTGTCGTCCGCGGCGTATGAATTGTCCGTATCCTCTGGGAACCCTGCATTCTCCATCCCGTATGGCTACTTTCCCCCTCAGCAGCACCGTCTGTATCTTGCCTGTCAGCTGCCATCCTTCATAGGCGGAATAGTCCACATTCATGTGATGGGTGGCTGCCATGATCGTATGCTGGCGATTGGGATCCAGCAAAATAATATCGGCATCGCTGCCGGGGGAGAGAGTCCCTTTGCGGGGAAAGAGCCCAAAGATCTTTGCGGGATTGGTGGAGGTAAGCTCCACGTATTTGTTCAGGCTGATCCGTCCTTTTCGTACGCCTTCGCTGTACAGGAGCTCCATCCTGTGTTCGATAGCGGGATGGCCGTTGGGTATCTTCGAGAAATCGTCTTTTCCCATCAGCTTCTGTTCCCAGCGGAAGGGGCAGTGGTCGGTGGCCACTACATTCACCAATCCCTGGTTGATGCCTGCCCATAATGTCGCCTGGTCTTTCTTTTCCCGCAGGGGAGGGCTCATTACCCATTTGGCCCCTTCGAACTCCTCGCCATAGCGGGAGGCATCCAGCAGCAGGTATTGTATGCATGTCTCTACCCATACATGCTGATTGCGGGTGGTGGCATTGCGTATGGCGTTGAGGGCGCCCTCGCAGGTGAGATGCACCACATAACCGGGGCAACCGGTGTAATGGGAGATGGAGGCAAAACGTCCCGTGGCCTCCGCCTCCGTGACCTCGGGCTGGGACAGGTAATGATACCGGGGGGACAGCTTGCCATCGGCCCGGTGACGAGCGACAAGGTAGTCGATCATGTCCCCATTTGTGGCATGCACGGTGACCAGCCCGCCGTGCCGGCGAACCTCCTGCATGAGGGCCGTCATCTGCCGATCGTCTATCATCAGCGCCCCCTTGTATGCCATAAAGGTCTTGAATGAGGTGATGCCATGCTCTTCCACCATTGTCTTTATCTCCGGCCTGGTCTTGTCATTGAAATCCGTCACGGCCATGTGAAAGCTGTAGTCGCCAACGGCATTGCCCGTGGCGCGGCCATTCCATTCATCCAATGCCGCCTGCAGCGAATGTCCCTGTTTCTGCAGGACGAAGTCGATGACGGTAGTGGTGCCTCCGAAAAGGGCGGCCCTTGTTCCCGTCTCGTAGCTGTCGCTGGAGAAAGTACCCATAAAAGGCATATCCAAATGGACATGCGGGTCGACACCACCCGGCATGATCAGCTGACCGGTGGCGTCGATGATCTCATCGGCTGTAATATTGAGGTGTTTCCCCATAGCGGCTATCTTTTCCCCTTCAATATAGATATCTCCGACAAAATCATCCGAGGCAGTGACGATCCTGCCGTTAGTAATCAACACTGACATAGGTGACCTGTTTTTTATCGTTAAAAGAAAGCCAGTATCCGAGCGCTGAAATAAAAAAACCTACAAACCAGGCATAGCTGTACAGCGATATGATCCAGGCAGGCAAGGCGCCCGGGCTGATGACGCCGATGGTTGCCAGAAATCCCGGGACATTGGGCACTATCCCTAGCAGGAGACAGAGGATGGCTCTTTTGTTAAAGCCGGACGTGTAGGCATATGCGCCATGTAATGAATACAGATCAGCGACATTCAATTGCTGCCGCCGGATGAGATAATAGTCCGCGATGAGGATACCACCTACGGGTCCCAGCAGACTGGAATAGCCTACCAGCCAGGTGAATATATAACCTCCTGGGTCGGCGATCAGCTTCCAGGGGAAAATGAGAACGCCCAGGACGCCGGTGATGAGACCGCCTGTACGGAAATTTATTTTTTTTGGATAGAGGTTGGCAAAATCATTGGCAGGGCTGACAATATTGGCGGCGATGTTGGTAGCCAGCGTGGAAATGGCCACGGCGATCATTGCCAGCGTGATCACCACCCTGCTCTCGAACTTACCGGCCAGCACGACAGGGTCCCAGATAGGCTGGCCATACAGAAGCGTAGTCGCAGAAGTGACCACGACCCCGATAAATGCAAAGAGGGTCATAGAAGACGGAAGGCCGATGGCCTGACCGGCGGAATGTGCATGCTGACTGACGGCATAGCGGGTGAAATCCGGTATGTTGAGCGAAAGGGTGGCCCAGAAGCCCACCATGCCCGTGAGGGCGGGTACGAAAAAGGTCCAGAATGCAGGTCCCTGCAGACGGGCGGGTTGAGTTAGGATGGGGCCCAGTCCTCCGTGTACGGATGAGACTGCCCAAAAGAGCAGAGCCAGCGCCGCAAGAGGGAGAAAGAATGCCTTGAACACAAGTAGCTTGCGGATACTGTCTACACCGAGCCATACGACATACATGTTCAACGCCCAGAACAGCATAAAGCAAATAGCGGGTCCTGTCTGTAGTCCCCAGCCGGAAGGGAATATCGGTGGGAGCGTGGCCAGGGATGGTATCCATAGACGCGCTGCCTGGTAGATGGCGAAGCCCCCGATCCAGGTCTGGATGCCAAACCAGCCACAGGCGACGATGGCCCGCAGCATGGCGGGGATATTGGCTCCTCTGACGCCAAAGCTGGCGCGGGCAAAGACGGGGAAGGGAATACCGTACTTAGCGCCGGCGCGGCCATTGAGGATCATGGGTATCAGCACGATGGTATTCCCCAAAAAAATGGTGAGAATGGCCTGCCACCAGCTCATCCCGCCGCCGATGAGGGAGCTGGCCAGCATATAGGTGGGTATGCAGAGGCTCATGCTGATCCAGAGGGCGGCATAGTTCCATGTATCCCATTTCCTCGCCGCAGAAGGAACGGGCGCCAGGTCTTCGCTGTACAAGGAAGTGGCGGGTTCTGAGGAGGCAGGGGTTGTCATAAAGGTTGGGTTTGTGCATCTGCAATAGTCAGCGCGTCGCCAATGATGGCCAGCCCCTCATCCATTTGTTCGCGGGTGATGGTCAAAGGAGGGGCGATAAAGACATAATTCCAGCGTACAAGGGCATACAAGCCCAGCTGCCGAAGGCGGGCTGCTACCTGGTTCATGGTGGTCATCTCCTCGGGCCTGGCATTGAAAGGCGCCATGGGTTCTTTGGTGGTCCTGTTCTTTACCAGCTCCAGACAGCCCAGGAGCCCTGTGTTGCGGAAGTCGCCGATGGAAGGATGCTGCTGTTTCATCTTTTCCACCTGGGCTTCGAGGTAACGGCCCATGGCAGCCGCGTTTTCAATAAGGCGCTCGTCCTCGTATATCTTCAGCACTTCCACGCCTGCGGCGCAGGCTACGGGATGGGCAGAGTAGGTGAGGCCCAGCCAGAGCGTACGGTCATTAAAATGATCCGCGATCCTGTCCGTTACGATAAGGGCGCCCAGCGGAATATAGCCGGCTGTGATGCCTTTGGCCGTGGCGATCATGTCGGGCTCGATGCCATGGAGCTCAGCGGCGAACCACTTACCGGTACGTCCAAAACCGCTCATGACCTCATCGATGATGAGCAGGATGCCGTGCTTGTCACACAGCGCTCTGATCTTTTGTAAATAGTCGGGTGGATATTTGATACAGCCCGAAGTGCCGCTCTCTCCCTCCATTAGGACAGCTGCGATGGTTTCTGGCCCTTCCAGCTCGATGATCCTTTCGACATGACTTACGCATTCCCGGTGGCAGGAGCTGATCTCTTTTCCCCAGGGGCAGCGATAGCAATAAGGATCTTCCACATGGACGATGTTGGGCATTTGCTGGACATCATGCGGCAGCTTGCGGGGGTCGCCGCCAGCGGTCATGGAGCCATAGGAGGCTCCGTGAAAAGCCCTGTAACGGGCGATGATCTTATGACGGCCCGTGTAGAGTCTTGCCAGCTTGATGGCATTGTCGATGGCGCTGGCGCCACAGACGGTAAAGAGGGTCTTTTTGAGGGCGCCGGGTGTGATCTCCGCCAGGCGGCGTCCCAGCTCGCCTCTTGCCCGGGTGACACAGCTGGGTGTTACGTAGCTGACCTCCTGCATCTGGCGAACGACGGCGGCAGTGACGCGCTGGTTGCCGTGACCGATGTTGACATTCATCAATCCGGATGAAAAGTCCAGGTACCGCCGGCCGTCGTAGTCATACAGGTATACTCCTTCCGCGTGCTTGACGGCGATGGGGTTGAGGCCTTTTTGTTTGCTCCAGGAAAAGAGGGTGTAGTCGAAGTTTTCCTGTTGTATCTCCTGGGTTTCGGACACAGTGACGGGAGAAGGCATATGCAGTATTTTTAGTTACGATTAACTCATCCAGTTGATGCCGGCTTCGGGGTTCCATTTTACCGTGCTTTTCTTCAGCCGGGTCCAGAATTCGATGGAACTCTTTCCTGTAATATCACCCACTCCGAACTTGCTTTCAGGCCAACCTCCGAAGGAAAAGGGTTCGCGCGGCACGGGTACGCCCACGTTGACGCCTACCATGCCTGCCGAGGCCCGGTCGATGACGTAACGGGCGTAGCTGCCATTTTGTGTAAATACGGAAGCAGCATTACCATATGGGTTGGCATTCTCGATAGCCAGGGCTTCGTCGAGACTGTCTACGCGCATGATGCTGATGACGGGACCGAATATTTCCTCTCTGGCCACGGCCATATCGGGTTTGACGCCGTCGATGACGGTAGGGCCCACATACGAACCATTTTCTTTACCGGGGACTGTGGCGCCGCGACCGTCCACGAGAATTTTTGCCCCCTGCTGTTCTGCTTCCGTTATATAGCGTTCGATCCTTTCTTTTGCTTCAACGCTGATGACTGCGCCCAGGTTGCGGCCGGGAACGATACGGCGGGCCTCTTCACATATCCTTTCCACGATGTGGTCGATGGCGCCGACCCCTACCATCGCAGAAGCTGCCATACAGCGCTGACCGGCGCATCCGCTCATGGAGGCTGCTACATTTTGCGCCGTCATCTCCGGTTTGGCATCCGGAAGGACCAACAGGTGGTTCTTGGCCCCACCCAGCGCCAGACAACGTTTGAGGTTGGAGGTGGCCCGGCGGTAGACCAGCCTGGCCACACGGGTTGACCCCACAAAGCTCACCGCTTCGATGCCGGGATGATCACAGATGGCTTCCACTATCTCGCTGTCGCCGTTGACGACATTGAATACGCCTTCGGGCAGGCCGGCTTCCTGCAACAAAAGAGCCAGACGGCCTACGCTAAGGGGCACTTTCTCGGAGGGCTTTATGATCATACAGTTGCCCAGGGCAAGGGCGTTGGGAATGGTCCAATTGGGGACCATGGCGGGGAAGTTGAACGGGACGATGGAGGCCACGACACCCAGGGGAACATGCTCCGTACGGCATTCCACCCCCTTGCTCACTTCCAGCACTTCGCCTGTCAGCAGCTGGGGAAGGGAGGCGGCGAATTCCGTGAGCTCGATGCATTTTTCGACCTCGGCAACGGCCTCGCCAAGGGTCTTGCCATTCTCTTCGCTGACGAGGGCTGCCAGATCCTGTGTGTGTTTTTCCAGCAGGTGCCGGTATCGATAAAATACCTGTACTCTTTCTTTTACAGGCGTTCTGCTCCAGGAGAGAAAGGCCGCCTGCGCCGCTTTTACGGCCTGGTCGAGGTCCCGGGAGGTGGAACAGGGCATTTCCGCCAGTAAGGTCCCGTCCAGCGGGGATATGACAGACAGGGTTTTGCCCGAAATGTCGGTGAATTCGCCGTTGACATAGTTTTTCAGGCGTCCATATTTGGGTGCTGCCGTGATGGCTTCGGATGTGCGTGCCATATTCGTTAATTGTATTTACAATTTAACGAAAAAAGTGCGGGAATTGGTCCGATCCGAAAAATAGCCCAATTCCCGCATATGGCTAATGTCTGTCCTTCGGACGAACCGCTTCCAGCGGTTCCCGGGACATATCCCGACTATTCCTAACGCCGGGCCACCACGAGGACCTCGAGGGCGCCGGACGAGGCGGGAAGGAAGATCTCATGGTTCTTTTCATCGACGGCCAGCGTACGCGCGCTCCGCTTTGTCGGAACATTGGCTACGACCTGGAAGGATCTGGCCGAGCTCTCGTGAATGACTGTGAGCAGTCCTTCTCCGCAGGAGGCAAATATATCTTTCAGGTGGCTGTCGAAGGCAACGCCGTCACATCCATTGCCGATGGGATATTTTCCAACGATGCTGCCGCTCGCGGCATCCATTACGATGAGCCATTTCTCGCAGCCGGCAAATAACCGCTTCGTCTTTCTATCGATGGCCAGGCCGGTGGGGCTTTCGCCGGGAGACAGGGACCAGGTCGTAACCACCTGTTTGTGGACTATGTCCACGACAGCGATCTCACTCTTGTCCTCGATGTTGACAAATATCCTGCCAGCCTCGTCGGAGACGGCTGTCTCGGGCTTGCCGCTCAATGTGATAGTAGCTGTCACCTGTTCAGTCACCGGGTCGATGATGCTGAGGTCATGGCTGCGGCCATTGCAGGTAATGATGGATTTCGAGAAGGCATCGAACAGGATAGCATCGGGGTTCTGGCCGGTGGGTATCTGTTTCAATACCTGTCCCGTCTTTATTTCAAAGACGGAGACGCTGTTGTTGCGGCCGTTGCTCGTATACCCTTTTCCGATGGCCTCATCGAAGGCGATGCCGTGGACGCCGATGGTGTTAGGAATGACACCGACAGAATCGCCTTTTTTCTCATCCAGGATCACCACGTGGGTGCCATGAGAGACATAGATCTTTTTGTCAGGCCCAACGGAGATGTAGTCCCATCCTCCGGGGCTGCCTATGCGAAATGTTTTGGATAGCTGGAAAGAGTCTGTTGTTTGAGCCATGGCGCCGGCGGCGGACAACAGAAGAGCACAGAGGGCAAACAGGCAAGATCCTTGGTGAGTCATATGGGGTTGATTTGATTAGGTATAGGTTATCCATTGTCAGGCAGGGGAGGGAGCTCTTTTTGCTCTTCCTTGTCTTTCTTGAACTCCAATTTACCAAACTTATAGGTAAAATTAATACCAAAGCTCCGGTAGGGTACGAGCCTCAGCGTATGCAACGAAAAGTTCTGACCGTTGACAGTAGTTTCCTGCCGGACGCTGGAGGCAAAGGGATTGGTCGCGGAAAAGGCGATGCTGCCCTTCTTATTCCAGATTTGTTTACGGAAGGCAAAGTTATAGGAAGTGAAGGAGGGATACCTGCCCTGGATCTCATTCCGCGCCGAATTGAAATTGCCAAAGAATTCCAGCACAAAGGTTTTGCTCAGCTGGTAGGTGGCATTCAAATTTATCCTGTAATTGAAGCTGGTGACATTGCTGCCGCCCAGGCTGCCGGTGGTGATATACCTGTCGAAAATGGAAAGGTTGCTGCGGACATCGAGCTTGGAACCAAGAGGCACGGAACCATAAACATTCAGCCCGTAATTATTTTCCGAGCCCACGTTCATGGGCATGCTGACGGATGTATTGAGGTACACGGAATCGCCGAGGGTGTACATTGGATAATAGGTGATAAAAGGCTGGATATCGTGGACCTGGTGGTGCCAGAACAGCACGGCGTGGAGGGCGCTGCCTTTTTCAAAAGATTTTGACCAGGTGAATTCGATGTTGTGGTTGTCCTCCGGCAGGAGATAAGGGTTGCCGGTAGTGATATTCTTCGGGTCGCTGGTATTGATGTAGGGATTTAGCCATCTATAGTTTGGCCGTTGTATCCTCCTTGTATAAGCTATCTTGATCGTCTGGTCATTCTCGAAAGAATGGGAGAAGATAACAGAGGGCGCGAAAGTATTGTAGCCGGGGATATTCGTACCGGAGGACTTGCTGAAATCCGCATTGGTTTCCGTACGCTCGTACCGGAGCCCTCCCTTTACGTCCAGCCATTTGAAGAGCGGGAAGGTGAGGGAGGCATAGCCCGCATATACATGACGGGCGTAGGATAGTGAGTTGGACTGGCCGCTGTCATAGGCATAGGCGCCTGTCGCGGGATCCAGCGCAAACACGGAAGACGCGCTTGTTATCTGTCTTATCTGTACCCTGCCGCCCGTCTCCAGCTTTACTTTATCGCCCATGGGCTGTACATAATCAAGACGGAAGTTCGTCTCGTGATCGTGTCCGTCGCTCTGGCTCTTGGAGCCGGTGAAAGGGGCGCCTCCGTCCGGAAGACCCTGCGCCTGCTGTGAGGCCGAATGATTGCTGCCATAGCTGCCGTCGTACGATATGTCGAGCTCCCTATCTTCTTGTGGGAAAGTCCTTTTATAATTCAAGCTATAATCCAGCGAGTGTCCCTGGAACCGGCTGCCGGAGAGGACCCGGGAGCTGTCATCCGTGAGCAGCGCGCCGGAGGGGGCATCGTATCCACTCTGCAATTGAAGAAATGATCCGTCGTTGTTATTCCCGAAATTGTCATAGCCTATATTGCCGGAGATAGTATTGCGATGATCGATGCTCCAGTCGAAGCCAATCCCCGACTCATAGCCCTGGCGATGGAATTGGCTGCTGCCCTGCTGCTGGAGTCTGTTCTTTGTTCCGGCGGCCGTATCGTCCGACCAGCGGTCAGAACTGTTGTCCCTTGTGGAGCGGAGCTGCGCATTGCCGCTGAAAAAGGCGTTCATGCCAAAATTACCATGCCGGGCATTGAGGTTTAGCGATCCATTCTCCAGACGGCTGCCGGCGGTGAGACTTACGTTCCCATTGACGCCCCGGAGCCTGTTTTCTTTTAGAATAATATTGATGATCCCCCCTGTGCCTTCCGCATCGTATTTCGCGCCGGGAGTGGTGATGACCTCGATGTTCTTGATCTGGCTGGCCGGGATGGACTGAAGCGCATCTGCCAGGTTGTTTCCAAAAATGCTGGAAGGTTTGCCGTTGATGAGGAAGAGAATATTCGAATTGCCCTGCAGCTGTACATTGCCATCCACATCCACAGATACCATGGGGACCTTTTTTAATACGTCGGTGGCTACGCCGCCCTGGGAGGTGATGTCTTTTTCGGCGTTATAGACCATCTTATCGATCTTGTTTTCCACCAGCCCCTTTGGCGCGGTGACCGTCACGGCCTGCATGGCCTCCTCTTTTTGAAAAAGCGAGATGTCTCCCAGCGTTATGTTCATCGTCCGTCCGCCCAGAGTAATGACGCCCGTGCTGTGTGACTGGTAGCCGATGAAGCCGATGGTAAGCGTATAGCTGCCGGGTGTCAACCCTTCCAGTGTAAAGACGCCTTTATTGTTGGTAGTGGTCCCATTGATGGGCTTCACCTTGTTATTGGATGCATATAGAGTGATGGTAGCATATTCTACCGGATTTTGGGACAACGAGTCCAGGACACGGCCCGTGATCCTTCCCTTACCTGATGAAGCAGGCTGCTGAGCTATTAGCGATAAAGAATATATGATAGCGGCCAGTAAGAGACTACAAAATTTCATGGTTACAAAGGTAGTAACCTATTCTGGTGAAAATCTGTCCTCAGCTCACTCTTTTGCCGTGAAGGAGCATATCTACCGCCTGGTCGAGGCTACCTGCCCGTGTGATGGCGCCTGCGTTGACGAAAAATATCTCGTCGGCATTCTCGATGGTATTGAGACGATGGGCGATGATGACACGGGTAGTGGTCTCCGGCAGTCGCTGCAGGATATCTTCCAGCATCTTCTCGGTCACGGTATCGATATTGGCTGTCGCCTCATCGAGAATGAGCAGATCGGGATTGCGGAGCACGGCTCGCATAAAGGCGATAAGCTGTCTTTGCCCCAGGCTGATGCCGTCTCCGCCGGAGGAGACCATTGTATCAAGCCCTGCATCGAAGCGGGACAGCAATGTCTGCAAATTGGCCTTTTCGATGACAGCTGCCAGCTCTTCATTGCTGAGGGTATAATATTGTTCGTTGCCGTATAATATATTATCCTTTACCGTACCGGAAAAGAGAAAGGGCTCCTGCAGGATGAACCCTATCTTTCGTGTCCGCTCGATGGCCGAATAGGAACGAAGGTCCTGGCCGTCCAGAAGTACACGGCCGGATGTGGGATCGTACAGACGTGCAATGAGCGAGGCTGTGGTCGTCTTACCGCCACCGGTAGGTCCTACGAGCGCGTAAGTCTTGCCTTTTTCCATACGGAAGCTGTTGTTATGCAGGACTTCGGTGCCATCCGGATAATGGAAGGATACGTGCTGGAATTCCAGCAGCGCTGGTGGGCCGGTCTTTTCATCCCGGGCGACGGAGAGGCCAGGGGTCGTTACCAGGTCGGACTGCAGCGTAAGGATCTGGGCAATCCTGTCCCATGCCGCGAGGGCTACCTGAAAGCCAGCCCAGAGAGCCGCCATCTGGCGCAGCGGATCATAGAAATAGGAGACGTAGGCAAAGAAGGTGACGAAAAAGCCTGCGGTGAACTCCTGGTGGGTGATCAGGTAAATGCCATAAGTAAGAACGGCCAGCTGTCCCAGGCTGGAGGCCAGGCCGTAGACGGGCATGAATATATTGTTCGCAAGTCCCGCCTTGACGGCGGAGGAATACTGTGTCTTATTGGCCTTGTCGAAGCGTTTGCGAAAATAATCCCGGCGATTGAACGCAATAATGACCTTGAAGTTGTCGAGGCTTTCCTGTATCTCGGCGCTCATCCCGCCTACGCTTTTCAGGTTGGCGGCATTTTTTCGTTTGACCCAGGGCGTGGTCAGTTTGGTAAAGATCCAGATAAGCAGGGCAGGAGCGAGGGTTGCCAGTCCCAGCTTCCAGTTGACGGCTACCAGCGCAATACCGGCTCCTATGATAAAGAAGAAGCTGGAGACGAACTGCATGAGCGACTGGGAGAAGAACTGGTTGATCTTATCGGTGTCGTTGTTGATCCGCGAGATAAGATCGCCGGCCTTGTTCTGGTTAAAGAAGGCGGCGGGCAGCTCCTGCAGCTTGTTGAACAGGGTATTGCGGAGCGTAAAAAGGAGGTGCTGACCGAAGTCACCCATCAGGATGGTGCGGAGGTATACCAGCACGAGCACGCAGCAGTATATCAGCAGCAACCATCCACAGTTGGCAAGTACGCCATGATAGTTCTTATGTAAGATGTAGTCGTTGATCGTGACACCGACAATGTAGGGGCCGACCATGGTGAGTATGGAATAGATCAGTATGACGATCAGAGCCCAGATCAGCTTGCCGCGTTGTTCAGGCAGCAGGTTGACGAGCTTTCTCAAGGCAGACAGGTTGGATGTCTTTTTGGCATCCTTGACGGCGGTATTATTAAGATTGTAATTCGTGCTGCTCATAATGGCTGGTGCTACGTTGTGATTGATAGATCTGAACATATTCCGGGCAGGTATTCATCAGCTCCGCATGTGTGCCGGCGGCGATGATCTCTCCTTCCATCAGCAAAATGATCTGCTGATAGTCTTCGATGGAGGCGATCTTCTGGGTGACGGACAGTAGGGTCGTGCCCGGATAATTGCGGCGTACGTTCTCCAATATCTTTTGTTCGGTGCTGGCGTCGACGCGGGCGGTAAAATCATCCAACAAAAGGACTCTCGGATTGATAGCCAGAGCGCGTGCCAGCATGATACGTTGCTTTTGCCCGCCCGAGAGGCTGGCGCCTCTTTCCGACACGACGGTCTCCAGCTTGTCCGGAAGGGCGTCGATGAAGTCACGAAGCTCGGCGGTGGCGATGGCTTTTTGCAGGGACTCCTCGGTGACGGCTTCGTTGAAGGCGATGTTCTCCCGGATGCTCATATTGAAAATGATGCTGTCCTGGAATACGAAACCTATTTGTTTGTGAAAGGTTTCCTTTTCATATTCCGCAATGGGATGACCATCGAACTCGATGGCGCCCGAATTGGGACGTGTCAATGCGGTGAGCAGCTGCAGCAGCTGTGTCTTGCCGGCGGCGGTGGGGCCGATGATGGCTGTCCGTGAGCCGGCGGGGACGGTGAAGGAGATATCCTTCAGCACATTCTTTTCCTTATAGGAGAGGGTCACATTTTTTACGGCAATGGTTCCTTCCAGCTGCTTTTTGATGGTGCCTGTTTCAACAGGATCAGGAGCATTGAGGACGCTGCTGATCCTTGTATAGGAGGCGCTGGCCTGTGCAATGACATTGCTCATGAACCCGATGATAAGGATGGGGAAAACGAGCATCGCCAGGTAGTTATTGAAGGCGACGAGGTCGCCCAGGCTCATGGAACCGCCGATGACATAGTGCCCGCCCAGGGCCAAAATAGCAAGGGTGGCTAAATTGCTGGTGAATACGATGACGGGGATGAGGGACGCGAACAGGCGCAGGATACCGAGCCCTATGCCCAGGGCCTTTTTATTGGCCTCCATGAATTTGTTGTATTCCAGCTGCATGGAGTTGATCACCCGGATGATGGCGGCGCCCAGGATGCTCTCATTGATGACCTTGTTCAGGGTGTCGATGACCTCTCTGCTCTTCAAGAAAAGGGCCCTTACTTTCTTGAGCACCACGAAAAAGGTGATCCCGATGATGGGTATGATGGCAATGACGATGAGTCCCAGTTTCCAGTTGATGCCAAGCATCAGGATGCTGGCGCCGATGATGACAACGAGACTGCTGGCGATGGACACGATGGCCTGCGACACGAAGGATTTGATAGAGTCCACATCCGCCGTGAGATTGGTCAGCAGCTTGGAGGAAGTGGTTTGCTGCAGGAACTCGAAACTCTGCCGGGATATTTTTTCCGAGAGGCGTGTACGCAGGTCGCGGGCTACTTTTTCAGACGTATAGGTCTGAACGATACTTTGCAGGTAAGCGAACACAAAAGAGCCGATGACAGCCCAGAGGAATTCAATGACCAGGGGCCGGCGTATACCTGCCTCAGGATGGTTTGTAAATGAGTCGATGGTGGCGGCGATGATCTTGGGCAGCCAAAGGTTAAAGGCATTGCTGATCAGGGCCAGTAAGACCAGCAAGGTGATGAAACCTCTATAGGGTTTTAGCAGTGTGGAGAGTCCCGGACCCTTGGGTCTGCCTTTGGATGGTGGTCCTTGTGCCTGTCTGTTGTTCTTTTCCATATAATAAAGATTCTAGCGGCCTTGGAAGGCGGCGGTAAAATTACTAAAATATGGGTAGGGGCATATTAACAATAGCCAAATAGCCGGAAAAGGCCGGTGAAAGAGGGGGACTGGCCGGTAAAAGTTAATATCTGAGGCCTTCGTCGAAGCTGCTTCGACACGGAGCTGCGCTCATAACCTTCGTTGGTTCCAACACTGTTGGACCCGCCTCGGTTACCTCGGTCGGAACCTACGGTTCCAGACGAACTCCTTCCAGTCGCTCTTGAAATGACGCAAACGTTTGCGAGGGGGTTTTGCCGGATCTGTGCAAAAAATTGGTGTACATTAGGGTAAGGTATGACCCGAAACGCTGCTTATATTCTTTTTACACGATTGTCCCTCGCCGGGGATGAAGCGGCTATTACCGAGCTCCACAACATATATTTTTATCGTCTATACAAGCTGGCCTGTTCCATTGTTGGGGACAGTGGGGCCGCAGAGGAGATCACCAACGACGTGTTTGTGCGGATATGGGAGAAGCGGACCTTATTAAAGGATGTAGACAGCCCTGAGCTGTATCTTTTAAAATGCGCCCGTAACAGGGCGCTGGAATACCTCCGGGGGCAAAAGATGGATATACGGCTGTCGGAGGATGAGCTGCATGATTTTCCCCTGCAATGGGAGGTCAATCCCGAGCAGCTGCTTATTTCTTCGGAAATGGTACGCCATATCAACAAGGTCATCGATCAGCTGTCACCTAAGTGTAAGCTCATTTTTTTGCTGGTAAAAGAAAGTAATCTCAAATACAGAGAAGTAGCCGATCTCCTACATATTTCCATTAAGACCGTGGAGGCTCAGATGAGCATTGCGCTAAAAAAGATCAGTCAGGCAGTGCCAATGACCTTTCTGCATCATTAAACAGGAACCGCTGGAAGCGGTTCGTCCGAAGGACAGATAGATTTCAGAACTTTTTCTTAAACTTTTTTAGGGGTGTGAGCCCATTTTCTGCATCAGCCTTAAACGGATGGAACCCGTTTCAAATCTTTAATGCACAATGACTGACAAGGGAAGACTATGGGAGCTATTAGCCAAGCAGTTCGACGGGCATCTCACGGAAGATGAACTTCGGGAGCTGCAGGCATTGCTGAACGAGGGGCTTTCCTTACGTCCCGGTGCGGAGGATAAGTTGGCGAAGGGCAGTAGCCTGTCGAGCGTAATGCAATCCATACGGGAAAATGGGAGGGAGGTGGTGGTGGAAATGCCGGTCGGGATGGTCGCTGAGAACAGGGGCAGGAGAAAAAGCATCTATGCATGGGCGGGCGCGGCAGCGGCCGTCCTGATCATTATAACCGTCTACCTCTTTCGGAAGGAGGGGCATGCCGGCAGCGCGCTGGCCTATGACAGGATCGTCACAAAGACCGGCTCGCGAACCCTCATCAATTTACCGGACAGCTCCACGGTGGTGCTGAACAGCGCCTGTCTGTTTGCTTATAATAAGGATTTCGGGGTGAAGAAACGGGAGATGCAGCTCACCGGCGAGGCTTTTTTTGATATCCATGGCAATCCCGACATGCCATTGATCGTGCATGCGGGCAATGTTATCATCCGCGTGCTGGGGACATCCTTCAATGTAAAAGCCTATCCGGAGGATTCCTTTGTGGAAGCCACCCTGATAAAAGGCGTCATCGAGGTGAGCCTGAAGACTGACCCAGAGCGGAAGATATTATTACGGCCCAATGAAAAGATCGTTATACGCGATGAGGCGGGAAAGTTCCAGTCCCCGGTGGACAGCGGCCGGTCGAGGAGCCGGGAGGAGGTGATAAGAGTAACGCAGCTGGCGGCAGATCCCAGGGACAGTAGCTATGTCGAGACGGCCTGGATGAAGGAGAAGCTGATATTCCGTAAGGAGTCCTTTGTATCGCTGGCCGCCCGGATGGAACGATGGTACCAGGTGAAGATCGTGCTGGCGGACACCAGCCTGAGAAACATCCTGTTCACCGGAAGCTTCGAAAAAGAGACGGTGGAAGAGGCGTTCAGGGCATTGCAGCATTCGGCCTCCTTTTCCTATAACATCGATGGAAAAACCATTACGGTAATCGGACGGAAATAAAAATAAACCATATGTACTGATGCACAGCTAAGGCCTGTAATGAAAAGAGAGGTGTTTGCACCACCTCTCCTAAGTTAACAAACAGGACTAGCCTATTATTAACTCAATCAAACCAAAGGTATGCATTTTACCAGAACAACTGCATCGCCCGGAAACTTTATTGTCCGGCGTAAACTACTGTTTATCATGAAAATAACAGCTTTGTGCATGGTGTTGGCCGGGGTCCATCTTTCTCTTTGGGCCTCCTCCCAAAAGACGATAACCCTTGTTGTCGACAAGGAGCCATTGGCAAATGTGCTGTCCCTCATCGAACAGCGGTCGGGTTACCGGTTTCTCTATCAGTATAAGGAGATATATGAGACCAAGGTGGTCAGCCTGAAAGTGGAGGAGGCGCCATTGGACTATGTGCTGTCCCTTGTGTTCAAGGGCACAGGATTGGGCTATTCCATCAATAGCAATAACCTTATCGTCATCAGCGACAATGCGCCACCGGAGGCGGTCGCCAATATTATAACAGGCGTCGTGCGAAGCGAGCGGGGCGACCCACTGCCCAATGTATCCGTTCTTATCAAAGGGACGTCGCGGGGAACACAGACCAATGACAGAGGTTATTACAGCATACAGGCCAACGAGGGCGATACGCTGCAGTTTTCTTTTGTGGGATATGAGACGCAATGGATACGGGCCGGCAGAAGACAGGTCCAGGATATTATCCTGAAGGCAGGCAATCAGCAAATAAACGAAGTGGTGGTGGTAGGCTACAGCGACAAGAAAAAGAGCGAGCTGACCAGCGCTGTGACCGTAGTGTCGTCGGAGAAATTAAAGGATGTCACTACAAATGACATCGGCTCGATGCTGCAGGGCAAGGTCGCGGGTTTGCAGGTAGTGAACAGCTCCGGTGTGCCTGGCGCCGCTGCGGAGATAAGGCTGCGGGGCGTCTCTTCCGTCAATGCATCCCAGAGTCCTCTCTTTGTCGTAGACGGGATCATCGGCGGCAATTATGACCCCAACGACGTGGAGAATGTCACTGTGTTGAAGGATGCGGGCGCTACGGCTATGTATGGCTCACAGGCCAATGGGGGAGTGATCATCATTACGACGAAAAAAGCTGCCGCGGGCAAGACGCGTTTTGAAGTGAAGCTGACCACTGGGCTGCGTACTCCGGACTTTGGGCAGATGCATATGATGTCGGGGCTTGAGCTGTACAATCATCAGAAGGAATACTATCGCGATTATATTCCCACGGACACGGGGAATTCGTATAAGATAGATATCCTGAAATTCTATAACGAGCGGCCATTGAGTCTGCGCGACAGGAATTACAACTGGCTCACGGCGACCTTCCGGCATGCGCCCATGACCAATTTCTATGCTTCCGCCAGCGGACGTACGGATCGGGCGGATTATTATGTGGGGCTGACCTACTATAATGAGAAGGGCACTTTCCTGAATACGAACTATCAGCGGATGAACCTTCGGGCCAATTCGACCTATCATTTTTCGAAACAGATACACGTCACCAACAACATCAACATCAGCGGGACCACGGGCAAGAGCTATGACTACAATGACGTTTATTATGCCTATCTCAATATGCCCTGGGACAACCCCTATGACAGTGCGGGCAAGCCCATCTATGTCGACGGCAGCTCGACCTTCAAATGGTGGTCGAGGGATAAGGTAAATCCTATCCATACCATCCAGAACTCCAACCATCCCTATAAGAATTTTGACGCCAACTATGACTTCGACGTCAATGCCAACCTGACGCCCTGGCTGGCAATCGCCAGCACCAACCGTGTGGCGGCCAGCTACTTCAAGGCCACCACTTATTATTCTCCTTTAACTGCGGGACAATATCATGGCACGGGCTATCTGGATGAGCAAAGCACATTGAATTATGGATATATCTCCAACAACCTTTTAAAGTTCAACTTCGACATGGGGCCTCACCGGATCAGCGGTCTGACCGGGATCGCTTTTGAAGGCAGCCATACCGAACTGACGGGGGCTTCGGGCAAGGGCTTACCCGTAGGACTGCAGGTGTTGAATACCGTATCCAACAGCCAGGTGGTCAATGGGAGCAATGACCAGTCGACCCTCCTGTCCTATATATCCCAGGTGAACTACAGCTATCTGGACCGGTATTTTTTGACGGGGTCGTACAGGATCGACGGTTCTTCCGCCTTCCCATCCACACACCGGTGGGCCAAATTCCCCGCCATCAGCGCGGCATGGCTGGTGAGCAAGGAAAATTTCCTTATAGGCAATCCTATCGTGACCAACCTGAAGCTGCGTGCCAGCTACGGCATCACCGGCACACAGGACATCGGGTCTTCGCGCTATCTGGGGCTGTATTCTTTGTCCAGCCAATACAATTCCCTTATAGCAGCTACGCCATCACAGCTGCCCAGCCCCAATCTCACCTGGGAGAGCAAGCATCAATGGGATGGAGGTGTAGACATCGGATTGTTCAAGCGTGTGGACCTGACCGTGGATGTGTATAATAATATCACAAAAAATCTCCTGTTGCAGGTGTCACAGCCATTGTCTGTCGGTTTCGAAAGCCGCTGGGAGAACAGGGGCGAGATCGCCAACCAGGGAGTGGAGCTGGGTCTGAGCACGCTGAATATCACTACACGCGATTTCGATTGGCGGACACATTTCAATATCAACTGGAATACGAACAAATTGCGGCAGTTCCCCGCCACCTCCATCAATACGCA